>Ga0209536_100008859_pt1 | contig 15023 bp, 28 predicted proteins | sample DeeMarSeWOR28_12_FD_187461 | JGI IMG/M metagenome (GOLD analysis project Ga0209536, IMG submission 187461) | Marine sediment microbial communities from White Oak River estuary, North Carolina - WOR-2-8_12 (SPAdes) (version 2) | ecosystem: Environmental > Aquatic > Marine > Intertidal zone >...
CATTGTTGCGTGTTGATCTGCACTTGGTAATCCTGAATCATCTATTGGTGGAAACTGAACTTCATCTACTTGATAATTACGATCAGGATTAACATAAGATACAATAACTCTATTAAATTTATTATTTTTATCAGGAGAAGCTAAACTATATCCATTTATAATATCATCTTCTGTTAATGTAATTGAAGCTGTACCAGTTGTCTCAATGATAAGTTGGTATTTGCCACCAGTATAAGGAAGATAACCTCGACAACCTTTTAATAATTGTCTTACGTTATCAATAATACTTAATGAAGTATCTAATGCTGTATTGCAATCAAATATGTTTATGTCTGAACCGCCTGAATAAGGAGTTACTTGTGTTTCGCAAACTAAAGATGCGTCATAGAATGTTTGTAAATCCATTTGATTAACTGATAATCCTTTTCCATATCTTGCGTTAGTTAAGTAATCTAATAAACACCAAGCTGGATTAGTTGAGTAAGATGCTGTTTGTGCAACTAAACTAGCATCATAAGTTACAACTTTTCTACCTTGAACTTTTGCTTGTATTTTAGGAATTCCACTAAATACATCTTGATTCCATTTAAAACGAATAGCAAGATAAGCTAAACCTGATAATTTATGATCTGAACCCCAGTTATCTAATGTAGATAATAAACTTGATGCTGATTGACCATCAGTTCCAAAATGAGGTTCTACTGTAATTAAACTTTCTGAATCTTTATAAAAGTTTGTATCTGAACTATTAACTGTAACTTGTGTATTGTCGGCTAAGTCTGCTGACCAAGTAACTGGTTTATCATCAATTAATATTTCAGTTATGTCAGATATTTCTCCCTCAGATAATATTAAAGCAACATATAGATAGGTGTTATCGCTTCCTGAGGTTTCTACAAAGACTCTAGTTCCACCTACTAATCTTTCTCCATATACAACAGGAATTGATGCGTCATTTGATTGTTTGTTTAATAATATTCCTTTTTCAAAATTATCTTGGTAACTATCTCCAAAGTCAGGTATCTCAGGTGTTTTTGGTCTAAATATCCAAGCTACTGCTAATGTTGTAACTAATGAAACAATAGGATTTTGAAAAAAACCAGCTATTTTAGTTACTGCTTTTACAATACTACCAAATCCCATTATGATCTACCCCATTTAATATCTAATACAGTTTGAGATGCAAAATCCATACCAACATCTGTACTAAAGAATCTTTGTTGTGATGTATTGTTTGTTTTTCTGCCATTCTTTTTGTCAAAGTCTGCCCAATGAGAAACTATAGTTAAATTAACTGAACTTTCTTTAGCTGATTCATTAATTGTAAAAGTTTCAATGTTACCTTTATAAAGTAAGAATGGGTCTGCTGTTAAAATGTTTCCGCTAGTTAAGAAACCACGATAAATAGTTACTTCGTCATTTATTACTGGTTCATTTAAAATTGTAGATATAAAAGTTTGATCTGCACCTGACAAAGTTAAAACTAATGATGATTTTGTAATATCAACTTCTTCTGTAAAGTTAGAAACTCCTAATATGAAATCTGATGCTGTGTAAGTTACTGATGAACCTGATACTGAACTTGTTAATGAAAATGAGCAATCCGTAAGATTAACAGGAGTATCAAAACCGATAGTAATAAGGTGTATTGGTCTAATATCATTTGTTGCTAATTCGTTCTTTACTGCTGTCGTTAGACTTCGGCTCATCTTCGTAAGTTCTCCTAATTACTTTATAATTTAAAACTTTGATAGTTGCATTTTCAGTAGGTTCTTCGTATTTGCCTAAACGATTAGTTTTGATGTCTATTTCTTTTTCATCAACTAATTCTTCTGCAAGAATATCAACTGAGACCCAATGTTTTACAAGATATTTCATTCTATAATGCTTCTTCTAAATCAATCTCAAACTGATATAACAAATTACCATCTTTGTCATTACCAACTACTCCAAACTCTTGTATATCATTTGTTAGATAAACTGTAAAAGGAACATTATCATAAACTATTGTAGATGAAGAAACTGCTGTTGTTAATGGTGGTTCAATCGTTAAAGTTCCAGTAGAAATATCTGCTTGATCTGCAACGACCATATAAACTTTATCGTGATTTGCAAATTTAATAAAATCTCCAGCTTTTAATGTTCCTGTTCCTGTGCCACCTAATGTTATTGATGTAGCACCAGCACTAGCTGTTCCGTGTGGTACTCCTGATGCTGTTCCTCTAGCATCTTCTATCTCAGGCGGAATGATTGTAAAATTTTCTTTTCCTGATCTTTGTTTAACGATAAATGCCATAAGATCGCCATATACATCAGATCGTTTAGCTGTAATTATTCTAGCAGTAAAAGCCCATCTTTGACCATCTATTTGTCTTGATAGTTTTTTACCACTAACAGATTTTGACAAAATTGTGTCTTGAATAGATTTGATTCCTAATGTTTCAAATTGTGCAGATGATATTGGAAATGAACCTGACATATTAAATTAAACTTTTAGCCCCTCTTTCATTTACTGCTGAGTTTATTATCTGAGTTATAGTTCCTCTATTTCTAACTAACAACTCATCAAATCCTCTAGCATCTAAAGTATTGATATTAAAATTAACTGTTGTTTGTCCGCTACCCATACCTCTAGCAGATTGAGCAATTTGTCCTGTGCTGTTTGGTATAAATAATTCTGCACCTTTTTCTCCTACTATGTAAGGTTTGTCTTTTGATACTGTTCCGCCTGATGCTCTACCAAATACTCCTAAAACACTTTTGAATATACCTGACAATCCTGTACCACCAGCACTACCAGTTTTTGATTGTATCATAGCACTTGCTTTATCTATTGAATACATTACAGCTTTTTGTGCTACTATTTTAATTAGAGTTGATAATACTTCTACTGCTAATGTTCTTGCTAAATCTTTCATAGTAACATTTAATTCTTTTCCTAATATAATTGATTCTGCTATACCTTTAGAAAATCCATCTATACCCATTTGCAATACTCTTGAAACATTTGAAGCAACATCAGTAATCTTCTTCATATCTTTGTCCAAGAGTTTTACTATTTCTTGCAAAGTATCTTTTTGTTTAATTAATGAATTATTTGTTTTTTGATTTAATCTGTAATTTCTAACTGCTTGATCTTCATAATCTTCTAAAGAATCATTAACTGCTTGTTGTGTTTTTTCAATTTCAATATTAACGAATGGAATCTTGTTTAAGATATTAATGAAACCTACATAAGCATCTTTTAATACTCCAACAGCTTTAGCTACTCCTCTTATAGCCATAGCAAAACCTTTTACTGCAATAGTTAATACTGAACTTATTGCTCTACCAATCGTTTCAAATTGTTCTGAGTTTTGTTCAATGAACATATTAAGACTAGAAAATTCTTTTTTAAGTTCATCAAAAAATCCCTCTCCAGCAACAGTTCTTTTAAAGTTAAATAATTTATCTCCCAACATTGATAACGTACCAGTAAAGGTATTCGCTAATTCATCTGTTGCTTTTCCAAATCTACCTTGCTTTCCAAATACTCTCTCAAATGCTTCGATTGTTTCTTCTGCTGAAACTGTCGCACCAGCACTAAAACCTAATAAGTCTCTAACACCTCGTTCTCTAAAAATATCAGCACTAGCGATACCACCAGCAAATGATCTTTGTATTTGTTCAGCAGTTGTTGTAAAATCTAATCCTGTTACTGCCGCAACATTACCAGTTATTTCTAATATTTTTGAAAGTCTATCTGCATCTCCAGCTACTACTGCTAAGTTACCTGATGCCGCTTGAATCTGCTCTAATGAAAATGGTACTTTAGCCGCAAAGTTTGACATTACATCAAATGCTTTTGCACCCTCTCTTGTAGAACCAAATAATTGTTTTAATCTAACTTGTAAATCTTCAACACTTCTTCCAGTATCTACAAATGATTTAATTACGAAACCAGCACCAATACCAGCTAATGCACCTTTAACTGAAAAGACAGCATTTTTTAAACTAGCTAACTTACCTTGAATACCAGTAAATGCTTGTCTTGTTTTATCTTGTGCGAGTATATTTATTTTTAAATCTTGTGCCATCTACCTATGCTTCGCTTTTCTAATAGCTTCTTTATGTTCGTCTTGTTCAATTAATAAATAAGCTATCCAATGGTTATATTCCCAAAGTTCCATATTGAGAACATCAGATAAACTTATTTTTAGTCTATCTGCTACTATTAGCATATTTTTGACATCAATGTCAGTATTTACTTTTTTTTTAACTCCTCTGGTGTGGGAGCTTGTACCATAAGGGTTGCGATCTTTGTAAGAACGTCAGGGTCAGTTTTGTGCATTAAAACTAATTTATCTTCTAATGTAAAAACTTTATTTCCATCTTTATCAAGTGCTTTCATTATTAAAACGTCAGCTAATAAACTAACGTCATTTAATGTATCACTTTTTTTTAATAACTTATTTTTTTCTGAAAGTGTAATTGGATTCCAGTAAATGACAGTAGGTTTGCCCTCATCATCTTTCCATTCAGGTACTTCAATGGATTGAATACCTAAACCCTCAAAATGAGATTTGGCTCTATCAATAATTGACATATATAACTATTATATAGTTCCTACAGTTAATGCACCAGTTCCTTGAAAAGTAATTGATCTTGTAATTACTCCATCAAGTGGATTAGAAATACTCATACCAGTAACAATTCCTGTTCCTGAATACGAAGCATCTCCACTAGCATTACCCTCAGGTAGAAGTGTAAAAGTTAAACTAGAACCAACAGTACATTCTTCTTGTGAAGTATCAGTTTCATCAAAGTTACACTCGATTGTGCCACTAAATGATGTTCTTCCAGCTAAAAATGTTTTTGCTGAATCGCTTAAAGCTGTATCTTCTACAACGTCTGCTGATGTTTCTAATGTAAATGAAGTAACTTCTCCAGTTATATTAGCCCCAGTTTTTACGACTCCCTCTTTTCCGTGATGAGTTGCCATATTTGTTCTCCTTATTTTCTATATTTGTTTCTTCGTTTGTTTCTATTTTGTTCTCTTGGATTTCTTGCTTATATCCAAGTTTTAAATAGTGAGCAAGATTATTTTCGTTAATTAAAACTTCATATCCGTCTTTGTATAACTTAATATCTTTAGCCATTATGGTTTATAACAGATTTATTCTTCGTCATCAATGACTTCATCTTCGTCATCAAATTCTTCATCTAAATCTTCGTCCTCTAAATCCTCGTAATTTTCAGGTTCGTCATCTAATTGGTTTTCTTGTAATTCTGCTATTAAGTCTTTAATTTCTTCACATAGCATAGATGCTTTGTCGTGGTGTTTTTCAATTTGTTCTATTTTCTTTTCTATTTTATCTAAGTGTTTGCTCATTGTTTATCTCCTTATGGTGTTCCTGATTGATATTCGTACATACATCTAATAGTCATTCTGATACCACCAACAGGAAACAAACTACCCTCATCAGTTTCACAAGAGATAACCATTGTATCTAACGCATTACCATTTCTAGTAATATCTGTTTCTACGGCAGTTTCAATAGCCGTGATTAAAGCATTTCTTGCTGTATCTATATTAGACTCAGCACCTTTAACAAAACCTAAGATTAAAAAGTCTATAGTTCCGTGTCTTGTTCTTGCACCACTACCTAATTCTGAGTCTTGTCTAATTTCTTCTGATGTTTGAACTATTACTGCTGGAAATTGTTGCTCAGATAATTCATCAATAATAAAAGGTTGTCTAGTAGCTTTCTTAATTGCTGGACTAGATATTGCAGATATAGTCGTTAATAAATTTGATGCTATGTTTTCTCTTATGCTCATATCTTCATTCTGTTAAATTCTTTTTTCATAAATCTGTTAAATGAATTCTGTATAATGTTTTCTGTACGTTTATTAAAGCCAAAAAATTTACGAGTTGGTTCATTTAATACTTGATTAAATAATGCTCTTTTTCTCATTTCTGCGTTACTAAATCCAACACTAATTTTATGTTTTCCTGTTTTTTTAATAGTTCTTCCACTAGGAATCAAAGCACCCATCATTCGACCAGTATTAAATAAATCTACTCTTGTTGGTTTTCCCTCTCTTTGTAATTGTTTTAAATATCCTTGTGAATATGGTGCAAAAGGATTTGAATTTATATCTATTCCTTTTTGAGTCTTTTCTCTTATGATAGCTAATAATTGAAAACCAGCTTGTAATATTCCTTTGTCTATTGAACTAGAAAATTGCCTCTCTAGTCTTTTAAGTCTAGTTTGTATTTGTTGTGCATTAATCTTAATGTCAAATTTAACAGCCATTATCTTTGAAGTCTGTTATATCCGTGTAAGTTTTCTCTTTCAGCAGTAGTGATTGTGCCATCTCCTGAACTATCGTACTCAACACCATCTTCTAATATCTTTTGAAACTCAACATTGTATTGAGACATATAGTATTCTGCCATTCTTTCGAATCTATCTTTTTCAGTTTCGGGTCTGAACTTTGCTAAAGCTGGAAGTAAAAATCTTCCTAAGAATAAATAAACACCAGCACGTTTAAACTGATCTAAATTTACTTTTGTTGCGTCTAATTCTACTGTGTTTAAAACTGTGATGTCAGTATAGACATTTGTTTTATAAGTCTGCCACCATCTTATTCTTAAATCTCTTAAAATATCATTTGTAGTCTGAGCAAGAAAGAATGTTGTTTGTGAATCTCCTGACGCAATACCAAAACCAAACGCATCAGGTTGATAGCTTGTTACATCATTTGCTACGATTACATCTGTTCCAGTAAAATTACTCATCTTTATCTTTTTTGTTATTAGTTAAATCGTCAAATGCGTCTTTCCAAAACTGCATTACTTTTTTATTAAATTTAATAACTTCTTTTTTCCAGTATTTATAACTGTGTAAATCATCTAAACTTTTAAACCAATTATCGAACATTTTGTTTCTCCTTTTATTTTAGAGGTGGGCAGTCTCCCACCCACCTCAGATACATTACTAAAATTATAGTGCTGAATCTACTGTTACTTGACAGCCGTAGTCATCTTTAACTACACCTGATCCGTAAATCATAGTTCCAACGATCTCAGTTGCTCTTAGAGAAGCATCTCTTTGAGTTTCTAATTTTAGATCAGCTTTCATAGCTAAACCTAAAGATGCTGGGTGGAATACACCACCAACAGAATCATCATATTGGTCTACAGATATATTTGCGTTCTCGAATAAGTCGATACCAAATACAGTTCCACAGTAACCAGTTCTAAGAATTTCATCGCCTTTCATTCCTAGAGCATTAGCACCTGTTGAGTAACCAGCATTTGTTAAAGTCTTTTTCAAGTTGAACATAGCTTTTGGATTGAACACACCATAGTATGGTCTTGGTACATTCAATGCTCTTAATGTAGCTTCTGCTTTTAATAACAGATCAGCAGTAAGTTCAGTTCCAGCCGCACCTAAATCATTGCCTGATGCAAAAGATGCGAATAACGCAACTAGATCAGAATCAACTTTTTTAGCTAATGCTTCACCGAATACTTTACCTATGTCAGATGCAACATCTCTAGATGCTGAATCTCTACCTAAGTCAGTAAGAGTTGTCATAACACCAACTTCTGATGCAGTAATTGTGCTTTCAGTTGGGTTAACTGCTGTGTTTGATAAGTCAGTTGCTTCATTAACTCCTGATGCACTAACTACTGGATAAATAGGTACAGCTATTTGCTTACCTTGTCCGTTTATGTTGTAAGTTGTAACAAGCGGTCTCATTACAGAAGTTTCTTGAAACGTAAAAATCGCTTCTTGAATAATCTCTGTATATAGTTCCGACAATGTTGAACTTGTTGTTTCGTTTGCCATTGTATTTTCCTATTTGTTAATTGTTAATTGTTAATTTAGGATTCAATCTAAAACCAGCTTTAGCTTTACGCAATTCTGCATAAATTTTTCTATCTGCTGGATTGTTTAAATCCAAGTCGCCTATTGATACTGGTTTTTGGCTATTACCACCGATAGCACTCAGGCTTCCTGAACCTGACAAAGACCCTTGACGGAAATGTGGGTTACTATCTAAAAACTCTTTAACTCTCTCCTCGATTGATAAAGGTTGTCCTTTTGAATTATATCTTACATTACCATTATTATCAAGCACCTCAGTTCTACCATCATCAGATAATTGTACTTCTGATTTTAGTAAAGCTACGACTTGATCAGGAGAGATTGCTTTATAACTTGAAGCAACAGTTAATATAGATTTATCAACTCTTTCCTTTTTAATTTCTGCTTTGTATTTATTTAATTCAGTTTCTTTTTCAGCAATTCTTTGTTGCATAATCTTTTCAAGTTCTTGCTTAGACTTAGCTTCTTCTAATTGCTTTTGTTTTAAAAGTTCTGATTTTTGATTTTCTTCTTCTTGTATTTTCTTTTCGTATTTTCTTCTTTCAGCCATAATACGAGACTCAATAATATTATTAAGTTGCTCTTGGGTAAAAGTTTTTTCTTCCTGTTTAACTTCTTGATTTGAAGTTTCAGGTGCTTGTGTTTCTTGTGCTTGTGTTTTTTGTTCTTCGGACATTGTATTACTCCTTTTATGTTTATATTATTAGTTCTCCGTTATCGTCATACCAATCAGGATTGACGTAACTCCATTGATGACGACAGTTATAACCACCTCTAACAATCAAAGGGTCTCCAGCTTTTTTGCCTGTCCAATTATTGTTTGCCCATAGTTCTCTGACTTCATCAATCGTAAAAAGTCCATTTTCACGTTTATTATATACACCATTAATAACATTTCTGCAAAAGTCTCGTGTTGTGGGTATTACGTCTCCATAGTATTTAAGGTAAGTAAGCCCAGCATCATTAGCTTTATTGAAGTTAAGGGTAGCATCAAAATCTCTAAGAGAATCGTTAAGTATTTGACCAGCATATCGTTTCATATTCTCTCCAGCACGATCTCTAGCAAATTTAGTCTGTAATGTTTGCACAGCTTTATCTACCTTAGCTATGACAGTAGCACTTTGAGATGCTTCGTTTGCCTTAACGTAATTAACTAATCTTTGTATTTCAGGGTCATTAGAACTAGCATAGATTCCATTGATTGTTTGTCTTAGTTCTTTTTCTAATTGGGTAAAGTCATTTCCAACTAACGTATTTTGATAAACCTTTTCTGATAATCTTCTTGTAAATGTATTTGATACATCTTTAAACTGAGTAAACCATTGTTGCTTTAGATTCTGTATTAATTGTAAATCGCCTTTAGTAAGTTCTTGAAATTCTACTGGAATATTACCTATTCTTTTAAATGCTTTTTCAATTCTTTTAGCTTGTTCGTTAAAACCATCTCTTACGATTTGATCTGCTAAGGGTAAATATTCTGTGTCTAAAATTTGTTTTATTTTGGGTCTAATTGCGATAGCAGATTGTAGTTCAATTAACTTTCCATCTTGAATAGGTAAGTCTCTACTAGCAAGTGCTGTAACTTGTGTTTCTATTCTGTCTAATACTGTTATGAGAGATTTGTAATATTTAGCTTCGGCAAGTTCTATTTGCTTGATACGATACTTTGCAGTTTTTTGAATTACATCTGACATTCATTAAATTACTTCTGCTTCAACTACTTCTTCTGCCTGTTCAACTTCATCTTGCGTAAATGAACCGACCTCAGGTTTTGTGTTAATCTCATCTATGATTTGATTTAATGTATCGTTATCATCTACTACTGCTTTTGCAATTTCTTTATCAACTTCTTTATTGAAAGTAGCTGATTCAATGTTCATAGCTTTTGCCATTTGGTAGAAAGTTAAATCAGAAGCATAATCTCTAATGTTAAATGAATCAGGGTAATTAATCTCTCCATCAAATACTGTGTTTTGATATTGAGCATATAATCTAAATAATTGTTCTTCTGCTATTTCTATGTTGTCAGCTTTCTCAGATAGTCTAGCATTTAATAATTCAAATTCAGTTTGTAATGCTATTCCTGATGAGACTTGTGCTTTAGTAGTTCTTACTGCGTCTGTATGTGCAATTCTATTAATCGCTTCTACCTTAGTTCTAATTGTATTCATAATAGACTCTAAGTTTTGACCTGATGGTTGTAATAAGTATGGTTTTAAGTTTGGCTCTAACTCCTCAGGCATTTCAATAATAGCACCAGCACCAGCAGAAGCATTTACACTTGGAGTTTTAACTAATGATGGGTGGTTTGTTAATCTAACTAATTGTTCAATTTCTGAGTAATCATTGTAAATAGATTTTTGTAAGTTTGCTATGTCTGATAAGTCAGATTGACCAATTCCTCTCTTGTGCGATTTGGAATTGTATAAAATAACTGCTGGTATTTTGCCAATCTGATTAGTGGCAGTATCTATCACACGAGGGTTATCTCCGTGCTTCTCGATATATACTGTGTCGATTTTTTCAGGAGTCCATATTCTAAAATACGAACCACCCTCTTTATCAACTTCTTCTCTAATTTTAAGATAATCAAGTTCGTATTTTCCATTTAATAATCTTGTGTAGTTCCAATCAAATACGTTCTCAGGTGTTACGATAGATACATAGGGTCTTATGTCTTGGCTTAATTCATCTGCTCTAGTTCTAGTTTGAACTGGCGGTTTGTCTAACATTAATAAAACGTGTCCATAAATAGAAGCATAGTTTTGTGCTTGTTTAATTACTGTATTAAAATTGTTTCCATCTAAGTCAGCATCTCTTAAAAAGTTTTCTAAAGTAGGTTCTCCCTCTAGTTCTCCAAACTGTCTTGTTGGTTTTACTCTAAATAAAAATGATGAATAAATTTGTATGATGTTTCGACAATGGTTGTCGCAAGGTGTGTTGTAAAGTCTTTGATGATATTCGTTATCTAATTCTAAATTGTATCTGTTTAAGTATTGACCTACTGTGTAATCGTAACCACCATTATAACTTCTGATGTAGAACTCCCAATTAGCAATAGACTCGTTGTAATCTTTATGAGTATCTAAGATTTGGTTTCGTGTGTATGCCATAATTTGTTTTCTCTTTAACTGACCATCTTTGCGGATTCGTATCAGGTGCTTTTACAGTTAATGGTTTTATGTAATCAACCAAATAACCTAAGGCATCATTCATATGATCGAAGCCGTCCTCTTTATCAGGAATATTTGTATTTTCCTTATAAATTTGTCTTTGTAAACCTTTTATCAATATTTTACAAGATTTGCTAATAAAAATATGTCTTGTTCCATTTGAATCTTTTAATCTTGAATTAACTGCATTGACCCTATCTCTAATCGCTGGGTGTTTATGTTTAACTTTAACATTAAAACCAGCATTTTGTAATATGCTTAAATCAGTTCGTCCACCAGCAGAAGTTTTACGTTGTCTAGAAGCTGGGTCAGGATAGCAAATGATTTGTATTTTAGTTCCATATCTATCTTGTATTTCTTGCACTAATTCATCTGTGTTAGAACCATAAATAACTATCTCATCTACAAAATAAAGTTTGTCATTTTCCATTTGTGCTACACAAGCTGACATTGGGTCTACGTTAAAGTCTATTCCTATGTGTAATGGTTTTGTCCAATCTAACTTACGATCTACAACAGAATCTACTGGGTGGAAGTTATAATAAACAGCACCAGCATAATTTTCAAACGTACCCTCAAACTCTTGTCTAAATGTTCTAATATCTATGTCTTGTTTAGCTTGTTCTATTTCTTCTGCTGATACCATACCGCCTTGAATAGTAGTGTATTGGAAACTTGCCCATTCCTTATCTTGCTTTCCTTTAAGATACATTTCATAACTCCAGTTTCCATAACCTTTTGGAGTTCCACACATTAAAACATCTCCCTGAGTGTCAGCAACAGATGCTCGTAATACTTCGAACCAAGTTCGTTTATCTATATCTGCAAACTCGTCCATTATTAAAAAGTTTAATCCACTACCTCGTAATGAGTCATAGTTCTCAGCACCTTTTAATGAGATAATGCTATTTGTTTTTCTTATTCGTATTGTAAGAGTTGTCTCGTTTATATCTTCTATCCAATTAAATTGATTAAGCATTTCTTTTAGCTTAGACCAACAGATTTCTTTTGCCATTTTAAATGTTGGTGCAACGTACCAAATGACTTGATTAGGTTGAGATGCGTATTTCATCATCTCAGTTATTGTTAGATATGTTTTACCAAATCTTCGACCTGATATTAGAACTCTAAATCTTTTATTGCACGAACTAACTTGATACTGAGGTTTGGTTAGTTTTATTTTCATATATTCGATATTTTTTATCGTACCAAAGAACTTTCCATTTTACTGATTTCTTGAACTTATTTCTTTTAGCATATTCTTCTCCCTCTTTTCTAGTAGCCCATACTTCGTTTGTGTAGAAGTGCCATCTTTGTTCTTTTTCGTTCCAAATTACTAGACAATACATTATGAAGATGTGAGTTCCTGACAGCTAAAGTTCATTACCATTTTATTTTCATTAGAATATTCTACACCTAATTCTCTTATGACAGTTATGCCTTTTAAAAATCCAGCAGTTGCACAATCATAATGGGAGTTATAAGTGTTCATTTGTATCGGTTCAGTACATTGTTGTAAGATTGATGAGCAAATTTGTATAACTAATAAAAATTTCATAGCCAGTTAATTATACCCCATATTCCGCAAATAAGATACATTATCTCCATACACATACGAGGTTTGTGTTTAGACCTGTAAGAATCTACGACCCATATACTACAAGATAAAGCTGATAAGCCCCAACCTGTTGCTTGAATATAATTAATCTTAAATGTAGTTAAAAGGAATACACTAATTAGTGCAAGTGTGAAGCCAAGCCAACGAAGTCTCCGTACTATCCTGATCGGTATTCTCATAATAAAGATACTCCATAGTTGTTACCATTCGATTGGACTTGGTTGATGTTCCATTACTTGTTAATAATATTTCCTATTGCTAATGTGCCGTCAGCATTTTTAACTATCTCAGCTTCTACTTCTCCGCACATTAGTTGTTTGTTATCGTTTGCTAAATGTCGTTCAGCTTCTCGTTTATGTTTTAAACAATTAGATAATGAGTCTTGTATTCTGTGTTCGACTAATTCTCCGTTAATAAATAAACATAATGCTATTACAAAACTTGCACCCATCATACTATTTTACCTTTATTTTTTCCGTGCTTTATAACATACTTTTGCGTTCCATTAGCACCTATTTCAACTTCTTTTCTAAGCATTTGAAAAAACTTCATCTTCTTTTCAGACTCCATTTTCTCTTGCATATAATCTAAAACTTTTTGTTTATTTACTTTTTCTCTTGTTGCCATATCCAATACCAAAATAAAAATACTATTAAAAATAACAAGCTAATTAAGTCCATTACTTTCTCCAGTATTCTGTTACTTGTTTCCATTCACATTCTGCATCTTCGCAAGTGTAATCATACTCTTGGAAAGTACCAGCATTAATGCCCGTTTCCGTTACTAAATTTAATATCTCTTTGTCCATCTTTTAATTTCTCTACGTCTCTTTTAAGTTTCTCAATTTCTTTTTCCATTGTTTCAATCATAACTCCTGTATGTACGTTTTGATCTAATTGTTGCTGATGTTTTTCTATTTGCTTTGCTGTCCATTCAAGCAACATAAATTGTTCTTGATCTATTGGCTTTTGTGCTGATGCTTCTAGTAAATCTTTTTGTTGTAATTGATCTGCGGTTTCTAACTTATTAAGTCTTTCAATAATGCCAAAATAAGCCCATACAGCAATCGCTACAGCACCTACGATTGATATTAAACTTTTGAGTTCTAAACCTATTGATGTATTCTCCGATAATTTCATATAACCTCATTTAAACTTTAAAACCTTTTCTCCAACTCTTAATTGCCCAATATGCTGGACTTAAACTCTTTTGACCTTTTACTTTAGCAAGTATTGGTCTAAATCTTGCCATAAACGATCTTTGACGTGCTGGAATATTCTTTTTAATAGACATTCCTTTCGCACCAAAGTTAACCTTTTGAACTTTGCCAGTTCGTCTATTCTTCACATATACCTTAAATTTCTTAACATCTCCTCGCATAGGTTTGTTAAGTGGTACTGTTCTTCCTTGATACTTAGCCATAATAAAAATGCTTATATCAGAAACTAATCTATTTTTGAATTATATTCTCGACAATGATAGCCAAAAACTTTTGTGCCTTTGTATGTGTGATAGTAATGATTTTCTTTTTTAAATGTAAATTTTCTTTCGTGAGTGATTACGTTTTTGTCCCACCAAATAGCACAATCTTCGTATATCTCTAGCTTTAGTAATTTACCATTAATCAATATTAGACTAATGATAAATATTTTCACTTTCCCTGTCCTTTGTATTTAGAACGATTAGGTACTCGTTTGTTGTAAGACTTTGAGTGTTGTTGTGGTCTTTTACGTTTGGTTTGCTTTGTGAAATTGCTTATGCCTACTAGATTTTTTTTAGCCATCTTTTACATCTGCCTCAATGATTAGAGGTAATGGCTCAACAATAGACTCGGTTTGACTTCGGTCTTTCATTCCTAGATAATTTTTAGATAACCAAATTTGCATATTGGTATTGTCTTTTTTAACGGCTTTATCCCACATTTTTTTTCTTAAACTTGCTTTGCCTCGTTCCCTGTATTGTTCAATAATTTCGGCATAATTTCTTTTTAATGTTCTAGCAGATAAACCCATAACACTTGCTATTTCATAAGTTGGACACCCAATAGATGCTAAATTTTTTAATATTTCTAAATCAATAGTTATTTTTGGTCTGCCTACTGCTTTTGATGTATCTGTCTTAATTTTGTCCATTTTCTAACTCTGCCTTTTTACCTGTAAATTGTTCCCACCTTTTAACTATTACATCACAATATTTAGGATCTAATTCTATACCATAACATTTTCTATTAGTTTTTTCACAAGCCATTAATGTGCTTCCTGATCCTAAAAATGAATCAAAGACTATATCATCTTCTTTAGAATTATTTAAAATTGCTTTTTGTGATAATGCAACTGGTTTTTGTGTTGGATG
>Ga0209536_100008860_pt1 | contig 15023 bp, 14 predicted proteins | sample DeeMarSeWOR28_12_FD_187461 | JGI IMG/M metagenome (GOLD analysis project Ga0209536, IMG submission 187461) | Marine sediment microbial communities from White Oak River estuary, North Carolina - WOR-2-8_12 (SPAdes) (version 2) | ecosystem: Environmental > Aquatic > Marine > Intertidal zone >...
CGCCATTTTGCCCCCGGTTTTCAGGTCAAGCGCTAAAATCGTAAAGCTCGACAAATTCAAGATGGAAGATATTGACGACATGGTGCGGCATCACAAGAGTTAGTCGGTGCATACCCCACATTACTCATTCACGAAAACCCATTTTGAAGATTATCCCATAAGCACTGACTAAAAAGGCAACATTTGTCGATAAATTCGTCAGCGAAAAATCTATTTCAGGGGATAAAGTTCAATATTTTCATATCCGTAGATTTTGGCATGCACTTTGTAAAATATCTATATAGTAAATAAATTAAGTGAAAATAATTGAACAAGGAGGTTCAATGAGCCACAGACAGAAACTTAACAAAATTCGGTTTGAGTTAGCTGGTAAGTACTTGAAAAGAAAAAATCTTGCAGGGGCAATTGAGGTTGCGTGGGAAATTTTAGAGGATCAGCCCAACGATAAAAGAGGAATTCGAATACTTCAGACGGCTCGTGAAGAAGAGCGAAAATTAAGTGCTGCTGCGTAGTCTCAACTATTACTTCTAATTATTCATTCAAAAGTACACCCATCGGTAAGTAGATGAATTTTTCCCTGAGTCCATAATTTTAATACGAACGAATGGCATTTTTTCTAATTCGCAAAACCATTCACTTTCTATTTGGGATCACTGCAATAATCCTGCTTTATGGGCTGCCTCAACTATCTCCATATTTATTTGGATTGGCAGCCACTTTATTTCTCATTTTTGACCTATGGAGGAGAAAAGAGGGCCAGTGGAAAAATCTGTTTTACCGCATATTCAATAAACTGCTCAAACCTTCTGAACTTAGCGGGCAGCTCAGCGGCGCCACCACATTTTTGATAACGGTTGCGGCTCTCCTTTTTCTCTTCCCTCAAGATGTAGTGATGGTGTCCATATTAATTCTCTCCATTTCTGATCCGCTGGCTTCGATTGCCGGGAGGTTACGGCCCATCAAAAAAATCCGAAAGGGAAAATCACTGACAGGTAGCGCTGTCTTTTTCCTGTCCGGTTTGATCATATTCGGTCTCTTAATTCCCGAATCCATCGTCTATCTTCTAATCGCAGCCTTACTGACAACTTTGGTGGAGTTGCTGGCTCCCGAAGTTATAGAAAATATCGCCATTGGCTTTTCGGTGGCATTCATAATTGCTCCGATTATCTAAATCAAATTCCAAAGGACACTGCGGATTGTTTGCCGGTATGGTATTGGATATTCGGATGAATAATTTCTGTTGATTCGGTGCGTTTCGGCATTATATTATTTTTGGTGATAAATTCATCTCCGCGAAACTTTTAACAAAAGAGTATGTTTCAAGTTATATCTTTCAAAGCAGAATTCTTTAAAAACAGAGGTCGTGGATGTTGCCGAAAAAGTCATTCCTAATCTTCATAATGTTCACCTGCGGAATTTCCTTTCTCCAAGCCGAGACCGGTTTCCGTAAATATGCCGGAGAGTTTATGGCGATTGATGTGTCTCCCCGTTCACAGGCAATGGGAAGTGCTTTTATAGCCCTGGCAAATGATGTTACTGCAACCTACCACAATCCCGCCGGACTGGTGCAAATCCAGTCCATGCAAGTGGCAGTAATGCACACCTGGCAGTTCACCGATTTAATAAGCTATGATTACATCGGGTTCACGCGTCCATTGTCAAAGGATAAGGCTTTCGCGGTCAGCTTAACCCGGCTGGGCATTGACGACATTAAAGATTCCCGCGGTGCCGGGATCGGCAACGGCGACGATTTCAGACTCGATTATTCTAAAATCAAAAATTTCAATGCCGCAGATTATGTGCTGTATTTGTCGCTGGGCAAAATTCAGAGCGCCAAATTTGCCTGGGGGCTTAATTTTAAATTGGTGCGCCGCACCCTGGCGGAAAGCGATGCCACCGGATTGGGATTTGACGGCGGAGTGCTGCTGCGTATGAACGATAAATGGCGCATCGGCGGAATGGTCAGAAATATCACCTCAACATTGGTGGCGTGGGATACCGGGGAAAAGGAACTGGTTCGTCCCCTTATTTTGATGGGAACGTCCTATAAATTATTGCTGCCTTCTTTACAAAGCTATTTTATTCCAAGTGTCAATTTCATCCTCCGCACCGAGAGTTATCCAGTGGTTAATACGGGACTTAGCGACACCGGAACTTTTGCGGACGCAATCGGGGGCGGCGAGTTCGTCTTCCGTAATGCTCTCTTTCTGCGCGGGGGAGTGGACGAATTGCATCGACCGACATTTGGGATTGGTATTAAAATACCTCATCTTAATATTGATTATGCCTTCACCAGTTTCAATCAGGAATTGGGTAACAGCCACAAGGTTGGCTTAATCGTCGACTTCAGCCGCTGATTTATCCTTCTCTGTGAACCGTTTCCACGGAAAAAGCTGGAATGCAAACCGACCAGTATTCGGCAGTCTCATCAAACGGATTGGAATATTGTACCCGTGCTCCTTTTTTGACCAAAAAACACTCCCTTGCCCTCAGTTCAATTTTCTCTCCGTCCACTTCAGCGATTTTCCTGCCCGAAATCATGATGGTAATCTCATCAAATTTTGGATTTTGATGGGGTTCTTTCCAGCCCGGTGGAGCTATCATATTAGCTATACTAAACTTAGATGATCGAGTGCTGGCTAAACCGAAATATTCTTCAATCGCTTTCCCATCGTTTGTGGGGATTTTGATTGGGCTTGATTGCTTGATAAAGTTTTTCATCGAGTCAAGTTATTATTAATAAGGAGAATTGACAAATAAAATATGCTCAAGGAACCCGAACCCTATTTTCAAGTAGGATTTCAAAACAAATAAATTTAATTTTGATCCAGATAAATGTAATCGAGGCAAAAGTTCAAGATGCAGAATGACAAGAAAATATAGGAATAAATTGGTAAAGTTAGCAGGAGAAGTTTTTATTTTATCTCTGATCGGTATCGGGCTGCTATTCAGTTGTTCCGGTAAATCCAATGGTTCTGAAAACAAAACCGACCAGCTTGTTCCTGCTGTAGAAGCCGTTCAGGCTCGGTATGGCTCCTTACCCCTAACTCAGCGATTAAGCGGAGTGGTCAAAGCCAAAAATCAGGTGGCGATTTATCCTGAGATCAGCGCGGTGATAACGGAGGTGCTTGTAACAAATGGTAACGAAGTTAGAAAGGGACAGCCGCTGGTACGGCTCCGGGATAGAGAATTTCGGGAACGGTTAAAACAAGCCAATGCTAACTACCAGATCACCTTAGCCCAACTCCGGCAGGCGGAAGCTCAGTTGAAGGAGATACAAGCGGAACTGAAGCGAGTCGAATCACTGGCAGAGAGGGAACTGGCAAGCCCGTCCGAGTTGGAAACCACCCAGACCAGCGCCATATCCGCTGAAGCCGATGTCCAGCTTGCCGAAGCAAGAGTAGAGCAAGCGCAGGCGACTGTGGATGAGCGTGAAGAGGCGCTATCGCAAACTGTGATCAGGGCTCCGGTATTCGGCAGCGTAGGCAGCCGCAACGCCGAAGTGGGAATGCTGGTAAATGGCAATAGCCGTTTATTTACTCTTGGACAGTTGGATAACGTTCGAGTGGAAATAGTGTTGACCGACCGCATGCTCGACTATATCGAAGAGGGGCAGAGAAGTGAGATATTTGCTTCAAGCCTGCCCTCCGGTCCGGTCTCAGCAGCCGTATCGCGAATCTCGCCTTTCCTGCATCCCGTTACGCATAGCACTGATGCCGAAATTGATCTGGAAAATCCCGGCGGACGCCTAAAGCCGGGGATGTTTGTGACCGTGGATATTTTCTACGGCGAAAGTGAGCAAGCGACTTTGGTTCCGTTGAGCTCTTTATATGAAAATCCTTCTACAGGAGCAACCGGTGTTTTTGTCAGCAAAGCCTCTCTCGATCGTGAGCCGATCGGAAAACTGGGCGATCAATCCATATCGCTCACCAATCCGGTTACGTTTGAGTTTGTCCCCGTGGATGTGGTAGCCAAAGGCAGGATGGAAGCCGGCATCCGGGGAGTCGTCGAGGGTGATTGGGTTGTGACCATCGGGCAGAATCTCCTGGGAAATGAGTCGGGCGTCGCCCGGGTTAGGCCGGTGAAATGGGAATGGGTGGAAAAACTTCAGCGCTTGCAAAGAGAAGATCTAATGCAGGATTTGATCGAGCGTCAGCAGACCGTGGAACAGGATACTGCTTCAAGCAAGGCAAATCACTCATCAGGATAGAAGAAGTATGAACATTACCAGGGTAGCAGTGCATCGTCCCATTGCCACGATGATGGTGTTTCTGATTATCATTGTTTTAGGCGTAATGGGTTTTCGCTTTCTACCCATTGATTTGCTTCCCCATATCGAATACCCACAACTGACCATTCGCACCAACTACCCCAACGTTGGCCCGGAGGAGATTGAAAAATTCATCACCGACCGGGTGGAAAATGCTGTTGCCGGAGTACCCAATATCGAAGAGGTGCGTTCCAATTCCGAAGAGGGACAAAGCCGGGTAACATTGGTTTTTTCACAAGGATCGAATATTGATGAAGCTGCTAATGACGTCAGAGCTGCGCTGGATCGAATCCGCGATGACTTTCCGCCCGAAGTAGAATCCCCGCGGCTGTGGAAGTTTGACCCCGAAAATTTCCCCGTTGTGATACTGGGAGCTAAATCGGCTATCGGTATGGAAAAACTGACCCGAATCCTAGAAAGGGAAATCTCGCAGCGTTTTGAACAGCTTCCGGGTGTCGGTACCGTCGATATCTGGGGAGGGATTTATCGTGAAATAGAGGTGCGGCTCAAGCGGGATCGGTTGGCTTCCAGCCTGCTCTCCGCAACCGATGTGCAGCAGGCATTGCTGCGTGAGAACGTCACTCTTCCCGGCGGGGATATGCGGGAAGGTATCAGTGATATGTACGTTCGTACCCGTGGAGAATACCAATCGTTGGATGAAATTGCAAACACCATTATCACTGTAGTTGATGGCAAGCCCATCCGGATTCAGGATGTAGCTGAAGTTGTGGACGGCTACGAAGATGTCCACCGTCTGGTGCAGATTGACGGGCAGCCTATGGTTCGAATTGGAGTCCGCAAACAGTCTGGCGCCAATACCGTTGCAGTGGCGCAGGAAGCGCGCAAAGTAATGGAAGAGATCAACCGCGAGCGGGATGATCTGGAAATGCTGATGGTGATTGACCAAAGCGAGTTTATCAAAAACTCCATTAATAACGTACAGCAATCAGCGCTCTGGGGCGGGCTTCTGGCAATATTCGTTCTCTATCTTTTTCTGCGCAACGGCTCCTCCACATTCATCATTGCCTTATCCATCCCGATCTCGATTATTGCTACCTTCGGCTTGCTCTATTTCAACAATCTCACTTTAAACCAGATGAGTTTCGGCGGGCTGGCGCTGGGGATCGGACTGATAGTTGATAATGCCATTGTAGTACTGGAGAATATTGTCCGGCTGCGCGAAAACAAGCACAGCCCGGAAGAGAGCGCCCTGACCGGCACCAGGCAGGTTACCGGCGCTATTATTGCTTCTACTCTAACTACCTGCGTGATTTTCCTGCCGGTGGTATTTATGCAAACCGTTTCCGGAATGCTGTTTAAGGAGCTGGCGCTGGTCGTTGTGTTTGCGCTACTCTGTTCACTGCTGGTGGCACTCACGCTTGTCCCCATGCTTGGCAGCCGTTATTTGAACGTTAGGGAAAACGGACTCGTCAAGAATTCCCAAGGGCGTATCAATAAACTGCTCACACGCTTCGGGGAGTGGTTTCATCAACTGGAAGATGCCTATTCACGCTGGCTGGCCGGCGCCCTGCGGCACCGCAAAACAGTATTCGTCGTAACCGGCACGCTGTTGGTGATAACCATATTTCTATGGCAGTTGATCCCGGTAGAACTTGCACCGCAAACCGATGCTGATGAGATTGATGTGGATCTTGAAATGGCTCAGGGAACCAACATTGCTGTTGTGAATGAATACCTTTATGAACTGGAAAGAATTGTGAAGCAATCCACACCCATGGATCAGGTACGGCATATTACCATAGAAATACGTCCCGGCGATGCGGAGGTAGAATTGTCTCTGCACGGCGCGGACAAACGCACCATGGACAGTTTCATTATCGCAGATCAAATCAGGCGCAGTGTGCAAGGACGAATACCCGGGGCGGAAATCCGGGTGGAAGCACAATCCGGTTTGTGGATGCTCAGGCGTTTGTTTGGATCGGGCAACGGGCAGGCGGTACAACTGGAACTGCGGGGCTATGATCTGGCATTGGCAGATCAACTAGCACAGGAAATCAAACGAGTTATGGAACGGGTCCCGCAGATTGAAGATGTCCGGGTCAGCCGCAGAGAAGGACGCCCGGAGCAAAACCTGATCGTTGACCGCGAAAAGATTGCCGATCTGGGATTATCCGTTAACCAGATCGCGCAGGTTATTCAAACCAATGTAGGCGGAAGCCAGGCAGGCGTTTACCGCGAAGGCGGCGAGGAATTTCCCATCGTGGTTCGCTTACAACCGGATGACCGTCTGAGTACCCTGGATTTGGGCAATGTTTCGGTGCGCGCCGGCGGTGGGCAAATATTGCCTGTTTCTGCCGTGGTACGCACCGAGCGGAGGAGAACCCCAACCGCTATAGAGCGAATTGACGGTCAGCGGGTAACTTACATTACCGCTAACCTGCAGAGCGGGGCGGCCTTGGGGGATGTTATTGGGAAACTGCAAACCGAATTAAAGGGGTTGACCCTGCCTGGCGGTTTTTCGCTGCTGTTCAGCGGAGAGTATGAGGAGCAACAGAAAGCTCAGAAAGATTTCACGCTCTCCATTCTGATGGCAGTGATCCTGATCTACATGGTGATGGCGGCGCAGTTTGAGCGGTTTCTTGATCCGCTTATCGTTATGGTGACCGTACCGCTGGCTTTTATCGGGGTAGTTCCCACCTTATTACTTACCGGCACTTCGCTGAATGTACAAAGCCTCATGGGAATTGTAATGTTGGTTGGGATTGTGGTGAACAACGCCATAGTGCTCGTGGACTATATTAACCTGATGCGGAGGGAAGAAAACCTGAGCGTAACCGAGGCTGTGCTGCAGTCAGGCCGGCGTCGGTTGCGTCCGATCCTTATGACCACCTGCACTACAGTGTTGGGCATGCTCCCACTTTCTTTTGGTACCGGCGCAGGCGGGGAAATACAGGCGGCGCTGGCGCGGGCAGTGATGGGAGGACTTACCGTATCAACATTGATAACCCTGGTGCTGATCCCCACAGTATACATCAGCGTTCACGACTTACTGAAGAAGGTCAGATCATGATCTCAGCGAACTTGACATATAGATGATAGAACCTTAAAAGTATTACATAACATCATGAAGGATTATCAGGAGTTTAAATAATGGAAACGATAAGGATAATTTGTTTGGTCTTTGCACTCTTCTCATTGGTTCTGGTTTTTTGTGACGGCGAACCTGCTGAATCCCTGACCATGGCTACGACCGGCACTATATCTGTATGAGTCGTCGATAATGATTCCGCTGAAACCCCAATACCTAACGTCGAAATTACCCTTACTCCGGAAAATATCAAAAAAATGACCGATGCAAACGGTACATGCAGTTTTCCTGCTTCCGCCGGCGAACACTTTGTGGATGCGGATGTATGTTGTATCGGTCCCGGAAATATTCATTATCATGAATTGGTTACTGTCGTGGGGAACGAAACAACTAAGGTAAAACTTACCGGTTGCCTTAGTTGTCTTTGATCCAATTTAGTTTGGTAAGCTGAAAATTGCATTTCCTGTCAATACTGCTAAGCCGGGAAATTTCAGAATAGCGCTTGACCCGAATATTTGTTATACCATGCCCCGGTCGTACTCTTCCAGAAAATAAACTTCCGGTGCTTCAACAAGACCGGCGTCTTCCATGGCCGTCTTTAATTCCGGGTTGGCGACAAAAGCCTTTGCGTTATCCAGGCTATCCCACTCAAACAGCAAAATCAAATTGTTGGTATCATTGTCCGGATGCCAGATCTGCCACGATTTTTCCCCGCCAGCCCTTCGGGTTTCAATCAAGCCATCAAAAACAGCGTTCCAAGCGCCATAGTCCCTAACTCTGTGCCGAATAAATAAATATACCATGGTCAGTCTCTCCTATTGTGTATAATGAAGAATTAATCTGTTCAATAAATTGTCTTCCTTATCGCAAGAATCAATTTGCATGAATTTCAATGTATTTATGAAGTTGAGTGCTTCCCCGATTGATTTACTGTTAAAAAGAGTTTATATTATTTTTTATTTTGGGGAATTATGAAATCGAGTGCATTTAAAGTGGCTACCATTCAGGTGCCACCGATTTTTAGCAGAAACCAAATCCCGTTACTAGAATTAAGAACTCGAATCCAAAAATTTCAGCGAGGTACGGAAAATGATATATTGGGTAAAAGCAAAGTATATGGAGGACAAGCTCCCGGAATTTTACAAAAGACTAACCGATGGATCCATTCTGCGCCAGGAACCCGACGGCAAAGAAATCTATCAATCGATGAAAAGAGCAAAAGTAACGGCGCCAGGTGTGGTGCAATGGTGTGAGAAAGATTTTTGCCCAACCCCGTTAAAACATGAGCGGGAAACGGTTTACGATAGGTTCTTCAGTGAAATTGAAACAACCCCAGTGGATGATTATCTCCCGTTTAAGGGCAAATCCTTCATGAACTTAATGAAAGCAAAGGCAAGCAACAATTGATTCTCAGGAGTTTGACTTTTTATCTTGTATTAGAAAATCAAGTTCCCAAAAAGTGAGATAGCATTGGCGATTATGGAATTTAATTTCGATATTAAAACGCATCATTTATACAGCGTTCATGAAGTCAGGGGAGCATTCTGAATGAAAAAAAGGCAGCTTATTGCTTCGGGAGCTAAATGGGAGAATATTGTCGGCTATTCCAGGGCAGTCAGAATCGGGAACGTCATCGAAGTGTCCGGGACCACTGCAGTTGAAAACGATCGGATTATTCATGTGGACGACGCTTACCGGCAAACCCGCTACATAATCCAAAAAATTGAACGGGCGCTAAAGGAAGCCGGCGCGGGTTTGGAAGATGTTATCCGCACTCGAATGTTTGTTACGGATATATCCCGCTGGGAGGAATACGGCAAAGCCCATGGCGAATTTTTTAAAGAAATTAAACCGGCAACCTCTATGGTGGAAGTGCAGGCGCTCATCCATCCCGATATGATGTTGGAGATGGAGGCGACCGCGATTCTGTCCGATTAATTAGCGGGAAATTATATTTTTCAAAACAAAGAAAACGTTTGCAGGGCGTTCTGCCAGCCGTCTCACATACCAGGGATACCAGAACTCACCGTAGCTGATCAGGCTGCGGACCTTGTGTCCATTTTCCACCAAACGCATTTGCTCGTCCATCCGGATACCATATAACAGTTTGAATTCCAATTCATGATCAGGAATTCCCATATCCCTGGCAGCCTGCTGAATTTGCGATATTAATTTAACATCATGCGTAGCAAACACTGATCGCGTCCCGTTTTTCTGAGCCTCCAGCATTTGCAAGGATAGCTTATAAAAGTTTTGATCGACATCTTTCTTTTTCGGAAAAGCGATTGTTGCAGGTTCTTTGTACGCGCCTTTAACCAACCGGATAGCCGGCTTGAGTTTAATCAGTCGCGACAGATCATCTTCGGTACGGTAAAGATAGGCTTGCAGACACAACCCCACATTCTCAAGTTCCTTGCGGGCTCTTTCGTAAAAATCAATCGTGACATCGGTGTAAGCGCTGCTCTCAATATCAATCCAGACAAAATTCCTGTATTCAATCGCTTTGCGCACAATTGTAGTGAAGTAGGCGTACGTCTTTTCAAAAGAAAGATCCAACCCGATTTGGGTTAATTTAAGGGAAATCTCTGTATCAATTTTTGATTCCGCAATCTCTTTCAACACCGCAACGTAATGGTCAGTCACCTGCTCCGCCTCAGCCAGCTCGGCAATGTTTTCTCCCAGATGGGTAAAAACGGTCGCCAGACCTTTTTTCTGCAATTCCCGCGCTGCCTCAACCGCGTTCGACAGATGCTCACCGGGCATGAAGCGCTTGACAGCTTTTCTCACAAAAAATATTTTGGGGGCATTATTCCGCAGCCATTGATTCTCAGATGCCCAGAGTAATACATTTCGCATTAGCGACACTGTTCATCTCCATTCTCAAATCAGACTCACAATAATATCAAAACTGAATGGTAAAAAACAACAGGTTTGTTATATGGGATCTAATAAGCGCTGAAACCTCTTCATATCTTCAGCATTTTTTCATAATTTATTATATGAAATTAAGGATAGGCACATCCGGTTACAGCTACGACGATTGGAAGGGGCATTTCTATCCGGACAAGATGGCAAAAACCAAAATGCTGGATTACTACTCCCGACATTTCGATACCTTGGAAATTAACACCACCTTTTACGGCGTCCCCAAACCATCTGTCTGCGAGAAGTGGGCTGAGAAAACACCGGACGGTTTTGAGTTTATCATAAAGACTAACCGGGAAACGACGCACGAACGCCAGAATCATGTTGAGGCAATGCGGGATTTGAATGAGGCTGTCCGGCCGCTTATCGATGCCAAGAAATTCTCCGGATTCCTTGCACAGTTCCCTTATTCCTTTAAGAATATCCCCCCGAACCGCGAATACCTTCTGAAAACCAAAGAGCTTTGCGGTACGCATCCGATCTTTGTGGAGCTGCGGAACTGGACCTGGAATCAAGCGGAAATCATGTTGTTCTTAAAAGAAAATGAAATCGGGTACGTGAATGTGGATGAACCGAGGCTGAAAGGCCTTTTACCGCCACAGCACTACGTTACATCTCAAATGGGCTATATCCGGTTCCACGGACGCAACGCCAGAGACTGGTGGGAAGGCACCAATACCACGCGTTATGATTACCTCTACTCCAAAGGAGAATTGGAAGAGTGGAAAGAAAGGATTGGCAATATTCTTCAAATCAGTCATACCCTGTATATTCTTTTCAATAACCATCCGCACGCAAGGGCAGTCGTGAACGCCTTTATGATTAGGGAAATGCTGGAAACCTAATGCTTTAAGCACCCGCCGCAAAAGTGCGCCTAACGCAACAATAGCATTTTACGGGTCTGTACAAAATCATCCGCCTTCAAACGGTACATATACACGCCGCTCGCAGCCGCTTTCTCAAATTTGTCCTTTCCGTCCCAGGTTACCTGTTGCTTTCCCGCTTTCTGGTAGTTGTCAATGAGAATCCGCACTTCCTGACCGGCAGTATTATAAATGGTCAGATGAACATATGCAGAATGCGGCAGCGTATATTCGATTGTTGTGGAAGGATTAAAGGGATTGGGATAGTTCTGCGTCAGCAAATAGGAAAACAAAGAATGCTCCTCAAATACATCTTCCTGATCTTCCGCAATGCCCGTCGTAACATTGGCGATGTAGGAATATTGGGCGGATGCATCTTCGGCAAGAGATGAATCCACATTCATCACCACCATGGTAATCTTGTCATAGACTATCCCAAAACTATCCGCAGAAAATATCGCCCCGTTGATTGAATCAAGAGGTATGTTATGAATCGCTATCACTTCGTTGGTCTGAAAATCCGTCAAGATGAAGGAAAGTCTAAACAAGGAAGTACTATCCCCGCTAAAGTTTATAGCGATGTGCTTTGGCGACGTAGTTCGAAATACGACATAATCCGCTGCATAGGCTGAGACCGAATCTGTTCTTAATTCGGTGGGATAATTAACATGAATTGCGGTAACATAGCATGGAGGAAAATTATAGTGATGATAGGAATATCTACCGTTTTGATATGCTTCATCATCTAAATAATTTGCCAGTACCCAGTGTTGAAAGGATTCTTCAAATGTTTCCGGATACCCCAAATTGCCCAAGGTGTTTCCGACGCCTGGTATTCCGTTGGCCTGATCCTGTATCAAAGTGCTGATGAAATCCAGTCCGCCGTAATGTTCGTACATAAAAGTTAACCACAATTTCACTTGATTATAACTGTAATTCGAAATGCAATAGATTAATGGCAGATCGGGATTTGTGGCAAAAAATGCATTGTAATCCACCACTCCGGGAACGGTTAGATCTTCCATCAAATAAACCCCGGCAAACATGGCAAACGCCTCATCAATCCATTCATCTTCCCAATACTTTACAGGATCCACCGGAGGCTCAGGGGAATGATCCTGCGCCCAGTGCAGCATGTGTCCGAATTCGTGAGCCAGAGTAAATAAGGCGACATTGTATAGAAATGCGTCCGTTGAGATATAAATGATCTCTCTTTCGGAACTATGCTTGCCCCATTTTCCGAATACAAAGGAATCTGCCATTTGCTGAGCGGGATCAAAATAGCCGGTCCAGCCTTCCGGCTCCACCAAGAGGATAAAAATCCTGCGATCATTATCAAATTCATCGGGAATGGGGCCATAAATTGGCGTAAGATTTTGAGCATAATCGGTATCGAAGGCTTCCACCAAATCATCGATTTGCTGCTGAGGCGGTATCGCAGTTGCCGATGTATCAATAAAAAAATAGCAGCTATCCCCTACTCTATTACATGTTGCCGTTATTAATCGTTGAGGAATTGACCCTGCCTGCCAGTCTATATAAGAAACCGACCAAAAATCCAGCGTGTCCCCAACCTGGATTTGAGCAAAGTTGTTTACTTGAGTGATTAGTAAAAGTAAGATGGTTGATAAGTTCCTAGCTAAATAGTTCATATCACACCCCAATTTCTAATGAGTTAGGGCAATTAAGTACCGACTAATAGTATCCAAGGCGAGTAATTCTTCGTATCTCGATAGCACGCCGGCTATTATAAATTACGTCGTTGATTCATAGGAAAGTTTCACAACTGACAGTTCATGTGCCAAACGTATGTCATCAAAAAACCGGGAAAATATGTGGAAACCGGATAACACAAATATAGGAGCTCCATTCGCTTCCAATTCTAAACCTGAATTCATCTCCAAGATCATTTTTCTTAAATAAAATTATTGTTGAACTTTTGTTCACTATATTGTAAATTATCTACCCGATCTATTCGGAAAGAGAATTATGCAGAGATCAATCTTTCATGTCCGGTTCAGGAATTTTTTGGTGCAGGCGGAACGGCTCACCGATACCCGGCTGCGCACCCGTCCCATTGCGATCATTTCGTCTAATCAGCAGACCGGAACGATCGTCAGTCTTTCCGACGAGGCAAGGCAGGAAGGTTTGGAGAGAGGCATGAAAGTATCTTTGGTGCGGAAAATGAATCACAGCGTGACGCTGCTGGCATTCAACAGCAGGCTCTATTCCAGCATGAACCAATACCTTTATGAGATTATTTCTTCCTATTCACCGCTGGTGGAACCGGCGACCTATGGCCAGTATTACCTGGATATGACCGGCATGCACAATATCTATCGCACCAATAAAGAAGCCGGAAATCTCATTCTGCGGGACATTCAAAATAAAATTCAGTTAAACAACGTCCTTGGCGTTGCTTTGGGAATCAGCGCCAATAAACTGGTCAGCTCCATCAGCACCTTGGCGGTACCGGACCCCATCTATGAAGTGGATACTGGATTCGAATCGCAATTCATTGCGCCGTTGTATTCGCAGATATTGCCGGTGGTCAAAGAAAATTTCGTAAAGCGCATTGTGGAGTTTGTGGTTCTCAAACGGGTTAAAGATATTCAGCAGATACTTAGCCATTCCGAAACCGCGGCGGTGTTATTTGGCAAATTCCACCGGCAGGTTGATCTGCAGGCGCACGGCAAAGATTTTTCAGCCGTGGTGCCGCCGCTCTCCAAGCCGCATATCATCAAACAGAAAATTCTGAGCACTGATACCAATGACTTAACCGTCCTGGAGGCTGTGGTTCAAATATTGGCAGAGCAAATCGGGTTTGAGCTTCGTAGCCGTAAACAGATATCCCGTTCCATTTGTATGGAAATCCATTATTCGGACGGATTCAGAAATTCGAGTAAAGGGTCGCTCAGGTGCAATGATGATAAGTCTGTGACGGATTTGTGCCTGAACCTGTTCACCAAAGCCAATTACCGCCGCAATCGCATCCGCTCTGTTTTGATAGATGCGACCGATTTGCAGCCCTTCGCCCAACAGCTGGATCTGTTCGACGAGCGGCAATTGACTCAGAATGCGCTTTACGAAACCATCGATAAAATTCGTGCCCGGTTTGGTCCGTCAAGCATTCACTCGACTGCAGCTTTGGTGACTTAGGCTTGCTTAAGGAAATTCCCTCTGGGAGGGGATTAAGGGGGGGCTTGGTTCGATTTGGGGATAATAATGTTTTCGCATCTCAATGTTCACTCAATCTATTCCAGAATGAGCGGGACTGCCGCGCCGGAGGAGCTCGTCACGCACGCAAAAAAACACCGCATGAGTCATCTGGCATTGACCGAAGTGAACGGCGTGTGGGGATTCATCCGTTTCGTCCAAACCGCACGAGAGCAGGACACCCTCCCTATCGCTGGAACCAACCTCATCACCGAAACTGACGAAGCAATTCTTCTGGCAGAGACCCAGAAAGGCTATGAGAACATCTGTTTTATTTTGTCACGAATTCATGATGATCCCGGTATGGACATTTGCAGTTTGTTTGACTCTCATTCAAAGGAGTTGTTTGTGCTGGCACATCAGGAAAAAACCCTCGCTGAATTATCAGCGATCATTCCCGCCTCGCATCTTTTTGTTGAGTTGCGTCCGGGCGTTGAGGAACCTCACAGTCAACGGCTGGCCCGTCAATTCGGATTGGAGATGGTTGCCACAAGCGATGTTTACTTCCTGCTGCCAGAAGATGCCGCCACGCATAAAATCCTGCGTGCTATCGAACAAAACTCCACCCTGTCGCAATTAACCGCCGACAATTTTAAAGACGAGCGGCATTATTTCCGCACCGAAAAAGAGATGATCGCCTTCTTCCCCAACAGTGTGGATGCGATCAACAATTCGCAGTACCTGGCGGAGCGCTGCAAAA
>Ga0209536_100008861_pt1 | contig 15021 bp, 9 predicted proteins | sample DeeMarSeWOR28_12_FD_187461 | JGI IMG/M metagenome (GOLD analysis project Ga0209536, IMG submission 187461) | Marine sediment microbial communities from White Oak River estuary, North Carolina - WOR-2-8_12 (SPAdes) (version 2) | ecosystem: Environmental > Aquatic > Marine > Intertidal zone >...
GCGGCACATTCGTCGGCGAGTACTTCGACGGCAACGATCGCATGGACATGATCCTCAAGGGCCCGACCTGGACCTCGCCGGAGCAGCTGGCGTCAATTCCGGTCGCCACGCCCCTGGCCGGTTTGCAGACGCTCGGTGAACTGACGGACATCCAGCGAACGGTTGGTCCGACACAGCTGCTGCGCGTGAACGGCCAGCGCACGTTGACGCTCTCCGTGACACCGCCGGCCAACATGACAGTCCAGGAAGCACTGGACAGCCTTCGCGACGTCGCCGGCCCGCAGATTCGGGAGATCATGCCGGCCGATGTGACCCTGGCATACCGCGGCACAGCGGACAGGCTCGAGGCGGCGTTTTCGAGCATGGCGGTGAACCTTGCGACGGCGGCGGTCGTGCTGTTCCTGATCCTGTCGGCGATGTTCCGGTCGATGCGGGACGCGGCGCTGGTCATGTTGTCGATGCCGCTCGCGATCGCGGGTGGTGTCGGCGCATTGCGCGTACTCAACCTGGTTACGATCCAGGCCATGGACTTGCTGACGATGATCGGCTTTCTCATCCTGCTCGGGCTCGTCGTCAACAACGCCATCCTGCTGGTCATGCAGGCGCGCAAGGGCCTGCGCAAGGGGCTCGACCGCAGCGCGGCCGTCGCCGACGCCGTACGCATCCGGGCCCGCCCGATCTACCTGAGCACGTTGACGAGCATCTTCGGCATGCTGCCGCTGATGGTCGTGCCCGGAGTCGGATCACAGATTTACCGCGGCCTCGCCACCGTCATCATCGGCGGAATGCTGGTCAGCGCCCTGTTCACCCTGATCCTGATGCCGAGCATCCTGCGCCTGCCGCCGCTGCAGCTGCCGCAGGCGCTGCGACGCAAGCAGGACATCGTCCCGGGAGTACCTGCCGATGCGTGATATCCGAATCGCCGTTTCATGCGCTTTTTTCCTGGCCGCCTCGTGGGCCCACGCCCAGCAGGCGCCGGCCCGCGCCGTGCAGATCTCGACGGTGTCCGAAGCGGAAGTCGCCCCGACCGTGGCCGTGCCCGGAACGGTATACAGCCGCAACGAGGTCCAGATTACGGCCGGCGTGGCCGGGCGCCTGACGATGGTCGCGGAGCCCGGCACCGTCGTCGAGAAAGGCGACTATGTCGCCCGCATCGACAAGCGCAGCCTGCAACTGCAGCGCGCGGAGCAGGAGGCGCTGCTCGAACGTGCACGGATCAACGTCCGCCAGCTCGAGAGCCAGCTGCGGCGGCAGAAGGAACTGGCGAGCTCGAGCCTCGTCTCGGAATTCGAACTCGAACAGACGGAGGCGAACCGCGACCTGGCGCTGAGCGATGCGAACATCATCGAGGTCAGGATTCGCCAGATCGACGACCTCCTGCAACGTGCCGACGTGAGGGCCCCGTTCTCGGGCGTCGTCATCGACCGCGTCCGGCGATCCGGTGAGGAAGTCGCAAGGGGCGAGGTCCTGGGGCAACTGACGGATACCACGACGCTGGAGGTGCGCGCATTCGTGCCGTTGAAACACCTGCCGCGGACGGCCGCCGGCCAGGCCATCGATGTGTTCGCCTCCGATGCCGCGCATGCCGGTACCATCCGCTCACTGGTGCCCACCGGTGACGTCCGTTCGCAGACTTTCGAGGCACGCATCGACCTGCCCGCCGACGCGACGCGTGACTGGACGGTCGGGCAGCTCGTCAGCGTTGCCATTCCGATTCGCGCCCGCAGGCTCGAACTCGCGGTGCCGCGGGACGCGCTCGTCCTGCGCCAGGACGGTTCCTACGTGTTCCGCATCAACGCCGACAACAAGGCCGAGCGGGTCAGGGTCGAGATCGGCGATTCGGCCGGTGAGCTGGTCGCCGTGCGCGGCGACCTTGCGGCAGGCGACCGCGTCGCGATACGCGGCGCCGAGAACCTGTCGGAAGGAGCCGACGTCAGGATACTGGTGTCGGAATCGTCATCCCGCGAGGTGGAGACCGCGCTCTAGTCGGACTGGCCTCCGCCCGATGCCGGCTCGGGGGCAGCCTCTGTCAACAATTCATCCAATATCTTCCGTACAGAAGAGACCTCGGCGCTTTCAAGCCGGAAACCCTGCTTTTCGGTATTCGGCTGAAGGCTGAAAGTCCGCGGCTTGATAGATTGTCTGCGTTGCCTGTAGACGCGCTTGGCCAATTCATCGGCCGGCTCCCCGAATGCGGCTTCAAACGCGCTTGCAGACGGCTCGCCTCCTTCGACCAGCTCGAGGTATTCTACGAGTCGTAAGTAGTGCGACTGTTCATCGCCAACCAGCATATAGCGAACGAGCAATCCGGCCTGAAAGTAGGCACTCGAGCCCTGCTCGGCCGATGCAACACTCGCGAGAGAGAAGTCCTCTGCGATCAGGTCGTTCCACGGAACGAAGGACCTCTTCGAACGCGATCGCATGGTTGATCGGCCAACCACAAACTCGCTGTTTCTCTTGCGAAATTCCATGGCGGACATGCACTCGGCGTACCCCTCCAGGTACCACCAGGGAAGTTCACCACCGGCGTACCCCTGCAGGACATGGACGAATTCATGGCGAAGCGTGGTGCTCGACCACTCGGGTTTGCCCTCGGCTGCCATCACGATGTGCGGAACGCCCTCTATGCCCAGCGTAAAAGCCTCGACGAGGGAGTGGCCGGTTGCGTTACTGAAGTCTTCTTTGGACGCAAAAACTATTACCCGCGTTCTTACCGAGCCTTCAGGAACGCGGCTGCCATCAAAGCTGACCATTGCTGCCCGGAAGATCTCGAGATCTTCGAGCAGCTGCAGAGCTTCTGCGGAGGGAATGTCACTGTATGCCTCGAAGTAAGGGTTCTCGTACCGAACCCAGGATCCTTCGCTGGCGTTCGTGACGGATGCGTCCGCTGGACCCGGCATCGTGTACAGCCAGATTATCGCAAGCAGCATCGGAATCCGGACTTCAGTCATACGGTGAGATTCTATGACCTCAACACCGCACTACCGTCGTCCGGAAGGCCATGTCCACGCTGGCGTAACTTTGTCATGGCCTTCAATGTACCACTGCCCGGCCCGTTAAGGAGCCGGGAGTCGCGTCGAACGCCGTGGTGCGTTCTGGCGAGTGCCGGCGGGTTCGACTATTATGATTGGACAGGGTTGGAGCTCGCCCCCGGGTGGCGCACAGGGCTGGACGATGCATTGACGAGACGCCTGTCAGTGGCGATGGCGGTATCGGCTGCGGTTCATGTCGTGGCAATTGTCATTGTCGGCCGCGTCCTGACAGCAGACTCGATCTCACCCTCGTCGACCGCGCCGTTGATGGTGCGAATTGATTCGCACAACGCTGCGACGGAGCCATCGTCAGCCAAGGTGACGCAGCACCCCCCTCGAACAGCGACGGACAGGCCTCGCCCCGCGGATCGCACACCAGTGACACACGATGCGCCGGTTGCCGACGAGGCAACGAGCAGGCGGTCCAGTGCGACACCATCTGTCGCCGAGTTCGACACACGCGGGCACGCAGAGGCTGCGTCGCCTTCTGCGCGCCCGTTTATCGACGCAGCCATTGCCGATATCGAAGACCATTACAGCAACCCGGCAATCGTCAGGCATGAGCAGTCAGCTGAGGAGTCGGTCCCGATCCGGGCGCAATACTCTGCGCGACAGGAAAAGATGCTTGGCCGCAAGGTCCGGGAGTGGACCGAGGGATTGCACAGGGTTCCCGACCTGACGAAGGAAATCAGCTGGAATGACGGCGGTCAGGAATATGTCGCGAAGTTCACGGAGCAGCCGGGTGACGATGACACGAGCATCGAACGGGTGCTGGTCGAGATCAGTACCTCGGTCGACGGCAATCGGTTCTCGTCTGCAATGGCACTCAGGCGCGTTGCTTTTTCCGGATTTGCGCAGTTCGTCAACCGGTGGGATCCCGATGTCGAGATCCATAACGACGAACTGGATGGCAGGTTCCACGCAAACTCGAGAATCCGCCTGGCTTATGACCGCAGGACCAAGCCGGTCTTTCATGCAAAGGTCACGACGAGCGCTCGCGAAGTCGACATCACGAGAATCAGCGGCATAGTGCGAAAGAGCCAGATATTCCAGGGCGGACTCGAGACCGGCGTACGGGCCATTCGGTTGCCGCGCCATTACGCCCCGTTTCCTGACGGCTTGTCTCGCACCGATGCAGACGTGCATCAACTTACCAACGATGTGCGCATTGAATTCCTGCCCGACGGGAGCTATACCCTCGATTACCTCGAGTCGGCTGCCATCGATAAGGCCGGGGAGATTTCACGTGACGTGACGTATTTTTTGGCCGACAAAGACACTTCGGTACATGTTCGCGGTGTTGTGAATGGTAAGGTTCTGATCTATTCGCCGAAGCGCATTGTCGTGGAAGGCGACCTGGTCTACGCGCAGGATCCCCGGGTTACGCCGGAGTCCGACGATTTTCTGGGGCTCGTCTCGGACGGCCACGTGGATGTCGCAGCACCCGACGTGACCGGTCCGGGGGACCTGGTGATTCACGCTGCGATCTATGCCCGACGACGGTTTAACGTCCGGGATATCCGCTCCACGGGGACTTCAGAGTTGCATCTCTACGGAAGCCTCAGCGCCGGTACGGTCTCGGCTACCGAGCCAAGATACTCGACGAGAATTCAGTTTGACCAGCGACTGACGGAAGTCCGGCCGCCTGGCTTCCCGCTGACCGACCGATACGAAGTCGAGTCCTGGGACAAGCGCTGGACGAGCGAGTCGAGCCATTAAAAGAAAAAGCAGGCATGTGATCGGCACGCTGGCTCCTGCGTGGAACTAACTGTCGAAACCGCGCGTCAAATCTTCCATGACCTTCGCAACCGCCCGAATCGACACGCACCCATTCTGCGTGCTTGCGACGCTCGGTGTCGTCCTTCTCGTGGCCGGCTGCGCAGCCCAACGCAGTGATACGCGCGACAACCGTGCGATGCTGCAGTCTATCTTCGAAGCTGTGCCGGAGTCGTGGCAACATGCCGCCGTTTCGGGCGACGACATCGTACCGCTAGAAGTAAGCCCCGAGCTCCGAGAGTTCATCGACCAGGCCGTGGCGGGCGAATCGGGCGGCCGGCAACGCATGCTCAGTATCGTCGAGGCAATATTGGACGAACGTGGTATAGGCCTGACCTACGAGCCCGATGCGACCCTTACCGCCGCAGAGGCCTTTCAGTCCGGCGTCGCCAACTGTATGGGCTTCTCCAATCTGTTGGTCGCCTCGGCGCGTGAACTCGGATTGAACGCGAAGTACGAGCTGGTATCGCATCGACTTCGCTGGGATAAGTTTGACGACGTCCTTGTCGGCACACTTCACGTCCGCGTCATCGGCTTCTTCAGCGGAAGAAAGATGGTATTCGATTTCTATCCGTTGCCCATCGAACCGGGTTCCGTCGCCGAGGTCCTTTCGGATTCGGACGCAAAGACACATCATCTGAACAACCTGGCCGCTGATGAGATACGCGACGGCAATACGGCAGCAGCATACGGGCTGCTGCACAGAGCCATCGAAACCAGCCCTGACATCGGGTTTGTCTGGTCGAATCTGGGCCTGTTGCTGTTGCGGAATGACATGGCGGATCTTGCCGAGGCTGCATTTGAAGAAGCGATTGCTATCGAGCCGGAAAGGATGAGCACGCTGTCTAATCTTCAAAGGCTGTACTATCTGCAGGGCCGCAACTCCGAAGCCATGGAACTCGACAGTCGACTGGAGCGGTATCGACAGAAGAACCCCTACTTTCACGCCTGGCTGGGGGACGAGGCATTCGCACAAGGCGATTATGAGCAAGCCGTCGAACACTTCGAAGATGCCATCGTAAGGAAGAAAGACGAGCCGTTCTTTTATTTCAGGCTGTCGGACAGTTTCGAGGCGCTCGGCATGCGGGATGCGGCGACACGGGCTTACGAGAAGGCGCAAGAGATCGAAGAGCCGCAAGACGGCTGGCGCCGGCTCCCGAGGTCGAAACCGGAAACGGGCTCGCATATCCGGCGCTGATCCTTAGGCTCGCCAGTGTCCGCTGCTATCCTCTCGATTCACCGGAGCATCTCGATGAAGTGTGCGCGCTTATTGATAATCGGATTCCTCGCTCAGTGGCTGTCTCTTGCCACAGCCGAGCAGACGGACCCTGACGATTGCAGGAATCTGGCAGATGATGCGGATCGACTGAATTGCTATGACGCAGTGTTTGGACGGGACCCGGCTGCCGACGTGCCGGAATCTCGATCCGGCACTGCAGATCAGGCGCCGATAAAGGAAGATGAGAATTCGGCGCGGGAAACTTCCGCCGCCGAGGATTTCGGTGCTGAACAGGTGGCGCAAAGGGTCGACCGGCTCGAAGCACGCCTCGCGGGCGACTTCACCGGCTGGACTGGAAGCACCCGGTTCCGACTCGATAACGGACAGGTCTGGCAGCAGACCAAGAACTACATACCGGACTACGAACCGCGCGAACCTATTTCGCAACCCAGGGTGACGATTACCCGGGGCTTAATGGGCAGCTACAATCTGCGTGTCGAGGGCGTCAAGCGAATCGTCCAGGTCAAGCGGATCGAGTAGCCTCCCCCGAATACCTGGTGCAAAAAACAGGGCGGCCAAAGGCCGCCCTGCTCCGTTACTGCCAACCGTAATTCCTAGAACGTCACGTTCAGACCGGCGTACCAGGCCCGACCAACAACGTCGTACGTGCCAGGCTCGGTGTTCGCATTGAACGCGCTGTGGAAGCGCGGCGGATCCTCGTCCGTCAGGTTCCGTAAACCGACCGTGAACCGGTAGTTCTGCCAGGTGTACGTGCCAATGAGATCCGAGTAGTAGACCGCATCGGCCTTGCAGGCGTCAGTCAGGTAGCACGGGCGGAACCGGTCGTCGGTCTCGCCGATGTAGCGGCCCGCATACTGCGCGGTCCAGTTTTCACCAAAGACGCCTACGCCGATGTTGAACCGCAGTTCCGGATAAACACCAAAGCCGTTCGCCGTACCGACGAGGTCCGTAACCACACCGGATGCGTCCGTGCTCTCGTAGCTGTTGGTAAACGTGGCCGACCACGACAAGTCATAACCCTGGACGATGTTCGAATTGAACTCGCCAGCGTACGCGACATCGACGTCGATACCGTCAGTGCTCAGCGTGCCCAGGTTGGCCAGTTCGAACGTGGCGTCTCCAGGGAAGATGAACGTGATATCGAGATTGTAAGGACCAAAGTCGAAGAAGTCGCAGGACGGATCGCTCAGGTTCGGCGAGTTCAGGCACGGGTAGAACAGCGAGTTGATGTCGCCCAGGCCCACCGCCTTCTCGACTTCGATGTTCCAGTAGTCGATGCCCACGCTCAGGCCCTCGAGGAAGTTCGGCTCCCACACGAAGCCGGCCGTGTAGGTCGTCGAATCTTCCGGCTCGAGCAGTTCGTCCGGCGCACTGAACGTTACCAGCGATTGCCACTGGAAACCGACCTCACCCGCATCGCCGAGGAACGCGTCCTCACCACCGGCTGCGGTGCCGATCAGCGCCAGGCAGTTATCGTAGATCTGCTGCGTGATGTCGCCGTTCGCCAGCCGGCGGTCGGCGAATTCGCAGATCGACTCAACCACCGGGAATGTCGCGGAGTCGGCGCCGAAGACCTCGGCGATGTTCGGGGCGCGGAACCCGGTCGAGTAGGTGCCACGCAGGCGGAAGCCTTCCGTGATCGCCCAGTCGCCGCCCACCTTGTAGGTCGTGGCACTGCCAACAGTGTCATAGTCCGAGAAACGGGCCGCGACGCTGATGTCAACGCTGTCAAGCACAGGCAGCAGCAGCTCACCGTAGAACTCGTCCACCGAGTACTTGCCCTGCAGCGGATCGCTGGCGCCACCCGTTGTCAGCCCACCGGCGAGGAACTCGTCCGGGCTGAACAGGCCCTTCTCGTTTCGATGCTCCAGGCCCAACGCCCAACCGATTGCGCCGCCCGACAGGTTGCCGAAGTCGCCGTTAAAGTTGAGCGCGCCGATTTCCATCCTGTTGACGACGAGGTCCTTGAGGGAGCCCGTGGTTAGGTAGGCCATTTGCTCTGGCGTGATGCTTCCGAACTCGTAGAACGGATTCAGTACGCCCTGAGGACCCATGGCTTCCAGACAAGTTGCATCTGCGGCACAGGCGGCCGGATCGACGGCAATTGCCCAGCGGTCGAAACGGCCATAGTTCTTCGTCTCGTTCGTTGTTTCCTGTTCGGCATAAACATAGGAGATGTCCCACTCCACACGATCGTCGAACACCGAACCGCGCAGGCCTGCGACCAGCCGGTAAGTGTCGGACGTCTGGCGGAACAGGCGGCCTCCGGATTCTTCGAAGCGCCGGTTGATGCGCACGTCGGTATTCGAGATGCCGAGATCATTCGCCGGGTTTACGCCGAAGGGGTTGAACGGGTTGCTGGCCGGCACGAAGTCGTTCCACTGGGAGCCGTTGTTCGGCGTCGGGACCGCGTCGTCCGTTGCGAAGGATGCGTCCGGCGCCAGCCGCTGCTGCGACGTGCGGCGAGTGTACAGGCCTTCCATGTAGCCTTCGACCATGTCGGTGACTGCGACCGTGCCGTTGAAGGCCAGCTGCCAGCGCTCGTTGGGCTGGGTCAGGGCATTGACGGCAGCATAGTTATAGACGTCGCTTGCCACGAACGGTCGTGCCGCACCGAGTGCGCTGTCCCAGATATAGTCCGGGTTGCCCGGTACGCGGATGCGCCGGCTGTTGGACGAACCGGAAGGGTTGGGTACCCACTCGCCATTCGTCAGCAACGGATAGAGCGCGGCTACTGCCCAGTCTTTCTCGGACTGCACCATCTCGTCCTGGTTGGTGTAGCTCAGCGATGCGACCATGTTGCCCCGGTCAGACGAGATGCCACCCAGCGCATAGAGCAGGTCGTTCGCGGCCTGGCCGTCCTCCATGCCTTCGCCGTACCGCAGGCCGAACTCGAAGCCTTCGAAGTCGTCGTGCAGGATGATGTTGATCACGCCCGCGAGAGCATCGGAGCCGTACGCGGTGGATGCGCCATCCTTCAGCACTTCGACGCGTTTGATCATGGCTTCCGGAATCGCGTTCAGGTCTACCGCGCCATCGTTGGAATTGTCACCTATCATGCGGCGCCCGTTGATCAGCACCAGTGTGCGGTTGAAGCCCAGGCCACGGAGGTCGAGATTCTTCGCGCCGTTGTTACTGCCGTTATTCGTCGACGTGCCCATCTGGTAGCCGGTGAAAGCCGGGATATCCTTAAGGTACTCGTCAATACTGACGACACCTGACTGCAGCACTTCGTCACCGTCGACGACCGTGATCGGGCTCGACGAACTGAATTCGTTGCGAGCAATACGCGATCCCGTCGTGATGATTTCCTCCAGCGGCTCATCGTCGGCTTCCTGTGCTACGACGACCGGTGCGGACAGAGCCAGACCGACGCCGATACACAAGGCCCCTTTGAGTCGATGGGCCAAGGTAACGCTACTAAAGCGATTAATAGACATGGTGTTTCCCCCTGTGAAAGGAAATTCGAAAATCGTTGTCGCAAATAGACAACGAATAGGATGCATTTAGCACCCAAGTGGGGGCATCGTATAGTGCGGAAAACCGAAATACATTTTTTATTCAGTACTTTAAGTTATAACTGCAATCGGGCCGATGATTTTCGAATATGTTGCGTTATTACCACATCACCGTTCTCTTGGATGGGTTCTCGGCCCCTGGACCGGCAGTGCCGAGCCAGCGGAACTGCATCGTCCGGCATCGCAAGGACAGCGGGGGGGGGTATCGTCGCAGACACGGGATTTTATCGGTCAGTACCGTCTTTTCATCGGGGGAGCGTCGAACCTGTGCGAGGATGCTCCCTCCAGGCTCAACGGCGGAGCGAAGCGCCCACCAGGATCCCGCCGACAGGGGTTTTCCGGGCCTGGATCGGGACCAGCCTGGAGCCTGGCGGATTTCAGCGAATCCGCTCTACCCTGGTCGAGCGGCGGTTCGCGTCGAGCATTTTGAAGGAACCCAGCATTCCAGCCTTGATCCTCACCTCGTCGCCAGGCTTCAGCCGCAGCGACTTTGCGACGCTCTGCTCCATCCAGACCTGGCCGTTATCGAGCGTAAACACGCGTTTGCCGGATCGTAGGGTTTCGATTTCGACAATGCTCACATGGATCTGGTCCAGTTCCGGCGGCGCTGTATCGTTGGCTTCCGCCACGTTGCGATTCATGCCGAAATTGTCGATCGCTTCAGCCTTCTCATCGGGCGAGGCACCTGAGTCCGCCGCCGGGGGGAGTGGCGGCGAAGATTCCGCGGCCGCTGCAGGTGGCTCCTGCGTTTTCGTTGCCGCAGGAACTGGCTGGCCACTCTCGGCAGCGCCCTCTGCCACGCGATCAAAGCAAGCCAGCCGCGCGGCATCGCTCCGCTCTTTCAAACATTCGGTCAGGTCGGGTTCGGCCCCACTCGCCGCTGCCGCGAAGAGCAACCCCAGTGCAAGCAGAACAACTCGCATGATACTGGCTTCAGGATTCGTCATCTGCCTGCAGGAATCTGTCATGACGATGAATAAGATAGGTCCAGTTCTCCAGTGACGAAAGATGCGCGTAAATTGCCTGCAGCATTCCATTTGCATTCAATTCCGCGACAAGCTTGTCATCCAGGCGCTTGAGTTTCTCTACGTCCACCGCGGCGAATGTCGCAAGCATGGTTTCTTCGGAACTGTCATTCCTGCGCCGGGTAACCTGTTGCGGCACGAGCAGTTCGAGTTCCTTGAGTCGTTCGCAGAACGCCGTCGCCTGACGACGGTGCCCGGTAAATGTCACGCAGAATTCGACCCGCTCCCTGGCCCCTGCCGATAGCTCCTTGCCTTCATAGAAGGGAATCTCTGGCGTTTCGGAAATGCTCGATGCGGCACGGTCGATGACCACCGCCAGCTGCTCATCTTCGCTCGACGCGAGAGCGAAGGGATGGCACCTGAAGTAAGCGGGAACGTAGCGATTCTGTTCCCAGGAGCCGGTCTGATCGACAAACAAGTTGTGACTATCGATGCCGAGAACCGCCAGGAGCGCAGAGTCCTCGACGCTGGAGAAGATTACCGGGTAGTGCTTTGCCGCCGACGAGATCTCGCTGACTGCAATTGGAATCGCTTTCACCGAGCGGACGAAAGCGTATTGGTCGTCCGGCGCTATGAGACCCAGGTCTCCGTGATCTTCGGGATTCAGCAGCTCTGGCTGCGAATACAGGAACATTTCACCTTCGAACGGCGAATTGCTGGTTTTTGATTGCGTTTCCATCATTATTCTCGGCGCTGCCTGTTACTAAGTTTAAGACAAAATGAGAGCTGCCGGATTCCGGATCCGCTAGAATTCGTGCAAACCGGGCGCGTGGACTCGTGTATCAGATCGACCGCTGCTCTTCGATTTTCGGATCCGGACACGCCGGTCCGGGTGAGACTTCGACCTTTACTTGATTCTAGACCAATCCAGCCACCGGGCGAAACATGCCAGCAACCGACACCGCGATCCGTATTTCTTCGTCCCATGACACAGAGGCGCTGCGACGCCAGTTCGGGCAACAGGGCCGCATCCAGGTCCGCAATTTCCTGGAACTCGGCTCCGCGGACGCCATATACAGTGCTCTGCACGGACAAAAGCGCTGGAACCTCGTCTATATGAACGCCGGCAATCACGTGGATGCCGATGCAAATGCCATTGCCAAGTGGCCACGAAACCAGCGGGATAAGCTCATGAAGCTGGTCTACAGCCAGGCGACGAACGGGTTCCAGTACATGTACGCCACCGTTCCGATCTACGACATCTACCATCAGAAACAGTTGCCGGGCGACTATTTCAACGAAATCTTTGAATTCCTGAACAGCAGCGCATTTCTCGACTTCACGCGCTCCGTCACCGACGACGACTCGATTGGCTTCGCCGACGCGCAGGCGACACGGTTCGATCCGGGGCACTTCCTGACCGGGCACGACGATGCCGTGCCCGAAAAAAATCGTCGCGTCGCCTACGTGCTCAGCCTGTCGCCGGTCTGGCGGGCTGACTGGGGCGGATGCCTGCAGTTCATGAACTCGCTCGGCAACATCGAAGAAGCCTATACCCCGACGTACAACGCGCTGTGCATGTTCCGTGTGCCGTCCGACCATTCCGTCAGCATCGTCGCACCGTTTGCCGGCGCATCCCGCTACTCGATAACGGGGTGGCTCCGCAGTGGCGCGGATCCGAAGCGATAGGACGACAGACCGGTTAGATCAATTAGTTATTTGAGCAACGGTTTTGGCGGCCGGCCACCGGGCCGTGATCGTCGACGCGGATTCGCGCAAACAGCGCCAGCGCCGCGAATCAGCGAGCGCAAAACGGATGTTGTTTTTTTACAACGCTGCATAAAGCCCACAATGTCCGCATTATCCGTGCTTTAGCCCCTCTTATTTTGGCTTTTTTCCAACGCAGGTTTTGTGTATGATTCAGTCCACACTAGCCCGGTTGCATTTCGTTGTTGACCTGGCGGGCTGCCGCCCGACAACGCGCTTCCGGCTTGATTGTGCTCTTGACAGTACGAAACACACCTTGGCGCTCGCGCCATGTTTTTTTTAAGGGGAAAAGCTATGAAGAGTAGCAGTGCTATTCGCACCGCGGTTAGACATGCGCTATACGTTGGCGCATTGACCACGGCTTCGGGCTATGCGCCGCTCGCTTCCGCTCAGGAAAGCGCCGACGCAGCTCTCGAAGAAATCACCGTCACCGGTACGCGCATTCAGCGCCAGGACTTCGAGGGCCTGAGCCCGATCGTGTCCCTGGGCGCTGACGAGTTTGCCAATGGCGGCATCATCAACGCCGAAGAACTCGTCAATACGCTGCCGCAGGTTGTGCCGTCGTTCTCGTCAGGTAACAACAACCCGGGCAACGGCCAGTCGTGGATCAACCTCCGCGGTCTCGGCTCCGCTCGAAACCTCGTGCTTGTCGATGGCAAGCGCCCGACACCTTCAAACGAAGACGGCATTGTCGACATCAACACGATCCCGGTCGCGATGATCGAGCGCGTGGAAGTCATATCGGGTGGTGCTTCGGCTGTTTACGGTTCGGAAGCTATCGCAGGTGCGACAAACTTCATTCTCAAGAAGAACTTCAACGGCGTAAGCCTCAATGCCCAGATGGGTCAGTCCGCGGAAGGTGATACGGACACCACTTCGTTCGAGTTCGTCATGGGTTCCGACCTCGCCGACGGCCGCGGTAACGTCACCTTCGGTATGGAGCGTTATGAACGTGAAGCAGCCTATGCTATCGAGCGCGACTGGTATACAGAACGCTGGGCAAGTCCTGATGCTGCCGGTTATTTCTTCTTCCTCCAGGGTACCAACGGCTACAGCTGTAATCCTGACTGCCCGAACTTTGGGGCGTTTCAGGCTTTATACGGTGGCCAGAACCCCGGCGCTTGGTATACCGCTTTTACCCCCCCCTCTGCACCAATGCCATCTTATATTGGGATAAATTTCAATCCTGATGGCACCATCTTTATAACGGGTAATCCATTAGCTGACTCCAAGGCCCAACTAGTCAGAGACGGCCTGCAGTATGCAAACCGAACCAGTTTTGATAACCGGGACTCGACGAACAATACAATTTATCAAGGGATCAAATGGAACTTCCTCGGGCAATTGGCCAGCGCCCCGCAGGACCGCTATTCGATCTTCGCCGACGGCCACTACGATCTGACCGATAAGCTCAGTGTATTCGCCGGTGCGAGATTTGCGGAAAGCAGGACGGCCACGGTGCTGTTCGGCACCAATGCCATCAGCGGCTGGGAGGCCACTGTTCCTTATAACCCATTAACAGACAGTCCGATTGACCCGACGCTGGACTACACTGATCCGGCTGTATTGAATGCGATAGCGGCCAACCCCTCTGCCTACCCGAACCCGACTTTTAACGGCAATGGTCAAGCTGGCGCAGGACATCCGGTTCCGTGGGAAATGGCGTTGCTGCTGAACTCCAGGGCTAATCCAAGTGCAAGATGGCAGCCGCAGTGGAACCCCGATACCAGCCTGCCGCCCCGTCAAACCTATAACACCATCCAGACATGGCAGATCGAAACGGGTTTGGATTTCGAGATACCCTTCAAAGACTGGTCGGGTGAAGTCTATATAAGCCATGGCGAATCCGCCACCTACAATGTGGCCGGCGGCAGTTTGTCACTGGCCCGTTACCGTGCCCTGATCAACCAACCCGACTACGGCCGCAACGCCGAAGGTACCGGTAACATCTGGTATGCCGTGGAAAGCGAAGCCGGCAGGGAAATTGTTGACACCATCCGGCCGGCGTTCGGTGTGGGTGACTACACATGTGGATCCGGTTTTTATGACGTGATATTCGGCGGCGATCAGCCGATGTCGCAAGACTGCTTCAATGCCGTCAACGCCCATCTGCAGACACGCACGGAAATGATCCAGGACATCTTCGAAGTAAACCTGCAGGGCGGCGTGGTCGACCTGCCGGCCGGTGAACTCCGCGCCGCGATCGGTTACCAGCTCCGCAAGGTCGACGGCAAGTTCAATCCCGATATCCTGCAATCGCAGGATTCCTTCATGGATCAGGTAGTCGGCGTTTACCCGACGGGATACATGGATGCCGGCACCACGGTCGACGACGGCTACGTCGAGGCCCTGGTACCTGTCCTGTCCGACCTGCCGTTCATGCAGAAACTGGAGCTCGAACTAGGCGCCCGCTACTCGGATTACAAGGAGACCGACGACAAGGAATGGACTTACAAAGCCCTGGCCAACTGGGAGATCAAGGACTGGTTGCGCGTGCGCGGCGGTTACAACCGCGCTACCCGGGCGCCCAACCTTGGCGAGCTGTTCCTGAATCAGCAGGAAATCTTCTCCTTCGGGGGCAACTTCGGCGATCCGTGCTCGCCGCGTGCGAATGCACCGTGGGGCGCAGGCGGCACGACGCTCGCGGAAGACGAAGTCCTAAGTGGGACCGAAGTATGGCCTGATCCCAATTTCCCGGCCCCGGGCCAGACGCAGGCTGGTGC
>Ga0209536_100008862_pt1 | contig 15021 bp, 13 predicted proteins | sample DeeMarSeWOR28_12_FD_187461 | JGI IMG/M metagenome (GOLD analysis project Ga0209536, IMG submission 187461) | Marine sediment microbial communities from White Oak River estuary, North Carolina - WOR-2-8_12 (SPAdes) (version 2) | ecosystem: Environmental > Aquatic > Marine > Intertidal zone >...
TAAATCTGCACTATGTAACCTCTGCTGGATTCATTGATTTATGGGATATATCTGCAGAGTTTTGACCGACCCCATTTCGTTGATAATAGGGAGTTAGAAACAGAATCCTTCCCGACCCCACTTCAACGATTTAATGGGATTATCAGTAGTAGAGAAGTACTCTGCAAGGCGGTGTCACTCAAAGTCGCATCGTAGCTATCGAATGTTATTAATTGAAATGTGATGTAGAAGGGTGAATTGATCAATAAGTAAAAGGGGCTACAATGCGTAACCCCTTAATATTGCTGGCGTCCCCAAGGGGATTTGAACCCCTGTTACCGGCGTGAAAGGCCGGTGTCCTAGGCCAGGCTAGACGATGGGGACTGCAGTTAATGGTGAGCCGCGAAGGATTCGAACCTTCGACCCACGCCTTAAAAGGGCGTTGCTCTACCAACTGAGCTAGCGGCCCACATTTTAAGCTCAATAGTATAACAAAAATATTATATAAATTTCATACCCGCTCTGAAAAAGTGCGTAAGCGCGCAAGAGCGAAAGACTGGAAGTTACAAAAGACTTTCACATTAGACTTTCACATTTTTATTCACGCACACTTATTCGCTTTCGATCTTCCGCACTTCCGTGCTGTCACCTTTTCCCGCCCGTCTCGCCTTCTCTGCTTCCTGCCGTTTGTATATCCCCCATCGTATTTCTTATAGTAATGATTATGAAGACCATTAAAGATTTCGACGTCCTGGTCATCGGGGCAGGACACGCCGGATGCGAAGCTGCGCTCGCAGCAGCAGGAATGGGGTTTAATGCGGCGATGTTCACCTTAAATCTGGACACAATCGGTCAGATGTCATGCAACCCGGCTATCGGGGGGCTCGCAAAGAGCCACCTGGTAAAGGAGATCGACGCCCTTGGCGGAGTGATGGCCAGGGTCACGGACAGGGCAGGGATCCAGTTTAAGGTCCTGAACAAAAGCAAGGGCCCTGCTGTCTGGGCAACACGGGTCCAGGCTGATCGTGCGCTTTACAGACAGTACATGCGGGAAACGCTCGAAGCCTGTGACAGGCTTTCTGTGAAACAGGAGTGCATTGAAGAAATCCTGATTCAGAACGGCCGTGTCTCCGGGCTCAGGACCACGGATCACGTGTATACAGCCCGGGCCGTGGTCATTGCAACCGGCACGTTTTTAAACGGCCTAATTCATATCGGGCTGGAACACTGGCCTGCCGGAAGGGTGGATGAGCCGCCGTCGATCAATCTGTCAAAGAGCCTTGGCAGCCTCGGGTTTAAAATCGGTCGCCTCAAGACAGGCACGCCTCCGCGGATTGCCGGGGACAGCATTGATTTTTCCGTGATGGAGATTCAGCACGGAGATATCCCGCCCCCCCCGATGTCATTGTTCACACAGGCAATCACAAACCCGCAGCTCGCCTGTTACATGACATATACCAATACAGAAACACATAAACTGATTAATCAGAACCTGAAACACTCTCCCCTGTACAGCGGGAAGATCACCGGCATCGGGCCCCGCTACTGCCCCTCCATAGAGGACAAGGTCGTGAGATTCAAGGAGCGGTCCCGCCATCAGATATTTCTGGAACCGGAGGGGATTGACAGCGATGAATATTATGCAAACGGGATTTCGACGAGCCTGCCGCGGGACGTCCAGACAGAAATGGTCACCACCATCCCCGGACTCGAACATGCCCGGATTAACAAATTCGGCTATGCAATCGAGTATGACTTTGTGTACCCGACCCAGCTCAGGCCAACACTCGAGACAAAACTGATCAGCGGGCTCTATCACGCAGGCCAGATCAACGGCACCTCAGGATATGAAGAAGCTGCTGCGCAGGGCCTGGTTGCAGGCATAAATGCGTCCCTGTCGCTCAGAAAGAAACCGCCCTTCATCCCGGGCAGGCACGAGGCATATATCGGGGTTCTGATTGACGACCTCGTCACGAAGGGGACCTCGGAGCCATACCGGATGTTTACTTCACGCGCCGAGTACCGGCTGCTCCTGAGACAGGACAATGCAGACCTCCGGCTGATGGAGCAAGGGTACAGGCTGGGGCTCATTGACAGAGAGCAGTTTCATGCGTTTCTCAGAAAAAAAGAGCATATTGAAAGAGAAATCAAACGGATCCAGTCAGCGCGCCTGAAACCCGCTGCGGTCAATCCGCTCCTGACCGGGATCGGCGGCACGCCGGTAAAGGAAAACATATCACTGTATCAGCTGCTGAAACGGCCTGAAGTGCGGTATAAGAATATTCGTGAATTGTCACCCCCTGATAATGCACTTTCACAGGATGTAATGAACCAGGTCGAAATACAGGTCAAATATAAGGGGTATATCCAGAGGCAGGCAGAACAGGCGGAAAAATTCAAAAAGATCGAAAAAAAAGGAATCCCGGAAGGATTTGTATACCAGGGCATAAACGGGCTTTCACGCGAGATCGTCGAAAAACTTGAAGAGGTCCGGCCCCTCAACCTCGGTCAGGCAAGCCGGATACCGGGTGTAACACCTGCCGCCATGTCGATCCTGATGGTGGCCGTGGAAGGGGAAAAGGTCCGAGGCTCGAGTCGAGGCTAATGGCGAGGCGTCGCCTCCATCGGAGGCTACGCCTCTGCGTGTGCTTAGTGCTGATACTTCATTGGGAAATGTTCGTGAACCTTTTCGAGTCTTTCTTTGAAACCAAATTTGTATTTCGGGTCAACTTTTTCATTAAACGGGCTTTTTTCCCCATGGCAGGTAAGGCATCCCTGTTCATCCTCTGACGGCACGACAAATCCCACTGATTTAATATCCGCCAGTTTATACTCCTTATTCTTTTTCATGATTTCACGGTAATTGCCGCCCGGTCCATGACAACTTTCGCATTGCACATTCGCCAGCTTCGGTGTCTCCTCAATGCTCGTAAAGCCCCCCGGCTGGCCATAACCGGTCGTGTGGCATTCCAGGCACCCCGCGTCATGCGTATAGTCCTTGTCAGGATCTATCCCGGCCTTTTTCTTCGCCTCCGCCTTGACCCCTGGCTTAAGGCTCTCAAAGCTTGTTGCCATCGATGTCTGCGCCCATGATTTGTACTGCTTGATGTGGCATGCCTTGCATTTGCTGGCACCAATATACTCTGGCTCACCTGCATTGGCATTCGAAATCGCAAACGACACCAGAACAAACAACAGCGGAATAAATAGTGCGACTCTCATTTTCATACACCACCTCCAGTTCATTCTTTGCGTTTATTTTCTCAGATCATTATGAAGTAAATGTGAAATCAGTGAAAAAAGTGCGGAAGAGCAGAAGTTCGAAAGCAAAAACATTGAAATGCTATCTTACTTACACCCTTGCGCTCTTACGATCTTCCGCGCTTAATTCTTTACTATCCGGTCTGTGCCCATGGAATGCTGCAGGGCCTCCGGGATAAGCACCGAGCCGTCTTCCTGCTGATAATTTTCTAATATTGCTGCAAGGGTGCGCCCGATGGCAAGACCAGATCCGTTCAGGGTATGGACAAATTCAGTGCCCTTTTTCCCGGTGCGTTTGAACCGGATGCCGGCCCGCCGTGCCTGAAAATCCGTAAAGTTCGAGCAGGATGAAATCTCCCTGAATCTCCCCTGCGCCGGAAACCAGACCTCAAGGTCATAGGTCTTTGCAGCGGCAAAACCCATGTCTCCCGTGCAGAGACAGACGACCCGGTAATGCAGGCCGAGCCGCTTTAGCACTTCCTCGGCATTTGCGGTCAGTGTTTCAAGCTCATCGTAGGAACCCTCGGGCTTCACGAACTTGACGAGCTCCACTTTATTAAACTGATGCAGCCGTATCAGTCCCCGTGTATCTTTGCCGTGTGAGCCGGCCTCTCTCCTGAAACAGGGCGTATACGCGGTGTAATAAACCGGCAGGTCCTCTTCATTGAGAATTTCTTCCCGATGAATATTCGTGACAGGGACTTCAGCGGTCGGGATCAGATAGTATCCCTTGGATGTTTCCTTAAACAGGTCTTCCTCGAATTTCGGAAGCTGCCCCGTGCCGGTCATTGAGTCCTGATTGACGAGGATTGGCGGCAATATTTCTGTATAGCCATGTTCTTTCGTGTGGAGGTTCAGCATAAAATTCGTTAATGCCCGTTCTAGTTTTGCACCCGATCCCTTATTGATGACAAACCGTGCCCCGGTCACCTTCCCTGCCCGCTCAAAGTCCAGGATATCGAGGCCTTCGCCGATGTCCCAGTGGTTTTTCGGTTCAAATGTAAAAGCCGGCTTCTCGCCCCAGACCCTCACCTCCCTGTTCTCTGTCTCGTCTTTGCCCTCCGGCACAGACTCATCCGGGACATTGGGAATCAGCAGCAGTTCCTTCATCGCTCTGTCTTCAAGTTCTCTCAGGCGGTCCTGTTTGTCCGTTATCTGATCAGAGATCTCTTTTGCTTCAGCCATAATACCTGAGGCATCCTGACCATCTTTTTTCAGGCGTCCGATCTCCTGGGATACCTGGTTTCTGCGCTGCCGTATCTCCTCGACTATACGAAGCAGGTCCCTCCGCTCACTCTCAAGAGTGAGGATTTTATCGAGTATTGCCGTGCCTTCGCCCCTTTTGCGGAGAGCGTCTTTTACTGCCTCTGGATTTTCCCGGACACAACGAATATCAAGCATATCAATACCTGCCTTTTCACATTTTCGCTGTATATAAGGTAAGCCAAAATAAATTAAAAATCAAATTAAAAAAAGCGCGGACGCATGGAAGCGATTATATGGGATACACTTCCGCGCTTTCGAACTTCCGCGCTATATTTTTTGCTATAATAAATGACCTTGAGACGATGTCTGCTTTATAAAATTCTTTTGTTCTTTTTTCTACTTTTGTTCCTGCCCGCCTACGCCTGCGCCTTCAGTGTCCAGGTGCAGCCGGAAGCAGTACAGCCCGGGGACGTATTTGCCCTGACCGTGAATGGCGGAAAAAGCGCGTCAGTACAGGCAGAATTTCTCCACGAGCCGGTACCGTTCCATGCTGTTACCAATGGAACGCTCATTGCGTTTGTACCGGTAGATATTACCACTGCCCCGAAACAATACGAAATCCGCGTTACCCGGGGAACACAGAAGGTTACAGCGTACATAAGGGTCATCCCGCACGCGTTTAAAACCATTCACCTCACCGTGTCTGAAGAAAAGGTTACCTTGAGCCCGGAGGATCAGAAGCGCGTTGACAGGGAGTTTCAGCTCCAGAAAAAAATATGGGACCGGAAAACCGCAATTGCATGGAGCGGCCGGTTTACAGAACCGACCGGGACTGAGACGTCGACCGAATACGGGGTCAAAAGAATATTTAACAAAAAACGGACGAGTGTTCACCGGGGGATGGATTTCCGCGGCAAAACCGGGGCTCCTGTCAAGGCGGTTAACTCAGGGACCGTGGTGCTCGCACGGGAGCTTTTTTATGGCGGTAACACCCTGGTTGTTGACCACGGCATGGGGCTGTACTCCGTCTATATGCACATGTCAGGGTTCTCGGTCAGCGAAGGTGACAGCGTTCACAAAGAACAGGTTGTCGGTTCTGTCGGCAGCTCCGGCCGGGCAACAGGGCCGCACCTGCACCTGAGCATCAAGCTCAGCGGAGTGAGTGTGAATCCCGAGTCGCTGTTCAGGTTGAAACTATAATTATGTATAAAAAAATCTTCTGGCTCTCCCTCTTCGGCATCACCATGGGATATTTTGAAGCAGCACTCGTCGTGTACCTGCGGGCACTCTATTATCCGGAGGGATTTACCTTTCCGCTGCAGATACCAACTGATTTCATAATAGCAGTCGAAGCAGGAAGAGAGGCCGCTTCCATCATAATGCTGCTTTCCGTCGCGTTCCTGGCCGGGAAAAAGTTCTGGGAACGGTTTGCGTATTTTATTCTCACATTCGGGATCTGGGACATCCTGTACTATGTCTGGCTCAAAGCGCTCCTGAGCTGGCCATCGTCAGCACTTGAGTGGGATGTCCTGTTTCTTATCCCCCTGCCATGGATCGGCCCGGTCATTGCTCCTGTTTCCATTGCTGTTCTTATGATAGTATTCGGTATCATGATGGTGCGTGCCGACAGGAAGGGACGTGCCTTCACGCCGACACTGACAGCATATCTTTTGGGAATAGCAGGAACCGTGCTTGTTCTCTATTCCTTTGTATATGATCTAAATGCAACGCTGCATCAGGCAATGCCAAAGCCGTACCGGTATGAAATGTTAATTGCAGGCGATATCTTATTTATCGCGGCTTTTCTGATAGCGTATATAAAAAGCAGGGGCACGTTGCAACGTCCCCCTACGCACCAGTGATTATGAACATTTATCTCATAGCAATCATTGCCGCTTATTTGCTTGTTATTACGCTCGGCTACTGGCTTGATTACCTGAACCTCGCGCACATGAAAAAGCACGGCGCTGTTATCCCCCCTGAATTTGAAGGACAGATCGACCAGGCATTCCTGAGTAAAACCATGGAATACAACGTGGAGCACACGAGATTCGACTTTATCGCCTCTGTGGTGAACAACATCGTATTCCTGGTCTTCATCTTTTACCTTTTGAACCTCTATAACTCGTGGATACTGTCTTTCAACCTTTCGTTTATCGTGACCGGCCTCGCATTTTTCCTGCTGCTTTCCTACGCCGAAACGTTCATTTCCATGCCGTTCAGTCTCTACAGCACATTTAAAATAGAAAACAAATACGGTTTTAATATGATGACACCCAAATTATGGCTCACAGACACCATAAAGTCCCTGATCATTTCCACTATACTCACGGGTCTGCTTATTGCCGTGGGGCTGTTTCTCATCATGAAGAGTCCTGGTTGGTGGTGGCTCTGGGTCTGGTGCTTCTTCCTCGTGTTCGGTATTTTCATGATGTATATTTCGCCCTATGTTATTGAACCGCTGTTTCATAAGTTTACGCCCGTTGACGACGAAGAGCTCGAAACAGGGATCCGTGCGCTCATGCAGAAGGCCGGCATTAAGGTAAGCAGGGTGTTCAAGGTTGATGCATCGAAGCGGACAAAACACACGAACGCGTATTTTACCGGAATCGGGAAGGTAAAGCGGATCGTCCTGTACGACACGCTTCTGGAAAAGATGGACAGGGATGAAATCCTCTCGGTGCTGGCCCATGAGGCAGGACACTGGAAGAAAAAACATATCCTCAAGCGTATCGTTGTGTCAGAGACGATCGCGTTCATCGTCATCTATGCCGCCTACCGGCTGCTTCAGAGCGATATGCTCATTACCCTGTTTCGCATTGATCAGAGTTCACTGTTTGCCAAGCTGGTGATCCTCGGATTTCTCGGTTCCATTGTTTCATTCCCCTTCAGCCCGGTGTTTCACTATTTCTCGCGGAGACATGAAATCGAGGCTGACAGGTATTCATATGCAATAAACGGAAAGGCCGGGAGCATGATCAGCGCGCTCGTCAAGCTCTCAAAGGACAATCTCTCGAACCTGCACCCCCATCCGCTGTATGCGCTCTTTCACTATTCCCATCCGCCGGTGCTCGAGAGAATCAGAAGGATTAAAGACTGGTCGGGCTGATCGCTGCACATGCCCACACCGGGAGTGGTCATTTGCGTCCACTCCCGGTGTGGGCATATGGTTTTTGACAACACTTCCATATTTATTGTTAAATAAAAAGCCTTTAAAATTCTTGTGTACAGGAGTCAGTCATGCCATTAACACATACGAAATCGAACGCCCTTTTTAAAAAAGCAAAACGTCTTATGCCTGGGGGTGTCAACAGCCCGGTGAGGGCCTTTAAGGCAGTCGGCGGCAATCCTCTCTTTATTCAATCTGCGAAAGGCTCAAAAATTTATGACGTAGACGGAAACGAGTATATCGATTATGTCCTTTCATGGGGCCCGATGATTATCGGCCATGCACACCCGGTCGTGACAAAGGCCCTCCAGAAAGCAGCAGAAAAGGGCACGAGCTATGGAGCGCCCACTCTTCTTGAAATAGAGCTTGCGCACATGATCCGCAGGGCCTATCCGTCAATGGAAGTTGTAAGAATGGTCAGTTCCGGCACTGAAGCAACGATGAGCGCCATCAGGGCAGCACGGGGATTTACCGGGAGAGACAAGATCGTGAAGTTTGAAGGGTGCTACCACGGACATGCGGACGGGCTGCTCGTCAAGGCCGGCTCGGGCGCTGCCACGTTCGGCGTGCCGACCAGTCCCGGCGTCCCAAAGGATTATGCACGCAATACGATTACCCTTCCCTATAATGACCTGCCTGCATTCAGAACTGTATGCAGAAAAGTCGGGAAGCAGATTGCGTGCGTCATTATCGAACCGGTCGTCGGAAACAGCGGCTGCATCCTTCCGAAGCCGGGGTACCTTGAGGGGTTGAGAAAAATTACAAAACAGTACGGAATCGTCTTCATTTTCGATGAGGTCATGACCGGATTCAGGGTGTCCTACGGCGGGGCCCAGCGGGCCTTTAACATAAAACCGGACATGACCTGTCTCGGCAAGGTTATAGGAGCCGGTCTGCCTGTGGGCGCATACGGAGGGAAAGTGGAAATCATGAGAAAGATTTCACCTGATGGGCCTGTATATCAGGCAGGCACGCTCTCTGGAAATCCACTTGCCATGACCGCGGGGATCGAAACATTAAAGATACTCTCAAAGCCCGATACCTATAAGAAACTCCTGGCTAAATCAAAGGCGCTCGAAGCCGGAATGAAGGATGCGGCAAAACGGGCAGGAGTAAAGACGCGGTTCTACAGGGCAGGGACCATGTTCTGCACCTATTTTACCGATAAGGACGTCAATAACTTCACTGACGCGGCGAACACTGATATGGCATCATTTGCAAAGTTCTTCAGGGCAATGCTTGAACGGGGCGTCAACCTTGCCCCGTCCGGCTATGAAGCCGGGTTCATGTCACTGGCGCATACCACTGCAGACATAAACAGGACCGTACGGGCTGCATACCAGAGTTTTAAAGAGATAAAATAGACGCTATACAAAAAGGCTTTGTTTAGTTTGTTCAAAAGTCGTTCAGTAGTTGTTCAACATTGTTTTGATTCTGCCTGTGACACCTTTGAGCAACCTTTGAACATCTATTGAACTATTTTGAATTAAGTTACGAATGGACGTATGAAATTAATTATTACCGGATTTTCAAACTCGGGGAAAACTACCGTCTTTAACGCATTGACCGGCCTTGACCTCGAAACAACGACCTACCCGACATCCATCTCGGCTGACGTTGAACCCCATCCCGGCATTGTAAGAATTCCAGACGCCAGGATTGATAAACTCTCTGAAATATACGAGCCGAAAAAAACAACCTATGCCACGGTTGAGTACATTGACTACCTCGGGATTACATCCGCTGCTGCAGGCGGCGATGTATCTCAAAATACCAGGGTGTTTACGTTTATAAAAGAAGCCGATGCGATCGTGCATGTGGTCCGTGCGTTTGATGATGAAGCAATCATGCATCCACTGGGTAGCATTGACCCGGTACGGGACGTCATGTCATTTGAGAGTGAACTCATCCTCGGCGATCTCGAACTGGTCGAAAAGCGGCTCGAAAAGATTCAGGAGCAGGAGAAACGGGGAAGGAAGCAGGACGAAGCAGATAAAAAGTTATTGCTCAAATGCAAAAGCGCCCTTGAGGAAGAACAGTCGCTCAGGGACATAGCATTCAGTGAAGAAGAAAAACGGCTCATGCTTCCGTATCAGTTTCTGACGACAATACCGGAGATCATTGTCCTCAATATTGACGAGGGCGATCTGCATACAGACCGTACAAAAAAGCATGAGTCAGGAATAGAAGGGTATTTTCAGGAAAAAGGCAGGGGTGCTGTGCCTCCGCTGTTAACACTCTGTGGAAAAATAGAGATGGAGATTGCCCAGCTCCCCGGTGATGAGGCCGAGGCCTTTCTGGAAGATCTCGGGATTCAGGAGCCTGCCATGCGCCGGCTCTGCCGCGTCTCATATGATGCACTCGGTCTCATATCGTTTCTGACCGTGGGCAAGGACGAGGTGAGGGCCTGGACCCTCAGGAAAGGGACAAGGGCCCAGCAGGCAGGCGGCAAGATCCACTCCGACATTGAGCGCGGTTTCATCCGCGCAGAGACCGTCAGTTACGATGACTTTATTGCGTCGGGTGAAAGCATGGCCGCGGTAAAGGAAAAAGGCCTCGCAAGACTGGAAGGCAAGACCTACGAGGTCCAGGACGGGGACATCATCAATTTCAAGTTTAATGTGTAGGTAAAATAAAGACGCAACGGCCGCAGCCTACTGTGCCTGCGCGGTCGGATTCCACTCCATGGAAGAAACATTCACCTGGTACCCGTCCTGATTATTGTACAGCTTCACAAACAGCTCATGAATAAATGTTGAAATCTCTGCGGAATCGGCTGAAGAAATCCTGTAGATAGCGCAAAAATTTTCGTGCCATTCTTCCAGGCTGGCACTGTGTGGCATATTGATTTCAGCATCTGCCAGAACACGGGCAGGGTGCTCTGAAGACGGATACTGTGATATATTGACAAGGATGTCGGTTCCGTTTCTTGAGAGTTGCACAAATCCGGGTCCGCCGGCATTTTGGATAACAATGTCCTCCAGCTGATCGGGCATAAGAAGGGTTTCAATATAGGGTCGGTAGGCCTCTGAAACGCCCGGAATTTCTGTCATCGTATCTGTTTCCATATTAACGTACATACCGTCGTCCCTGAAAAATTTTACAATTTTATATACCGCATACGGCACTGCACCGATCAGGATCAGAACCCCGCCGAACTCATCCGCTGAATCAAGCGAAGCTTCAGATATCACATAAATGAGGCAGAGAATACTTCCAACGAGTAACAATTTCAGGCAGGGTTTCAGAAAAACCATAATGCTCCTTTATAGCTGTAAGATTATTGGTAAGGCGGTCCACTATTTCATTTATGTCTTGTATACGGTATTCAATACAGAGAACTTGAATCGAAGAACAGTGTTACGAAAATCTGGATACGAGGGCTTTCACTGCCTCCAGCAATTCCGGGAACGAGTTTACAGGGAGAATGACAAAAAGCAGTGAAAAAAGTGCACAGCCAATATTAAACAGTCTTTTATATTTGTCTGAAATATGCAGGCCGGTTATGACAGCGAATAATACGTAAAGGACAATGGCCTCAATAATGAGAAGCGCCACGATGAAATACGCGTCATTGGCAAAATAGTCTGGAAACGCTTCATACAGATCAACAACTTTTAATGACATCCAGAGGAACACCAGGCTTAACGCCCCGTATACAAATCCTGCAGGCTGGGACCGAACCCATTTGGAAATATTAATATTGAACATCGCACTCTTCTTATCGGCATTTCTAAAAAAAATATTAATAAAAAAATAATGACATGAAGGAGAAGGAAAAAACGTTATATTCCAGACCATTCGGGTCTTCCTCCGCAGGCCCCTCTATTAAAGTATTACTTTGCTCTTTCCGAAAGAAAATATACTGTAACGACCTGAGCGGCCCGCACAGGCATGGCTGCCAGGGAAACGATACATATGCTGACCGATCAAGAGAGGAATGCTGCGTGGAATTTATTGAAAATCTCGATATTGCGCTTCGAGCCCGATTTTCCCTGATCGGCATTAAGTCCCATGAGGAAGAGCGGCTGCTCGAAACCATAAAACACCTCTGCGATAAAAGCAGCCGCCAGTGCTACCTGTGGGACCACGCTGATTATTTCCAGTGCCTTACGGCTAGCAGTACGGCTCCGCCTGCAGCAAATAATCCCCTGAGCGCACTCGAAAATATTTCGAAGATAGAAGGAGAGGCTGTTGTGGTGCTCCGCGACTTTCACCAATGTCTCCAGAGTCAACCAAGAATTATCCGAAAGCTCAGGACACTGTCGCAGCAGCTCAAGTACACACGCAAAACAATCATCATCACCTACCCCGTGTCATCTGTTCCTGAAGAGCTTCAGGATGCCGTGGTTGAGATTGAGTTCCCGCTGCCCGACAAGTCGCACCTGAGAAAAATCCTCCATAACCTGCTCAAGTCCCCCGGGACACGGTATGAACTCACCGGAAACCAGTTTGATATGGTCATCCAGGCAGCCCTGGGGTTGTCTTCCAACCAGGCGCAGCGTGTTTTTGCGCGCGCAATTGTCTCCGGGGGAGCGCTGACTGCCGACGACATTGAGCTCATCAAATCGGAAAAGGAATCCATAATCAGGAAGTCAGGAGCACTGGAGCTTTTTTCTTCCTCAAAAACCATCCATGACGTGGGCGGGCTGGAGGTACTGAAAAAGTGGCTCGCCATGAGAAAGCGTGCGTTCACTGATGAGGCCAGACAGTACGGCCTGCCGGCCCCCAAGGGGATCGCCCTGATCGGCATTCCGGGCACAGGGAAGTCCCTCTCGGCCAAAATGGTGGCCAACCTCTGGGGACTGGCACTGATCAGGCTCGATATCGGCGCACTCTTCGGAAGCCTTGTGGGTGAGTCTGAGGAAAACACCCGTACTGCCCTGAGACTTGCCGAGGCCGTTGCACCCTGTGTGCTCTGGATCGATGAAATAGAAAAGGCACTGAGCACCGGAGACGGCGACGCAGGAACCTCAAAGCGTGTTCTCGGCACGATTCTCTCATGGATGCAGGAAAAGACCGCGCCCGTCTTTATCGTTGCCACCGCGAATAACATCTCGCTGCTTCCGCCCGAACTCCTGAGAAGGGGGCGGTTTGATGAAATATTTTTCCTTGATCTCCCGACAGCACGGGAGCGGGAGGCAATATTCAGGGTCCACATTAAAAAGCAGGGCCGTACTCCGGAAAATTTTGATATTGCCTGTCTCGCGCAGTCCTCGGAAGGGCACGTCGGGGCCGAGATCGAGCAGGCGGTGATCGAGGGAATGTACATTGCCTTCAATGATGCGGATCATCCATCCCGGGAATTTACCACACAGGATATCCAGTCGGCCCTGAGCAAGCTGATCCCCCTGAGCAAGTCGCAGAAAGAGGTGATCAGCGGGCTCCGCGAGTGGATGCTTGACGGCCGCGCCCAGTCCGCTTCGTTTGAAGAGCGGGGAGATACCGCGCAGTGGAATACAGACATCCGACCCGACCCTGCGTTCAGCGGGGAGAAGGCGCAGCGGTAGGGAGCACGCGTGTCACAGTATCTTACGCCCAAAACAACGGCTGCCTCCCCGGAACACCTCATCCTCAGTGATGGCCATTTGCATGCAGACAGAGTGGAGCAGGACAGCGGATTATGACGATACTCGAGAGCCTGGACACCATCATACATGACTATGACCGGCGATTTTATGTGCAGCGGAATTTTCATGGTCTCGCGGCACTGGCAGGACTGTTTATCTTTGTCCTCTCGCTTGTTCTTCGCATGATGCAGTGGATGTCGTGGCCATGGGTTCTGTCGCTGTGGAGCGTAACGGCAGGAGCCTACTTCATCTGCCGCAGCAGGTGGCTTCAGGCAGACTCGGACATCATCGGTTCTGCCATGGAAAAGTTCAATCAGGCATTTCCGGTAAATACCAGTGAAAGAAAGATTGCGATGAACGCCCTCGAGGAGATGAGTTCGGCATCTGTAACAGCAGCAATGATCCTGGCACTCTTCGGCGGCAAAAAATCTCTGCATTACTATTATGGATGGACAGAGCCAGATGTCACGCCGCGCCCTGAAACCGCGCAGGAAAGGGAAGAACCGCCTGGAGCTAAAAAGAGACTTAAAATCAGCGGCATACTGCCGCTCCAGACAAAGAAAAAAATATCAGACCTCTATGATGGTCAAACAAATGATAAGTGTATCAGCCTCGATCCGGACAGGACGGGCAGGAAAAACACCTGAATTAGCGGAGTGATTTCAAATCATGCAGCAGCCTTTTCAGGTTCTCCATACTTTTTTCTACCATGGCTTCATGCTTCTTTGAGGTATTCACCATATGAGATACCTGATAATACGCCGTCAGCCCGGCAGCTTTTATATTGCTCGTATAAGAAAAAGCAAAGGCGAGCAGAAGCATATAGGTGAGCGGTTTGCCGATTGAATACCACCGTATCGAAAAAACTGATTCAATGCCGCTCTGGAAAAGGTTGTAGATCAGTTTGATGATCATGAATGAAAACAGCGTGACATAAAACACACCGAATATCCCGAAGTACAAAAATACCATTGCATCCTTCGGATCATTGGTAATGATCATCCATTCCATGATCGGCTTCGCGTCAGCAGTGATCACCTCGTAAATCCAGTGGCCGCATCCTGCAAGCCACAGGACATACAGAAACGTGGCAATGTGTTCCTTGTGATCAATGAGCATCCGGACGGCACGGGAATCTGTAACCGTTGTCCAGACCTGTTCTAACTGATCAAACTGGCCGCTTTTTCCGAGAACTTGTGCTAAATATTGCTTTACTGACATCAGAACCTCTTATAAAGTATACGGAATTACAGGATAAAACTTGAGAATGGAACGGACCTGTTTCTGACGCTTATTATTCATTGCTCATTCTACTTCAATTGTTACAGCCATGGAAGGTTGTGAAAGAATTTATATACGACACCTCTGAAAAAGAGTTTAGAGTCAGAAGCAGAGAGCTAACAAAGCAACAAAGCATCTTTGCCATCAAGCAAAATGTAAAATGCCGTGTGTCGATTATAGAAATTCTGGAACAGGCTTCCATGGCTGATTAAAAATATTAAATGATTGGGATATTTTTAAGATATAATGAAATTCATATACGCATCAGTCTCGCTCAGGGAACGGACAACAATATCCGCTTCAGTTGTGAGCAGCTCTTCCCGTGAGTACGGCCCTGTTGCAACAGCAATACAGCGAGCTCCATGAATCTTTGCACACTGGACATCCCGCGGAGTATCGCCGATTACAACGCAGTCTTCCGGCAAAAAATCAAACCCCTTCGCTGAAAATTTTTCGAGCGCAACCGGCAGCAGCCTGTCCCTGTCTTCATGGTCACTGCCGAATGCCCCGTCGATAAAATAATGTTCAATGCCGCACGCACCCAGTTTTATCCAC
>Ga0209536_100008863_pt1 | contig 15019 bp, 10 predicted proteins | sample DeeMarSeWOR28_12_FD_187461 | JGI IMG/M metagenome (GOLD analysis project Ga0209536, IMG submission 187461) | Marine sediment microbial communities from White Oak River estuary, North Carolina - WOR-2-8_12 (SPAdes) (version 2) | ecosystem: Environmental > Aquatic > Marine > Intertidal zone >...
CGTTTGGTGTATCCTCGCGACGTTTTCCTGCATGTTGCCCACCTCTCTTTGCAATCCTTCACGGCTTCAGACGTGGCCATAGAAATCTCGGTGCACTGCTACGGAATAGGCATAATCGTGCAAGGTGCTGTAGCTGAAAACAGGAATATTGATCTCCCGCTGCAGCTGGCGGGCAAAAGGCGGAAAGCCGGTGCATTCCAAAACCATGGCCCCCATATTGGGGTTTTGCCTGAAAAAATTAACGCCATGACTGACGAACTCAATGGCCGCCTTGTCATAGTAGGCTTCCGGTCGTTCCGGACGCGTTCCCGCAACCCAGAGGTTGATGAATTCACGGCAGACGTTGTTATCACAGGCGCCTTCAATAACATAATTGCTGCCCAGTTGAATCCCCACTGAGGTTAAATGTTCATCTCGTACAGCGCTCTTTGTCCCGACATAGATGCCCACCACCTTGTCGGGTCCGATGACCCGTTGAGCCAAAGGAACCTGCAGGAGACTGGACATGAAGACCGGTACGTCCACACTGGCCGTAATCTGCTTTTGAAAATAGGAAAAATAGCCGCACTCGGCCGATATGGCCCTGCAGCCCATCCGCTCGAGCTTTTTAGCGGCATTTTGAATCGGCTCCAGACAGGGGGACTTGTCTTCCTTGAATACCAAGGTTTCGATATCCACGCTTTCCACGATTTCGTATTGAATCGGGTAGGGATATGTGCTAGCGTTCCGGACATCACCGGGAAAACCGGGATAGACGTCATCCAAGATGATGATACCAAGGCCCATACCGTAACAGCAGTGATTTTTCTTGGCCCTGATCCGATTGATGCCAAAATCACGATTTGTGTAATGCATTCGTACCTCCTAGTTTGTGCCCATCTGAAAATAGTACTAACAGATGGTACCTGTTATCCGACAGATTTCAATTTGCCGGATTCGTTAGTAGATATCAAGCCGTAATTCCAAGTCTACGCTAAAACACCACTAGCTGTGCTTTCGAGCTTCAACATATTGAATTAGGTCTTTTTCAAGATTAAGGTCGATCTCGGGTTTTTTGTATTCCGATATTCTCTTGGTAAGAAGATTTTCTGCTCTGGATGCAATATCCTGCGGTTGCATCTCAAGCCACTTATCATGGATCGTGCGAATGCCCAAATCTGGAATAAAGAATTCATCCCGACACCGATTTACAGTATGTGTCTCCAACAGATAGTTACCGGACATCCCCATCTTTTTGATCAAGTCAAGGGCAAATGCGTCATCCGTCAGCTCAATCGGCCTCAACATTTGTTTCAGGGCACCGCAGAGATCTTCGTCCGCTATGAATTTTTCAAAGCTCATGGCTAGCATCGATCCGAAGGTACCGCAGTTATGCAGTCCCACATGGATGCCGCTCAACGATGCCACCGTTAACATCATCGCCGATTCCATTCCGGCCTGATAGTCCAGACAAAACGATTCTGTCAGCGCTCCCTGCCCCCGGCAAGGGATATTATAATATTTTCCCATGGCAGAACTGATGGCGATATGCTTGCCGTCTTCCGGCGAGGCATTGACATACACCCCTGTGCGCATATCCATAGGACTGCCGCCTAACCCATAGACCACGGGAGTTCCGGGATTGATGAGCTGCGTCAAGCATATCCCAGCCAAGGTGGTGGCATTCGAGACCACCAAAGATCCCGCGATTGTAATGGGACCGGTTAGCCCCAGCGTACAGGCTGAATGGATGATCACCGGCTGACCTGCTGCAGCAAACACTAGGAGGGCTTCAACCGATTGCGGAGCATACTGCAGCGGCGAGAGGGAATCGATCAAAGATATCATCACGGCTTTATCCAGATTGCCCCAGATCATCTTTGCCAGGTTTAATGAATCGGAAGCAGCCGTTTGCGACGCGGAGCTGCCCATCATAGGTTTGTCGGTCAGCGTCAATGTCGGAAGCAGCATATCCAGATAGGCGGTCTCTGCTGGGACGTCACTGGGTTGAACCACGATGGAGCTATTAAAATCTATATACTTAGATGTCTGGACCAATTTGCAGAAGATGTCAACATCAGCCAAGGTGGCATACCGTTTTTTACCGGAAGGTTCGATGATAAACGGTGGCCCGTACCCCGGAGCCATCACATAGTTCATCCCTCCGATTTGCAGGTTTCGAGATGGGTTGCGAGCCTCTATAGTAAACGCGGCAGGCACGGTTTCCAATGCCTTCTGGATGTCCTTTTCTTCAGCGTACACTATAGATCCATCTACCCTGAACCCGTGATTTTTAAAGATCTTCAATGCATTTTCACTGGGAAATCGAATACCGGTACCGCACAACAGTTCCAAAGAATAGGCATGAATCTTATCCAACGACGCATTGTTGAGATTGAAAATCGCTCTGTTCATCGCGTTACCCTTTCTTTACCCGCTTGCGCTCCGAATGGGTAACGTAGTTTGTGCCCATCCGCAATTGCTATTTTCAAAAATGCAGAATGACGAATATCGAATAACGAACCGTTGAATTTTGAAGGATGGCGTCGCTTTGCTCAATCGTTTTCTACAATAGACAGAATTTATTCCTTCGATGTTGGACGTTGGATGTTCGACGTTCATCAGTTTCTTTTTCGATTAGATCGGCCGTTTTTGGCCGGCGGCTGAACCGAACCCTGAAGCTTGAACCGCGAACGGCTCCGGATAATTGATAAAATGGAGTCCCGGAGTCGGCGTCTTCTTTTGCTCCTAAATGTTAGTCCATCACCGGAAGAAAGCCTGTATAACAGGTTTCTACAGGCCCACTCATGATAACGGAATTATCCTCTTTCAGTTCAATGTCTACCGATCCGGCCGGCATCATCACCGTTATGCGCTTCGCGCTCGTCAGCCGCCTTCGATGAGCTGCGCCGACGGCCGCACAGGCACCGGTTCCGCAAGCCGGGGTCAGTAAACCCGGCCGCTCCCAAACCGCAAGTTTTAGGTTGGTCGAATCAATTAGTTGCGCCGCACCGATATTAGCCTCTTGCGGGAATATCGGATGCGTTTGCAGTTGTGGTCCATACCTCTCTAAATCGACATCATCCAGATCGTCCACAAAAAAAACGGCGTGGGGATTGCCGATGTTCATTCCGACCGGGTCTTGCAAGGGACCGGCACCGATCCCCAGATGAAGCGTATCCATTTCACTGGCTAAAGGAATGTCCCGCCAGTCCGTGCGTAATCTGCCCATCTCAACCGCTACCTGTTTTTCGCCCACCCGTCGGCATCTGAGCAACCCGCCGATGGTGTCAAACGCCGCCGCTTCGCGCCCGCTTTCTTGCATAAATAGCCACCCCAGGCAACGAGAGGCATTCCCGCACGCCTCTACTTCGCGACCGTCTGGATTGAAGATGCGTACAAAAGCGCACGCATCGGCAGCCTTAGATTCGGGCCGCTGCGACTCAATGATCAAAAGTTCATCGCCCCCAACCCCCTCGCGCCGGTCACAGATCCGAGAAATTTCTTCCGCAGAAGGACGGTATATTTGTCGACGTGCGTCGATGATAATGAAATCGTTTCGCAGTCCATGCATTTTTATAAACGGGCGGCCACGCCGGACGATTTCGGCTTTTTCGTCCGCAAAAGGAATCGGTTGCCCTGTGGTTTTGTTGTCCGTTTTGCTCAATGTATGAAATACCCCCTATACAGATTTAGCCACCAATGCCCGCCGCGTAGCCTATTGGATGGCGTTTCTATTGGCTACCATATTTTTCTTGACTTGGAAATAATTTCTAAATAATAGCCCTGTCTGGCATATGGCCGATCTGTACCAGGATCTACCTGTGGTATTCCGCGTTCGTCCGGGGCAAGCTTTTTAACTAAGGGGGCTAGACCAAATTGAAATGGTATGAAATATTGACAAAAGAACAGGTTGAGCAGGTTCATGAAACCTCTTTGCAGATTCTAGAGCAAATCGGAGTGGAATTTGGCTGGCCGCCGGCTCTGGAGGTGTTGGCCAAAGGCGGTGCCAAGTTGGAGGGAGAGCGGGTGTTTTTTTCACCGCAAATGGTGGAAGAACAGCTGAAAAAAGCGCCCAGCCACTTCCGGCTTTATGCGCGCAATCCCGAAAAAGACGTGATTATCGGCGGCGATCATATCGCATTTACTCCCGGCTACGGGGCTCCATTCGTCACCGATTTGGACGACGGCAGACGCAAGGGAACCCTGAAGGATTTTGAGAATTTCGTTAAATTAACCGGTGCCAGCCCTTATCAGGATATTTGCAGCGGCGTACCGATTGAGCCAGACGACGTACCGCATGAAAACCGGCACGCCCGGAAGCTTTACACCGCCATGAAATATACAGATAAATGTTTCATGGGAAGCTCCATGGGACAGGAACGTGCCAGAGACAGCATCCGAATGGCGTCCATCCTGTTTGGCAGTGACGTGCAATTGGCGGAAAAACCTCGCCTTATCAGTATTCAGGTTTCTCTGACTCCGTTGAAATACGATGCCCGCATGCTGGGTGCAATTATGGAATATGCCGGGGCGGGACAACCGCAACTCATTTCATCCCTTTCTATGGCTGGGGCGACAAGCCCGGCGACGCTGGCCGGAAGCCTGGCTTTGCAAAACGCCGAAGTGTTGGCCGGCATTGTTTTAACGCAGTTGGTGCGGGAAGGTGCACCGGTAGTTTTTGCGGGAGCCTCTTCAAACGTCGATATGCGTCACGGCCATTTGAGCATCGGATCTCCTGAAATGGCAATGAACACGGCAGCAACCGCCCAGATGGCCCGTTACTACAATCTTCCTTCACGCAGCGGCGGTGCGGTTTGCGATGCCAAAGTGACTGACGCCCAGGCGGGTTTCGAATCCATGATGAGCCTTTTAATGGCCCAGGTCAGCGGTATCAATTTCGTGCTCCATTCGGCCGGCATCCTCGAATCTTACAATTGCATGTCCTATGAGAAGTTCGTCATCGATGATGAAATGTGCGGGATGGTCAAACGCATAAAAAAAGGATACGAAGTCAACGCGGATACCTTAGGGTTGAATGTGATCAAAGAAGCAGGCCCGGGCGGTCATTTTCTGGACAAGGACCATACTTTTGAGCACTTTCGAACGGAATTTTATCAGCCCCGGTTATCCAACCGTGACGTCTTTGAAACCTGGCACGACAAAGGATCTCTTCAGTGCATGCACGCAGCCAACAAACGATACAAGGAGATTCTGGAAACCTACGAAGTTCCGGAGCTCCCGGCAGATGTAGATAGGGATTTGCAAAAATACATAGAAAAAATTGATTTCTGACAGAAACGCCCGCGGGGAATCGTCACCGAATCGGAATTTTCGCTCAATTCAATTTCTAACTGCTCGATTTGCTCACCGGTTTTTTTACGAGAACGACATGATAGTGGTCGACAATCGAATCGATGAGGGGATAAGCTAAATAATCACAGCCGGAGGTGAGCGCCCGGCGGTCTTCTATCCAAATCCGTCTTCGAATTACGTCAAATTGGCTCCGGGAAAACGAGAAAGGAGCTGTCCTCAAACCAATTTAGGGAGATGTAAAAATGCTCAGGGGTAGAACCTATGAAGAAGTGTGCAATAACTTCAAATGGGAGATCCCTAAATATTACAACATCGGGGTCGACGTCTGTGATAAGTGGGCTGAAGACAAAAATCGATTGGCGCTCATCTATGCAGGTCCCCATGGCATTGATCGGAAGTATACCTTCAGAGAATTGAGAAAACTGTCCAACCGTTTGGCCAATGCTTTAAAAGCACATGGCATCACACGAAAAGATAGAGTCGGGATCCTGCTTTCACAGCGTCCCGAAACGCTGATCTCACATATTTCGATCTATAAACTGGGTGCCATCGCCGTACAGCTGTTGACAGGTTTTGGTCCGGATGCCATTGAATTCCGGCTTCAGGACAGTACAGCCAAAGCGGTCATTACGGATAAGGAGAATTTATCAAAGATTTGGGAGATTAAAGAGCGCCTCCCCGGTCTCAAACAGATTATTGCCATTGATGCCGACAAAGAAGAAGGTGCGATGGATTTTTGGCAATGTGTAGAAAGGGGAAGCCGCGATTTTACTCCTGTAAGGACAAAGCCTGACGAACCTGCTTTGATCATTTATACCTCCGGGACCACCGGTCAGGCCAAGGGAACCCTTCACGGGCACCGGCTTTTGCTCGGTATATTGCCGGGGTTTGAATTTTATCACAATTTGTTTCCGCGGGAAGGCGATCTCATGTGGACACCGCTTGACTGGGCATATATCGGCGGATCCTATGATGCCTTATTTCCGACGTTACATCATGGTTTGCCGACGCTGGCTTACAGGCCCCGAAAATTTGATGCTGAAGAAGCGTTTTACATTATGGCAAAACATGGGGTAAGAAACCTCATGGCCGTTCCGACGGTTCTGCGGATGATGATGCATGCCGTCAAACACCCCCGGGACCGCTACGATATCCGGTTGAGATCAATCACCGCCGGTGGCGAGACCCTTGGAGAAGAACTGTGTGACTGGACCCGAGAGTACCTTGGGGTTGAAATCAACGAGCAATACGGGCAGACGGAATGTGATCTGGTGGTTGGGTTTTGTTCGGAAATTATGGACATTGTTCCGGGCGCCATCGGCAAAGCCGTTCCCGGGCATGTTGTTGAGATAATCGATGAGGACGGCAAGATTGCAAAGCATGATGAACTCGGTGAGATAGCGGTAAAGAGTCCCGACCCTGTGATGTTTTTAGAGTATTGGAGAAACCCGCAGGCAACCAGGGAAAAGTACATCGGAGAGTGGATGCGTACCGGCGACTTCGGCCGCAAAGATAAGAACGGAAATCTATGGTTTAGTGGTAGAAAGGACCATATTATTGAAAGCGGTGGCTTCAGGATCGGACCGGGTGAGGTTGAAGAGTGTCTAATGAAACATCGGGCAGTTGCTTTGGCCGGGGTTATCGGAGTTTCCGACCCGATCAGAGGGGAAATTGTAAAAGCTTTTATTTTGCCGAAAGAGGGGGTGAGGCCCGACAAAGCGCTTGAGCAGAGCATCAGAGATCATGTGAAAACACGACTCGAAGCCCATGCCTATCCCAGGGAAGTGGTGTTTCTTAAGGAGATGCCGCAAACAAAAACTGGAAAGATCCTAAAACATGAGTTGCGCAGGATGCATGAAAGCGGGTTATAGGGTTCAGGGTTCAAAAGTTCATAGGTTCGGAGAGGTTAAATAACCTTGAAACCAGAGCTTATGTGCCTATCCCGAAATAACCCAGAACCTGTGGACCCAGAACCTTTCAACCTTAGCATCATTTGGAGGCTAATATGACTGCAGAAGCCGTGCTATACAGCAAGAATCAAAACATAGGGATTATCACCCTGAACCGGCCTGAGCGGCTTAATGCCATAAATAAAGATCTTCTCAAGGGCCTGATCAAAAAACTTGAGATTACAAGGCTTGATAAGAACATTGTCTCGGTCATTCTAACAGGTGCGGGTAGGGCTTTTTGTGCCGGGGAAGATCTTAAAGAGACTTCCGCCGGTAAGAGTTTTGAAGACTGGGTTGAAGAAACAGAAGGGCTTCAGGAAGTACAACGCGTGATTCTGACTCTGGGAAAACCATTAATAGCAGCTGTTCCGGGTTATGCACTGGGTGGCGGTTGCGAGTTTGCTATGAGCTGTGACATAAGAATCGCTGCTGAAGAAGCTAAATTCGGATTTCCGGAGACCGATGTCGGCCTTACCATTACCACCGCGGGAACAAAGCTGCTGGCCCAAATCGTCGGGCTGGGCAAAGCCAAAGAATTGGTCTTTACCGGTGATTTTATTGGTGCCCATGAGGCCATGACAATCGGCTTGGTAAACAAGGTCGTTCCGGCTGGAAGTCTCATAGATGAATCGATGGCAATGGCTCGCAGAATCGGAGAAAAATCTCCTCTGGCACTTAAACTCTCCCGAATCGCCATCGACCAGGGACTGCACTCGAGTTTCGAACAGACGCTGGAGCTCGAAGCCGGCCATCTTTTGACTTGTGCAGGCGCTCAAAACCAGCAAAAGTTCGTGGAGAGAAAACTGGAGAAAATGAAGGCAAAGTGAGAAAAAGACATATTCGGCTTGGGGTTAAACACACGCTGTCTAAATAATCTACATAATGGGTTGATTCGGCTAATTTACTCGGGAGACATTTGTGTTTCAAGGTTTTGAGCTTTTTCTTTTAAAAGAAAATGATAAATTAGGTCGCAATAGCGATCCAACTCCAGCATTCCTTTACCGGAGACGGCGTAGCGCCAAAAACCGTAAAGCTTGGCCAGATTGATCATGCGCTGGCTGTAAGACTTCCAATTAAAATGTTCTTGAACTCGTTTAATTCCATTTTCCGATATGGATTCCCAGTGATTCTGATCCTTTTTGCAATGTTCTACAAAATTTTCGAGGCTTTTTGCAATCAGCTCGGGCTTACTGGTATTCATTAAAAAACCACTTACTCCATATTCAATGATTTCAAGCGGGCCGCCGAATTTAGGTGCAAATGTGGGGAGCCCGGAGGCCATGGCTTCGATGATCGTAAGCCCAAAGGCTTCGAATAACGCGGGTTGCACAAATATCCCCTTGTGATCGGCAATAATGCGATATACTTCGCCGGTATCGAGTTTGTTTATGCTGGGCAGCCAACGTAATTTACCATGCAGGTTATAACTTTCAATGAGATCATACGCCTTAATGATCTCATTGCGTTCTTCAGAATCACTGGAATCTTCGACGTGAATGGTGCCGGCTGCAAAAATGAGGTTGCAGGCACTCTGAAGCGTTTTGCTCATGCCGAACGCCTGAATCAGGCCGGTGATATTCTTTATTTTGTCAAATCGGGCCATTGTGAAGATGGGCATTTTTTCCGGATGATCCAAACTGCCGTAAATATCTTCTGAATCGTCATAAAATAGCCGTTTCTCCCATTGTTGCCATTTGGTCTGTATTCTTTTTTCTTTTTGGTAACAGGGAAAATATAGCTCTTCATCGACTCCGGGGGGAATGACGTTGAATTTGGGAGCGAACAGATTGACGCCGTTTACAACCTGGTAAAGTCGCGGCATCGAGAAGAACTGGTAAGACTCGTACTGCCCCATGGTATCTTCGGTACCGATGATTTCCTGCAATGTACTGGTGATAATGAAATCCGATTTGTTCATGGAAAAAATATCCGCTGTATACTGAAGTGAAAAATGGTAGTCCTTTTCATTTTCTTGCCAATGCAAATCAGAAAACGCATACTTTGTTTTTTCAAGCGCATGCGCTATGGTGCACTGAATGACATCAAACTTGTCGGAAAGCAGAGAGGCCACAAGGTTGCCATCTGAATAGTTGCCGATGATTAGCTCCGGGCGTCCCTCGAATTCACTTATCAATTCTCTGGAGGCATCCTCTGCAAAAGTTTCAAGGTAAGGCCAGATTTTAAACCGCGAAATCCAGTGCTTGACAATATTATATTGACTGTCTCTGAAAGGCACTCTCAGAATATAACTGTTATCGGTCTGGAAAATTTCCTCTTTGCGCTGATCGCAGCTTGTGTCTTCCGCCTCAGGGATTAAACGGGTCAACACCACTATTTTTGGTTTGACATCCAATCCGGTCAGTCGAATTTCTTTTGCTAAATGCTTTTCAAGGGCCCGCACCTGATCAAGGATATAAATAACCTGACCGCCGGTGTCCGGTTTGCCCAGCGCATTGGTTTGCCCGAACCAGCCATGGGGAGAAATTATGGCAATCTTCGAGATGAGGGGCATCGGCACGCGGGAAATAAAATGTTCCAACAGATGATCGGTGGGTTCATTGATGAGGTCAAGCAAGGTTTGAAATGTTTCTGATATCCGCTCTACGGTGTTGCCCCAACCAACCTCAAAGCCTTCTTTTTTCATTCGGTTTTCAATGTTGCGAAATGGGGTCTGCGGGTTTTTGTGTTTCAGCCATTCCAGCATTTTTTCAAGCTTATTGTAAAATGTTTCTAAATCTTTGATAAGCGTGCCGTTGACAAGCAATTGTCGGCCGTTGTGCTGATGAAGCTGGATGAACTGAAACAGCTTTGTATTCCACTCACTGGGCCGGCTGAAAATATTACTGCACATATAGCGATTCAGAAAACGAATACCATTACCGACGGTACGGGTATCTCGAATCGACGGGGAAAAATCATAAAACGGCATGAAATCTATTTTCAGTTGGTAATTACCTCTCTTTTTCTTTAAATAATGGAGATCTCTCAGGTCTAGATAGTGCTTAAGTGAGATCTCTTCCATATATTCTCCATCCAGGCGAATACGGTAAAAACAGTACTTTGCGATTGCATAGCGGTGCAGCATCACCAGAGCGCCATCTGCAAGGAAAAGTTCCTGTGACTTTTTTAAAAAATTGAACATCGATGAATTTTGGCGAAACTTTTGGGGCTTTTTGTACTGATCGCAGTACTGGCGGAAAAGCTGGATGATGCCGTTTCTTAGGCAGATGCTAGTCTCCTGATTTGCAACATACACCACAAATTCTTTAAAATCCTTGCGGTCTTTTCTATTCAAGATTTCGTTCAAGACATTTTTCATGATGGATCCATAATTCCTTAGCGTTGAGTGGCTTTTTCAATAAATTGATATCGCCTGATCCCTTCAAGTATCCCCTTGGAATATTTTTGCTTGGCAAAGTAAATGCCTCGGATTCCCTTCAGTTTTTTGAGCTCGGGGCTGTAATTGCCCACAACGACTCCCAGGGGCTCTCCGCGCAGCATCTCTTCATCATTTCCGGAATCTCCGCAAACCAAAAAGTTTCCCAGAGGAATTTCCCATTTATAACTCAGATAGCGAATGGCCTTTCCCTTGGATGCCCGAAAAGGAAGAATATCCAGATATCTGTCCTGGGAATAAATCAAATTGTAACGGCATTGGTTCTTGAGCAAGCGCTCGTGAATCATCGCCAAGCGGTCTTTGGCCGGCTCTAATTCATAGCTGATTTTAAAACGCCGCTGTGTGTCAGCCTTCTGGTATTTTAAAAACATAAAGTTCTTGAGCAGGCCGACAATTTTTTCGCGGTTCCACTTGGCGGATATGTGGGTTTCCCATCCGCGCCCATCATGCAGGTTTTTCCCGTAGTAAATTTCTGCACCCACAGATGTGATGAGGACATCCGGCAACGGGATGTGATGTTTTTCTAAAAACTCAGTCGCCGATTCAATTGTACGGCCGGTCGCCAAGCCGAACCCGATATATTCACGGTTTTTCTCCAGTAGGTCCAAAAGCGCCGACAGATGTTCGTTGCTGCCGCCGACCAGGGTGTTGTCGATATTGGCAACTAAGAAAAAATTAAGCCCTGCCAGACGTCGGCCAATAGCATCGGACGGCACAGCGACCTTCATCTTCTCTTCGACCTGGTCTGCAAAAATGCGACTAATTTGTTTCATGTATGACGCTGCATGGCTTTCCCAGGTGTAGTGTTTACGAATATTCATGGTACCGGCTTTAGAATACTGCTTCCATTTTTCAGTGTCGGTGATAATTTGTTTGACGGCAGCGGCAATGGCTTCGGTGTCTGTGGTATCAACCAAAATACCACACTGGCAGTTTTTGACGATGTCTCGAGGGCCGCCGTCGTCAGGGGCTATGATTGGCAGTCCACAGGCAGCTGCCTCGATCAGCGTGAGTCCGAAAGGCTCCGTCAAAGCGGAATTGACGAATACGCCTTTCTTTTCCGCCGCAATCCGATATAGCTCGGGGACTTCGTGCTCGAAATCATGTTTTTTAGGGATGGCAATTTTGCCGTATAAGTCATATTTATCCATGAGCAGGAGAATCTCGGTGAGGACATCTCGTTCATTGTCTTCCATTTTGGTGATATCCTTGCGAATACCGGCAAAAACGGCTAAGTTGGCCATCGACTGCAGATCTAAATCCTCACCGTAGGCTTTGATCAACCCTGCTATATTTTTGCGCTTGTCCGGGCGGCAAAGTGAGAGGATGACCGGGCGGTCGGGATGCATGAAAAAACGATTCAGCTCCTCCAGCATTGACGCCTGGGCATATAGTTCAATTTCTTCTTTGGCTGTCTCCGACAACATATCGTGATAAAATGGATAAAATTTTTCTATATCCAGCCCCGGCGGCATCACGTGATACGTGGGTATGTCCTTATTATGATATTGTCCATATTGGTCGGTGACTTCCTGGCGGGTGCTGGCGACGATCAAATCGGCTTTCTTTAATATCTCTTCTTCCATCAGAATCCGATGATCGATTTTATATTTTTTTATGACATCTTTTTCTTTCATACCCTCAGTCATCAGTCGTTTCAGTTTTAAGCGTCCCAGGGAATGCCCTGTATAAATAAAGGGTAAGCCGAAGATTTCCGCCAACTGCATAGCAACATAACCCCCATCGGGATAATGGCCATGGACGATGTCGGGAATAGTATGTTGCCGTTTGATGTATTTAATGGTTTTGTCCACATATTCATCGAGATGCGGCCAAAGGAGCTCCTTGCGCATGTACTTTTTCCCGCCGCACTGAATGCGAACAATGCTGAATTCGTCGTTGACCTGCTCGACGGGCCGGGCGTAGTCTTCGGATACGGCTTTGTCGTGAATTAAGCGGCTGAACAGTTCCACCCGCTTGACATTTTCAGATTGACTGAGTGCAGTGCACAGCTCAACAACATATTTGATCTGTCCTCCGGTGTCTGCATCGAACCCCAGTTGCATGTTTTCTGCTCGAAGCAGGCCATGTACGCTAAACATCTGAATGTGATATTTACGGGATTGCATTTTTTTAGCTGCGGCCAAATAGTGGCCTAAACGGTTCATAAAATGTTGGTGACTCAGGAATTGCGCCTTTAATTTCACAGATTCGGGATGCAAACAATGAGGCCTGCTCTAATAATGCTTCCGGCTGCCAATTTTTCAGAATACCTGCTGACAGCATAGCCGCATAGGCGTCACCGGCGCCGACGGAGTCAACAACCCTTATTGCCCTTATCAGCTCTGAACTGAAACTACCCTGCTTGGTGAACAAATCACTTCCCAACTCACCCTTTGTCAGCGATACGGTACTGAGCGAATATTCTTCTAGTAAATATTGAATAAATGCGTGATTATGATGTTTAAAAGACAGCATTGGCCTTAATTTTTCAAGCTCTTCCATGTTTAATTTTAAGATATCTGTTTTTGACAGCGATTTTTCAATTATGATATTATTGTAGCAGCCGGGCCGTAGGTTGATGTCGTAAAATTTAAGGGTTTCCGATGCGCTGGCGGATATAAATGCCTGTAAGTTTTCGTAGCCGGTTTGACTTCTTTGCACGAGCGAACCAAAATAGACAAGCTGGGCGTCCCTGATAAATTCTGAATGGTATTCAGGTATAAATTCTATATAATCGTAGGCCACGTCAGAGATGATGTCAAATTGGGGGGTACCGCGTTTATCCAATTGGATGTTGACACGTCCGGTCGGGTGAACATCATCTACCTGGATGTCGTCCAAATCAAATCCGGACAATTCAAGCCGGTGTAGGATTTCTTTGCCGGCATCGTCTATTCCTATTCTCGATATGAAGCGAACATCAAAGCCGAAATTTCTAAGATGATAGGCAAAATTAAAGGGTGCTCCGCCAAGGCGTCTGTAATTTGGAAATACATCAAACAATATCTCACCAACCACCAAAATCACATATGCTCCTTTCGGTTAGGTTGTCTCAACGTATGGAGACGATTTAAAGTTATCGTTCGAGTCTTAAGAGTATGCGTTTTGCCATTAAACGGCGTATTCGATTTTTTTTACTGCCGCGGCAATCGACGCGCCCGTTTCAGGAATAAAATGAACCAGTCCCTCTATTACACCGGCTGCGTAATTGCCATTCATACCGTAAAAATTTCCTTTGGGTAAATACAAGCGATGCGTCATGTGTTTAGCGGTCAGCGTTTCAAGCGCTTCATTCCGGACGTCATCCCCTGCATTCCTCACCAGAATCGCCTGCAGACCGCTGGTCAATACATCCAGGTCATTGCCGCTGTCGCCTGCGAATACCGTGCGATCCTCGGGAAATTGTTCTTCCTGCATTAGGAATTGAATGGCATGCAGCTTGTTTGCGCGAGCCGGGATAATGTCCAACAAACCGTTGGCGCTGATTTCATCCACGCTCCAAATGATACTCGCACGGATACCGTTTTGCGCTAAGACGACGCGAATATTTTTTATCAAACGCCGATGATCAATATGTTGATCTGCGTAAAAACTCAATTTATATTGATTCTGTTTTTCAGATTCTTGAAGCCGTATCTCTTCCATATCCTTAAAAAATTCTGATAGCGTCTCCCATGCCAACCCTTTCCAATCTTGGCCGATCTCAAAGCTCCAATCATTCGACAATTGCCAGTTGCCACTCATTACTCGGTAAAGGGTTGTGCCGACATCGCCGATGGCATAATCCGGTATCGGTAGAGAATATTCTTCAATCGCGTCGAGGATGAGTTTCTTGTCTCGCCCGCTGACATATGCCAGATAAATATTTGAGTGGTCGGCAAGCCGACCAAACACGGGACGGGCATAAGCAGACTCTTCCTGATATCCATTCGGAATAATGGTTCGATCCAGATCGCTGCATATCAATATTTTTTGTAACTGAGCCGCAGAATTCATCTATCAAACTGAAATAGGTTTTATATTTGATTATGAATTTGATTATTTCGGTATTATTAAAGTTGACATTGGTTTTGCGAAAAAGGAAATTGTTTTGTATCTCCGACAAAAAAACTTAATGACCAGTATAACAAATAGAAACGATTCGTCAAACTCAGACGCAATTCGTCAAAAACGAAACGAATAAAAAGCATATCCAATACCTTTCCAGAATATGAAAAGAAAGTAAAAGAGAAGAATAATCCAGTCGGTCATGCTGATCGTAAAGTCAGGCATTAGATCACGTTAAATCTTAAATAGCACGTTGTGCAACTACCCATAGAGATCTATTATTTTAAAAATATCTTTTCTGGTTATCTAAAAAGCCCAAGTTGCCATA
>Ga0209536_100008864_pt1 | contig 15019 bp, 12 predicted proteins | sample DeeMarSeWOR28_12_FD_187461 | JGI IMG/M metagenome (GOLD analysis project Ga0209536, IMG submission 187461) | Marine sediment microbial communities from White Oak River estuary, North Carolina - WOR-2-8_12 (SPAdes) (version 2) | ecosystem: Environmental > Aquatic > Marine > Intertidal zone >...
CTTGCAGCAAACCTTCAAGGTCCTGATCAACTCATTTTATGGATACCTGGGCACCAGGCTGCACCACTTTTCCGATCCTCACCTTGCAGGGGAAGTTACCCGCCGCGGCCGTGAGATTATTGGCCGGATGATAGACTGGCTCCGGCAGGAAGGCGCTGAACCCATTGAGATCGACACCGACGGGATCTACTTCGTACCGCCTCCGGGTGTGAAGACCGATGAGGAGGTGCGGGCACTCGTTGAGCGTCTTTCAGACCGAATGCCGAAGGGCATAGAGGTTCAAATGGCCGGTAGGTACGAGGCCATGTTCTCCTATAAGAAAAAAAACTATGCCCTGATGGACAGGCAGGGGAACGTGATCATCAAAGGCAGTGGGCTTCGCTCCAGAGGGATGGAAAAGTACCTGCGGGAGTTCCTCTCACGCATGATCCGATTGCTGCTGCAGGGCAAAGGCGAAGATGTCCACCCTCTAGCCGACAAATATTTGGACAAGCTCGAGAGGCACGATATGGATATCGATTGGCTGGCCAAAACGGAAACTCTCAGCGAATCTCTGGAAACCTATCGGGACAAGGTGGCGGCTAAGAAGCGCAACCCTGCAGCAACCTACGAATTGGCCCTGGCTTCAGAGAGGGTCTACCGGGCCGGCGACCAGGTCTCCTATTATGTGACCGGGAAAGGGAAGAGGGTCCGCGTTTACGAGAACTGCAAGCTCACATCAGACTATGATCCAACCAACCCTGACGAGAATGTAGCCTATTACCAGGCCAAGCTCCTTGATCTCTTGAAAAAGTTTCAGAAACTCCTTCCCCCCCGGGGCAATGAGCTGGAGTGACATCTCAACAGGCTTTTGCCCAAATACACCCACGGGCAATCTGCAAGACCGACAGTCCAGATTACCGTCGGGTTAGAGGATCAGATGGAGACCAAAAGTCTCTCCCGAAGATATTATTTTGACACCTCTGCTTTCTTACTCATTGAAGGAGGCCCCTTTTTTTTCTTTTCATTACCCGTAAAGATACCAACAGCCAACCACGGCCCCGATGATCCCGGCCAGGTCGGCCGTCAAAGCCGCAGCCAGCGCGTGACGGATTCGTCGCACCTGGACAGCGCCGAAATAGATAGCCAGCACGTAAAATGTCGTTTCAGTGGAACCCTGCAAGGTTGAAACCAGGTAACCGGTGTAACTGTCCGGCCCTATGGTGGAATCATTGATAATGGAGGCCATGACCCCGTAAGCCCCCGAGCCTGACAAGGGTCTCAAGAAAGCCATGGGCAAGGCCTCGGCTGGCATGCCGACCCGGCCGGTCCACGCCCCCAACCAGTCCACCATGGCCTCCATGGCTCCACTGGCACGAAACATGGCCACAGCTACAAGAATGGCCACCAGATAAGGGATGATTTTCACCGCCACCTGAAAACCTTCCTTTGCCCCCTCGACGAATACCTCGTAGATGCGGACCCGCCTGAACACTCCGAAGGTCAGAAAACCAACCATCAGACCCGGGATAATCCAGGAAGAGATGGCCTTGCCGAAAAAGACCGTGACCGGGATCAGCGCAACCAAGACACACAGGGCCAGGCCGCTCACCCAAACCGGGTAGGCTCCGGCAACCTCCTCGAGTGATGACGTTTCATCCTCCGAACCCTCAGCACAATCTACCCTGCCGTTTTCTTCTAGGCCACCATTTCCGCTTGGGAAAAGCTTCTGGTAGAATCTGACCGCAAGTACGGCGGCCACGGTTGAACACATGGTTGCGAAAAGGGTGGTGGGGAGAATTCCAGCAGGGTCGGCGGAGCCAGCTGCGGCTCGCAGCGCGATGACTCCAGTGGGTAGCAGGGTGACGCTGGAGGTATTTATGGCGAGAAACATGACCATGGAATCCGTAGCGGTGCCCGGCCGTGGGTTGAGTGTGTCCAGCTCTTGCATGGCCTTGATCCCGAAGGGGGTTGCAGCATTGCCCAGACCCAGCGCATTGGCTGACATATTCAAGATCATCGCACCCATGGCCGGATGCTCAGGAGGTACCTCGGGAAACAGTCGGACCATCAGTGGTCGGATAAGACGGGCCAGCACGGCCAACATGCCGCCCGCTTCGGCGATTTTCATCAGCCCGAGAAACAGAGTCATGACCCCAATTAGGCCCAGGGCAAGTTCTACCGCACCAGCGGCGGATTCGACCATGGCTTTGGACAACCCCTCCATGGGCGAGACCGCTCCAGCGGTGGGCAACCAGAACAACTGCCTCCAGCCGGTAGTCAGAAAGGAGATCAGGACAATGGCAAAGAAAACGATATTCATGTGGGGTTCGTGGTTATGCTCCAACTTTACCGTTTAACAGATAGTTCGAGACCGCAACCTCGGCTCCGACTCAACGGGGTTCAACTTTGAGGAACATCAGGCCTGCCCCTTCAACTCATCCGATTCGATCATCCCTTTCTTAGCATACAAGCGGAATATTCCACAGCAAAAAACGGCAGCGTTGAGGAGCCGGACGACAAGGACTCGCTGGAACATTTTTGCGCCGTGGTGCGCGCATTGCGCACGGAGAGTGGTGCGAGACGAGAGGTCGGGCGGGAACAGTGAAACCGTTTCCAAATAATTACCTCTCTCTTCTTTATCGCTTTTTCTCGCCTTTTTCGTCCTGCTGGCGCTGAGCGAAGTGAAAGCGTGCGTTGTGTCGCAGTCTCCCACTTGGCCATAGGTGTTGCAGTATTCGCCCCGGAAGAATGGGAGAACTCCTGGATTACCTGAGTGGTTTGTGCCTAGCGCCAAAAAGGTGTAGGATTTGCCTTGACAGTTTGGAGGCCTTTCGTTCATAAAAGTAAGAATTAGCTGTCCGTGAATTTTGTTCCTTCAGAACGCAACGCTCTACAATAACAAATTGACCATCCACACAGACACAAGGGGGTATTGTGATGAGAAAACTAATCCGCGTAAACATGACCGAAGGTACAGTTCAAATGGAGGATCTTGCCCCGGAATATGCTCCAATGGGAGGACGGGCCCTCACTTCCGCCATTGTGGCGCGCGAGGTGCCGCCGCTCTGTCACCCTTTGAACCCTAACAACAAGCTGGTTGTGGCTGCCGGGCTTTTGGCCGGCACCACCTGCCCCAACTCCGGGCGCCTCTCCATTGGCGCCAAGAGCCCCCTCACTGGCGGAATCAAAGAGAGCAATGTGGGGGGCAACGCGGCCATGAAGCTCGGAAAGTTGGGAATCGCCGGAATCGTAATTGAAGGGCAGGCCCCGAAAGGAAAATTATTTCATTTGGTGGTGAACAGGGACGGCGCCCAACTGCTGCCCGCCGATCAATACAAGGGACTAAAGAATTACGACCTGGCCAGTCGCCTGCAAGACGAACACGGCAAGAAGGTGGGGATCGTCTCCATCGGCCCTGCCGGAGAGATGAAGCTTTCGGCCGCCTCAGTGGCGGTGACCAGCACAAATGGCACGCCCTCCCGCCACGCCGGGCGCGGCGGCATGGGAGCGGTGATGGGCTCCAAGGGACTCAAGGCCATCGTGGCGGATGATAAAGAAAGCCCCGGTGTTACCTATCACGACAAGGAGGCCTTCAAGGAGGCGGCCGGAGTTTTTCGGGATGCCCTCCGGGAGCACCCGGTGACCAAGCCGGGAGGTGGTCTGGCCGTCTATGGCACCAACGTCCTGACGAACATCATCAACGAGGCCGGTGCCTTCCCGACTCGAAATTTCACCGAGGGACAGTTCGAGGGAGCACAGAAAATCAGCGGCGAGACCATGCATGACCTGATCAAAGAGCGTGGCGGCAACACCACGCACTCTGGCTGTTCCACCTGCATCATCCAGTGCTCCAACGAATACCTTGACAAAGACAAGAACCACATCACCTCAGCCCTGGAGTACGAAACCATCTGGGCCAACGGGGCCAACTGTGGTATCGACGACCTGGATGCCATCGCCCAGATCGATCGTCTATGCGATGATTACGGTCTGGACACCATCGAAACGGGTTGTGCGGTGGCTGTAGCCATGGCTGCCGGGATAAAACCCTTCGGGGACGCCGCTGGCGCCATCGAACTGATCCACGAGATCGGCAAGGGTACGCCGTTGGGCCGAATTCTCGGCAACGGGGCTGCGGTTACCGGGCAAACCTACGGATTGTCGCACGTGCCGGTGGTCAAACGCCAGTCCCTTCCCGCCTACGACCCTCGCGGTGTCAAGGGCATAGGGGTCACTTACGCTACCAGCACCATGGGCGCCGACCATACCGCCGGCTACGCCGTGGCCACCAACATCTTGAAGGTGGGGGGGTTTGTGGACCCGCTCAAATCTGAGGGCCAGGTTGAGCTTTCCAGAAATCTGCAGATTGCCACCGCGGCCGTGGATGCCGCAGGCCTTTGCGTGTTCGTTGCTTTTGCCGTTTTGGATATTGCCAGTGGCCTGGAAGCCATTCCCAAGATGCTCAATGCTCAATACGGCTGGAATCTCACCCTGGACGACGTGACCGAATTCGGCAAGCAAATACTAAGGACCGAAATAGAGTTCAACAGGGCTGCAGGTTTCACAGCCTCAGATGACCGGCTCCCTGAATTCTTTAGCAAAGAGCCGCTGGCGCCGCACCATGTGGTCTTCGACGTATCGGATGAGGAACTGGATCAGGTCTTCGATTTTTGAGGAGAAATCGCAACCACTGAATTGATGGAGGCTTCGGTCCCCTGCTTCTTTGATAATTCAGGACTTCCGCACAAAAAGGTGCGACAGATCCGAAATATGAAACACGCACAAGACTTCGACGTGGGATGGAAGATGGGTAAAGACAGGGTGAGAAAGCACACGTCACCCACCACACATCGAGAACCGCAAATCCGGTTTGGATGAGCAGCTCAGGATACTACCATGCGCGTGACTGTACTTCTTGGGGGTTCCCTTCGTCACGAAGGGGGAGGGGGTCAGCAAGAATTTGATGTAGAACTTCCCCCTGCAGCCCGGGTTGAAGACCTGCTGACCCGGCTGGGGCTGCCCCTCCACAGGGTTAAGATGATCATGGTAAATGGCCGGGGCGGTGCCTTGACTTCGCCAATTCAGGCAGGAGATCGGGTGGCGCTTTTTCCGCCTGAACTGGCTTTCAATACTTTCGTGTCTATAGGCTTCCGCAAGGAGTCGGTGGAGGGAAGAAAGAAGCAGGAGTCATAGCGCAGCTAGAGAGTCGAAGTCCGAGATTGGAGTCACGCACTGACCCTGCCAGATGTGAGATGAGTACTTGAGAGACCCTCAATTTGCATTCTGCAATCTTAACCCTAAGATATGATAGACACCCACGCGCACCTGAATGAAATTGAACTCGTCAACCTGGCAATTCAGAGGGCCCGCCGCATCGGGTCGCGATAAAAGCTGCGCCGATAGAGCGAATATTGGTGGAAACCGACTCTCCTGTCGAGTACCGGGGAAAAATCTCTGAGCCTGCCGACCTCATCATCACCCTGAACGAACTCAGTCGCATGAAAAACCTGGCAAACGATGAAGTCCGCCGCATCTCTACTGCCAGTGCCAGACAATTTTTCGGAATCTGAGCTTTTTGTGACCTCAGTGTGCTGTGGGATTGGCTACCACATGTTTATCTTAACTCGACATTGCGACTAGAGTGCTTCGACTCCACCCTGGCAATCTCTCTCGAATCCTGTTAGTCTTCAATGGTTGAAAAGTAGGGGAAGACAACCCTTAAGCGATCCCTTGAAGAATGGTATTAATTAACTTATTGTTATAAATATATAAATTATATATTAGTTAATGTAAACTATTAAAAATATCGCACGTTTGGCAGCCACTACTTCTATGCAGGCTGAGTTGACAGAGAGAGGGCAGATTCAGTGAGAATTCTACTTTACGTTGGCAAAGGGGGTGTAGGCAAAACCTGTGTCGCCGGCGCCACCGGCATCATCACCGCTGGAATGGGCCTCAAAACATTAGTCATGTCCCTCGATCCGGCTCACAGTCTCAGTGATGCCTTCGATCTGGACCGTTCTCTCATGGACAAAAACCGGGGCCGACCGATTCCAACCGCCGAGGGACTCTGGATTCAGGAACTCGACGTCCATGAAGAGATCAGCAGGTACTGGGCTGAAATTCACAGCTACATCTCTGTCCTCCTGAACACCTCGGGAATTGACGATGTCCTGGCGGAGGAACTGGCGGTCTTTCCGGGTATGGAGGAGTTGAGTGCGCTCCTTTACATCAACAAATATGTCAAGGAGGAAGAGTACGACCTTGTCATTCTAGACTGCGCGCCAACGGCTGAATCCATCCGTTTCGTCGCCATGCCAACGGCTCTCGAATGGTATATGAAGAAGGTATTTCGCCTGGAAAGGAGAGTGCTTGGCTATGTAAGACCGCTGGCCCGAAGACTGGTGGATGTCCCCCTTCCGGAGGACGAATATTTTGCCAATATCGAAAGCCTCTACAGCCGTCTTCAGGGAGTTGACCGGTTGCTCACCGACCCTGAAACGACCTCGGTACGTCTCGTCACCAACGCTGAAAAGATGGTGCTCCGGGAAACCCAGCGCGCCTTTATGTTTTTCAGCCTCCACCAGCTGGCGATCGATGCTATAATCATCAACAGGGTTTTCCCTTCAGGTCTCGACAGCAATTACTTCGAGGCCTGGGGAAAAAGCCAACAAGAGTATATGGAGCTGGCCGAGACCTATTTTAATCCACTTCCCATATTCAAAGCACCACTGTATGACACCGAAATTCTAGGCTACCAAAAACTTCTCGAGTTTGGACGCAATCTTTACGAGGGCAAGGATCCAACCCAGTTGTTCTACTGGCATCGACCGTATGAGTTTCTCAAAAAGAACGGCCACAACTTGGTTAAACTTCATCTTCCCTTTGTCAGCAAGAAAGAGGTTGAGCTGAGCAAGATCGGCGATGAGCTGATCATCAAGATAGGTAACTTTAAGAAGAATATCGTGCTTCCTCGAGTTTATTCCCTTCTTGAACCCCAGAAGGCCCGCCTCGAGGGAGACCATCTATGGGTAGATTTTGGAGGGAGCCGTGAACCAGACCAAGAAACAGAAGGGCAGAAAGGCCACGGCTGAGGCTCAGCCTGAGACCTGTTGTTGTCCCTTTTGCTTTTCCAACAGGGTGTGGGAAGAGAAGAAGGACCAATACAGCGGATTTTTTGCCCACCTTCGCAAGGCCAGAATAGAAGTGCTCCGAGGTTTAAGGACACTAATCGACGAGAGAATTTCCTCACTTGAACAGGATAGGAGAAAGGTCACCAAGGTCAAGGTCGAGTAGAATGCGTCGACAGTTGCTTTTATTGCCTTTCTCGTCTTTCTGCCGCTGAACGAAGCAAACATGCTCGTTGTTTTGCAGTCTACCGCTTGGCCGCGGGTGTGACTTTATTTGTCCGCAAAAAATGGGGAAACTCCTGTTTTAAACCTTCCTTGACAATCACTGGGGTCTTGTGGTTTATTTCGCCTAGTTGATCTCTTCAGAACGCTTCGAGTTTTGGACATCGACATGAGATATCCGTTGACCCAGGAAAGAAAGATGAAAATTCTAATGGTCTACCCGGAATATCCGGTTACCTTCTGGAGCTTTGATCACGTCCTCAAGTTCATCTCCAAGAAAGCCGCCTATCCCCCTTTGGGTCTATTGACGGTTGCGGCCATGCTGCCGGATGACTGGGACATACGCCTGGTGGATATGAACGTTGAAAAGCTCAAGGACAGGGACCTCGAGTGGGCTGACTTCGTAATGATCAGCGCCATGTTGATTCAGAAGAAATCGGTTCTTGCTATTCTTCAAAGGTGCCGCAGTCTCGGCAAGAGAGTGATTGCCGGGGGACCTCTATTCAACAGCACGCCCAAAGAATATCACAACCTGGTAGATCACCTGATTTTGAACGAAGCGGAGTATACCCTCCCACCTTTTTTGGCCGATCTGAGAACTGGAAATCCCCAGAAAGTATATCGCACGGAGGGTTTTCCTGGCCTGCATATGACGCCCATCCCACGCTGGGACCTGATCAAAGTCAAAAAGTATGCCACGCCAATGATTCAATGTTCACGGGGTTGCCCTTTCGATTGCGAATTTTGTGACATCACGTCTTTATACGGCCGCAAACCTCGGGTAAAAAGCGCTGATCAATTCATTGCCGAAGTGGAAGCCATTTATGAGCTGGGGTGGCGCGGCAATGTCTTCGTTGTTGACGACAACTTCATCGGAAACAAACGGAAAATTAAAGAGATGCTTCCCCGGTTGATCGAGTGGATGAAATTGCATCAGTATCCTTTCACCTTCTTAACCGAAGCATCCATAAACCTGGCAGACGATGATGAACTCATCGATTTGATGGTCGAGGCAGGCTTCGATACAGTCTTTATAGGACTGGAAACACCCGATGAGGAGAGTTTAAAGGAATGTGCCAAGAACCAGAACCGCAGTCGTGACATGGTGGCGGCAATCAGAAAGCTCCAAGGGGCCGGCATCCAGGTTCTCGGCGGCTACATCGTGGGTTTCGACAACGACGATGCGGGAATCTTTTCCCGACAAATCAAATTCATTCAAGAATCCGGAGTAGTAACAGCCATGGTTGGGCTGCTGAATGCCCCGCCAGGAACCAGACTCTGGCAACGACTCAAGGCAGAAAACCGACTGGAGATGAACGCCTCGGGAGACAACACCGATGGTACGATCAATTTCGTTCCAAAGATGGACAAGGAAGTGCTGATCAGCGGCTACCGACAGATCGTCAGAACCATTTACAGTCCCCGGTACTTCTACGAGCGGGTTTGCAGATTTCTGCAACATTACCAACCCCGACGGAAACGGCGACTTCAATTCCACGAGTTCAAGGCTTTTCTGAAGTCAATCTTTTATCTCGGTATTCTGGGAAATGGCTTATCCCAATGCTACTATTGGAAGATGTTGTTTAAATCAATAATCTGGCATCGGAAACTGTTCCCTGAGGCCATCACCTTAATGGTCTACGGTCACCACTTTCGTAAAGTGGCCAAGAGAGTCTGAATTACCGTTCGTGCTGCTGCCCATGACCATCCCATAAGACCAAGACTGACCCCATCGACCTCGCCCAAAGGCTTCGCTCGAACACAGTCAACCGTTAGAATCCAGACCTATCCAAGATCCCGCCACAAGGTACAGTGTGTTTCTCTTGATGCCCCTGCACGCGGCTTACCCACTTGCGCAAGAGGCATGAACTTTGCAGCCAGTCGTGGGGCAGATGAAATCCACTGGGTGAGCGAAATGTTTAAAGTAGAGCTGAAGTTGCAAGACCTCACGATCAAAGAATACCGTCTTCAAGATGGCGACAATCTGTCAATCGGCCGTCTTACCAGTAATGACATAGTGATTCCCGACAAGAGTGTCTCCCGTCTACATGCGAGCATTATTCGACAGAGAAATTCACTGGCTGTCTGGGACAAAGGAAGCAAGAACGGCATAGTCGTAAATGGGGTAAAAGTACAATCAGCTGAACTCAAGAATGGCGACGTTGTCCGGATTGGTGCAACACACCACCTGAAAACGACCCTCTCTTTGCCGAACCAGAGAGAATCAACCCTAACTGGCGAGCCTGACCTTTTTGCTCACAGTGGAGCAAACAGTCTGGATGTTCGTCTAGAATGGCACAAGAATAGGGAAAACGCTTGGTGGACCCTCGCAGAAGCCAATGTCGATGATGAGGATTTTGATGACTTGGAAGGAATATATATCATCTGGTTCGAAGACCAGATTCGAGTAACACTTCGCGTTGGCCAAGGCCACATCAGAGATGGCCTAGTCCGCGAAAGAAATAGCGAAGACATGTGGCGGCATGCACAGCAGCACGAAATCTACGTAACGTGGGCCAAGGTTGACCGAAAATACCATGAGAATGTCGCCAGGTATATTGCAGAAACAGTTAAGCCAGAACTCAAGAGTAGCTATCCAGATGTCGGGCCGTTTATAGTAAATTTGCCTTGGCGCGACGAAAAATTATCTCCAGAATAATAGGCTAAAATATAATGATCAATTTTCCAAATAAATGCGGAGTTTCGGCGCCGCTTCCTTGTTGGCAACCCTCCCAGAGATTCGGGTGTCAAGAACCGACACCATGCCTTTATTTTCATTCTCCGTCAGTTTGACTCAGTCCCGGTTCGTTGGTACAGAAATTGCTTTGGTTTTGTGCCACACGCCACTGTCGATACCGAGAAGCTAACATAAGGGCGTAGCTATCAAGCACAACATCCTCATAGTCGATGATGAGCCTATGGTTTTGGATTTCCTGAAGGATCTCCTTAGCAACTATAGTGACCGCTTCATTGTCCATATCGCAACGAGTGGTGCAGAGGCCTTGCGAATCTTGGAAACCCACCCAATCAGTCTTCTCACCACGGACATCTGCATGCCGGAGATGGATGGGTTCGAACTGCTTCGTCAAGCCAGGGAAAAAAATCCCGATACTCATTTCATTGTGATGACTGCGCATGGCTCTGATGAGTCATTCCAGAAATCAATGGAACACGGAGCTGTCGAATTCATGAAAAAGCCTTTCACCCTGGATCGTTTTATCCAAAACCTCTTCCGGGCCCTGCAGCCAGCTAAAGGTTTCAGAGCAGCTGGTTTCCATGGGTTTCACCTAACAGATGCACTTCAGCTCGTTCATATGGCGGGGAAGTCACAAACAATTTGCGTCAGGACCGAGCTGGGGAATGAATGTTTGATCTACCTAAAAGATGGTGAAGTGGTGCACGCCCAATCCGAGGACCTGGAGGGAGAAGAGGCCTTCTGTCACATTATCTGCTTAGAGGGAGGAGATATTGAATCGCTGCCGCTTCCGGAGGACATACCCGTCACCATTCGCCGGCCATTGACTGCGCTCATCCTAGAGGGAGCGAGATTGAGAGACGAAAGAGAGGCTAAAGGAAAGGGGAGGGGGATTTGATAACTCCAAACCTGGTTGCACGATAAGAGCTAGAACAAATCCCCATTGCTATCATGATATCTTGCTTATCTCTTCGACCCGCCTCACCCATCGCCGCAAGCACTCGTTGAGAATCTCCTCCGCCCGCCTGATGTTCAGTCGGTACTTCTCCGGGATGAAGAAAAGGTCCACCACATAGATTCCATCACGCCGACCGAGGAACGGGCAAGCCTCTATCACCTCCCTTTCCAGCTGACTCAGGTAACAGTACGCAAGGTTTAGAAGAGCCTTGCATTGTTTAATCTTGACATCCTGCACCGTGTAATTTTTGGCGAAGATGTCCAGACTCTCAACAGAGGGAAATCGACCTGGAATTTCTTCAAGGATGCGGTCCTGTTTCAAAAGGAAAAACGGGGCGACCAGAGCAACACGGACTTGATCTCCGGACTTTCGAGTACACGCACCTATAATCTCCTCAATGACCTGGCTCAGTTCTTCCCTGCCAACCTCCACATCTCGAAGCTCTACCTTGCTTCCCAGGTCAGGAAATTCACGGAGAATGGTTTTTCCAATTTCAGAGGAAACCAGAAGGGTATAGCAGTGGATCCTTTTCCAGAGGGAAGCCTCGAGGCATTCTGAGCTCAGCTCGTTTGAAGATTTCAGCTGGATGATTAAGGGAGAGTGCATGCGGTCTGTCTAGATTTGGCCCAACTGTTCAGCCACCCGGTCTGCGTAAGCAACAAAAGGTGGTTGCAAGGACTCTATCTCTTCGTCGTAGATGAAAGCGATCTCCGCAGCCTGAACGATGTGCTCCACCGCAACAACCTGGAGCAGGTGTCGCTCGTAGTCGAAGGGCTCGTGGTCCCCCTGCCACTCCCGGTAGGTGAGAATGTGGAGTTCTTGTCTGAGGGCGTCGGGAAATCGCTCCAAGCCACCCTCTCCCGCGTTGCGCCCCCAAACAGAAACCCATACGCCACCGACTTTCCCTCACAGACGGCTTAATAACCGGACTGCCTCGGGTCAAAAAGTATTCTCTCATATGTGGCGAGCAAAAAGAAACACTTCTGATGTATAGAATCCCTTGATTGCGGTCACCTCACCAGGATCTGCCTCATCGATGCAACGCGCCGGGGTAAATTTTTACCCAATCTTTACAATCTCTTTACAACATCTTAAATTTGACGACTTATCATTGATACAAAAGCCGATCTCCACTTCAACCGAAAGGGTGTTGAGTAAGACTATGTGCATGACAAACGGAGGTGTATCATGAAAGCCCTATATGTCACGATCATCGTGCTGTCGTTGGTCCTTTTCGGCTATCACCAGGTCAGAAGCATGGATGGAAACAAGGAGAACCCGATGAACGATAACCCGCAAAATACTAGAACGGCCGTATTTGCCGGTGGCTGTTTCTGGTGTACGGAATCCGACTTCGAGAAGATCGAGGGCGTCACCGAGGCCATCTCGGGCTACACCGGCGGCCAGGTTGCCAACCCCACCTACCAGCAGGTCTCAAATGGCGGTACTGGGCACATCGAGGCCGTGCAGGTGATTTACGACCCGGCCAAGGTCAGCTATGAGATGCTGCTCGAGGTGTTCTGGCGGCACGTAGACCCCACGGATGCCGGCGGCCAGTTTGTGGACCGGGGCTCCCAATACCGCAGTGTCATCTTCTATGCCGATGACCAGGAGCGGCAGTTGGCGGAGGCTTCCAAAAAAAGCCTGGAAGCATCGGGACGTTTCGACAAGCCCATCGCAACCGAGATCCTGCCGCTTGGACTCTTCTACCCGGCCGAGGACTACCACCAGGATTACTACAAGAAGAACCCGATCCGCTACCACTGGTACCGCTCTCGCTCTGGCCGGGACCAGTTCCTGAAAGAGGCATGGGCGGACATGAACTCTGAGACGGAACCGAATGCCGGGGGCCATTTGAAGTCCGACATGAAGGATGAGATGAAAAAACCCGGACTGACCGGCGACATCTACACCGTGCCTGACGAGGAGGAACTGCGCCGACGGTTGACCCCCATGCAATACAAAGTCACCCGGCAGAACGGCACCGAGCCGCCGTTCAACAATAAGTACTGGAACAACCACGAGGAGGGCATCTACGTGGACATCGTCTCCGGGGAGCCACTGTTCAGCTCCACGGACAAGTTCGACTCGAGAACGGGTTGGCCGAGCTTCACCCGGCCTCTGGACCCCGAGAATATCGTGGAGAAAACCGACCGGAGCCTATTCATGGTGCGCACCGAGGTGCGCAGCAAGCACGGGGACTCGCATCTGGGCCACGTATTCAACGACGGGCCCAAGCCCACAGGCCTTCGCTATTGCATCAATTCAGCCGCCCTGCGATTCGTTCCCAAGGGAGACCTGGAAAAGGCGGGCCACGGGAAGTATCGAGAGCTGTTCGAGTGATAAAAGAAGCCCTCGCTGAAGAATCATTCGAATTCTTGCTGGAACGTGAGAGTAATACACCGAAAAGGTCAACACCCATATTTACGCGGCGGGTCGGCTGTGGTTTTCGCAGTGGTAGCCGGCAAACACCGTTGATTCATGAATCGCCTAATACGACCGCGGATGTGGACGTCCCTCCGGGCGTCCTCAGCTCTCACACCCTGCGACGTACTGCTCAAGTACTGTTCGGGTCCGAGAACCTGCACTCGGCGCAAGCGCCTGCGCTGCGCGCAGTTGCCCGGTGGCACACCCGTCTTCACGGTCGAGCGACGCCAATTCATGAATTATGCGGGGCTAGTCACGCAGTCTCCGGACAACAGAGATGATATCAGCGAAAGCACCACTGAAGTCGGGTGTGGGAATGTGCTGAAGCTCGGTGCTCTCATCAACAGACGCGGCCACCGACGTGTAATCGATTTCCCCTGCTTCCGTCGTTAGAAAGGTCTTCATGCCTGCCGTCCCGGCAACCATATCGTTGACCGGATCGTTCCCGACCATCAGACAGTCCCCGGCGACTTCACCGATTTTCTCACAAATCTGAAAATAGTACTCAGCTCGGGGTTTCACAAAAGACATGTTGTCGATGTGGGTCACCAACTCAAACCTGAAGTTCTCGATACCTGCCCAGACCATCCGCTTATGCAGCGCCACCAGTGGAAAAATCGGATTGGAGGCGACCACCAACTTCAAGCCGTCTTGCTGCAATCGGCCGAGAGTATCGTGAAGGCCATCCGGGATCCGCACCTCTACTTCTATACTTTGGTACTCGGTCTCGTAGAAATGCGTGAAGCGCTGCCAGACTTCAGCCTTGCGTTCGTCGTTTCCCTCGCTGAACACTCTCATGAAGAAGCGACGATTACTCAACTCTCCATTGTTCCGTCGAAGAGCCATTGTCGCTCGAATCACCCGCATCCGAAATTCATCGGGTGGAAAAATATCCGAGAACATCCTGTTTATGATTGTGAAGTAGCGTTCGTAGAAAGCCGGTTCATCATAGAGAATCATGGTGTTGTCCAGATCTAGCAAAATCGCTCTCAGCATGTTTCTCACCTCATCCAGGCATCATAGTAACTACTAATCCCTGTATGTCACTCGATGAACTCCATGTCAAGGATAACTGCACCTATGTTTGATTCAAGACAGGTCCTGATACTTTAATCCCACTTCTCATATCTTGATTATGATCTCCACGATGACGCCACACGAAGCTCTCTTATCATGCAAAGATCCAAACAATGTCAAATGCTATTGCTGAGCTGGCGGAACAGCGTCTATCGTCTGACAACATCTGGATCAGACCCCAGCTGAGATTCAAAAGCCAGTTTTGTGGTGGACTATTGCGTCTCTTGGGGTACAATTCACTTGACGTATCGCCGGCTGAATTTGAGGCGTATAGCATGATTGTACTCGGCATAGAAAGCTCCTGTGACGATACCGCTGCCGCTGTGGTTGCAGATGGGCGCAGTATTCTTTCCAGTGTGGTGTCCTCTCAGGGTGCCATCCACGGCCCTTATGGCGGGGTGGTGCCCGAATTGGCCTCGAGGCAGCACGTAAGGATGATTATCCCGGTGATCTCAGAGGCGTTGCAGCGGGCAGATATCGAACTGTCAGGCGTGGATGCGATTGCCGTGACCCAGGGGCCCGGATTGG
>Ga0209536_100008865_pt1 | contig 15019 bp, 14 predicted proteins | sample DeeMarSeWOR28_12_FD_187461 | JGI IMG/M metagenome (GOLD analysis project Ga0209536, IMG submission 187461) | Marine sediment microbial communities from White Oak River estuary, North Carolina - WOR-2-8_12 (SPAdes) (version 2) | ecosystem: Environmental > Aquatic > Marine > Intertidal zone >...
TTTCCCGGGCCTGCACCTCCTCGAGGTCACCCTTGGTAGCGCAACCCCCCACGGCAATAGCAAGCGCAAGCAGTATTGAGATCACTAAAAGACGCTTCTTCATCATGTCGTCACCTCCTTTCTGTTCGGTTTACCTAACTGTAATAGCAACTGGAAAATTATAAGTTCCTCTGCCAAAGATACCTTTTTTGGGGTTAAATCACAACCATTGCCGGATGTCTGAATGCGGGGCCTCAGGCTCCGGGCAAATGTATTTCAATCATTTAAGCGGCTTGGAAATGCACGAGCAAAGGCGCAATCGGTTAACTCTCGGTTACGGGTTCAACCAGAACACCGTCTATTTCCAGATCAATTTTCAACCGTTTTGCCGCGTTTTTAGCCTCGCGCCTGTTATCAAAAGGTCCGGCGATAACACGGTGGTGACCATTCGCTGACAACACTCTTGCGGGAATCGGTGGACCCTGATGGTTAATAATGGCCGCAAGCCTCAGGGCATTCTCTTTGTCACGCAGAGTAGCGGCCAGCACGTACCACGCGTCCGTTTTGAGTTCCGGTATTTCCGGTTTGCCGTATAGCTTGTCCGGATGCCTGAGTTTTATGATCTCCGTATCATTTGCTTCATTTCCATGGCGGATATCGAATATGGGTACCGGAACCCCGCGGGCCTCACCCATTACTTTCCCGACCTTTGCCCAGTCAAACGCGTGTCCCGACTTTTTTTCAATATTTCTCAATTGTTCATATGCCTTTTTCAACTCAACGGTGCCTGATCCTTTAAAGGGCTTATGCGCTTCTATGTAAACGATGCCATCACGCTGTCCTACCAGATATGGCTGGTTGACAATGCGCACCGGTGTTTTTACCGGGGTGGCTTCGAAAAGCCTTTTTATGTCTTCCGGATAGAGTCTGATGCAGCCATAGGTTGCCCTGAGACCGATACTGGCCGGTTTGTTGGTACCATGCACCAGATAGCCTGATTTGCTTAAATAGAGAGCATATTCTCCCAGAGGATTTAGCGGCCCCGGTGGCACATTCGCCGGCAGAAGATCTCCCTTTTCGCGATGATCTCTGGCAATCACGGCGGGCACATACCAGGTCGGCCGGAACTTTTTGCGCATAATATACATTTTGCCCATGGGGGTGGGCTGCTCTGTGGTACCGATACCGACCGGGTAGGTCGACACGGCCACCCGTTGACCGTCTTCTTTGAAATAAAAGAGCCTCATAGCGGCCAGGTTGATTACAATCCCTTTTCTAAGGGCGTCCGGCAGGATAAAACTCAGCGGCAACAGGATGGGCTCTCCGGCCTCAGGCACCCATAGATCGACCCCCGGATTGGCGGCACTGAGTGTATTGATTCCCAAACTGAAGTGTCTGGCAATATCCGGCAGCGTATCCCCCTTTTCAAGTTTGATGACCGCCAACCGGCCAATGACATCATCTTCTTTTGCAACCAAAAAGTCATTTCGTTCGATCTTTTCCTCCGGGTGGATATGAAGGGGCATTGATTTAACCACTTCCCTCATATCCGCACAGCCAGGGAAAGATACGATGAAGATCAACAGAATTATAAGATGAAGCCTGTTGGACACGGGTGACAGGTCACAAATTCGGCACGGGGGTGTATAAACAATTTTGTTGAATGAAGAATTGTTGAAAACCATCTCTCAGCAAAACCGGATCGGATTGACGCGCAGGGCCCAATTCCATCGCAGGATCAGTAATGCGCTATCTAATAAACCATATCAACTATCGCCGATAAATTCAAATTAATGTATGCTATTTTGCGACAAATAAGAAGGTCGATTCTAAGTAAGTATTTGATAATTCTATAATTACAGCCTTCGGCACCCTAAATAAAAGCCGCCACCTGATATCAGATTGCGGTTTTTCAGTTTATTTGACGGCAAATAATTACGCTGGAATGGACTGCTTACAGAGCCTGTCGCAGAATTTTTACCAGCTCCTCCGCACTCAGCTGAACGGGATTGCCTTTCATGCTGCTTGCCGCTTGCGCCTTTTCAACCAATAGCGGAAAGTCGGCTGCGGTTATTTTATATTCCGTCAGGGGCGGCAGTTTGAGGCGTGTGCAGACATTCCGGACCCAGTTGATGGCATCGGACGGCCCGGCTTCCGGATTTGCCGTCACAATCCGGGCAACTTCCCGGTAGCGAGCCAGCGAAGGCGATTGCGGTTCACGCATCTGCAGGGCTGAAATGTTCAGTTCCATCACAAAAGGCAGAAGGCGGCCGCAAACAGCGCCATGAGCGGCCTTGAACATTCCCCCCAACGGTCCGGCAATGCCGTGCACGGCACCCAGCTTTGCATTGGCCAGCGCCAATCCGCCGAAAAGACTTGCCAGGCTCATGGCTTCACGTGCCCGGGTATCGCTTCCATCTTCAAACGCACGCACTAAAGCGCCTGCGGCGCGGCGCAGACCTTCGCGACAGATTCCGTCGGTAAACGGATTGGCCTTATTAGAGACAAACGCTTCCAAAAGCTGGGTAAAGGCATCCATGCCTGTGCTGGCGGTAATCGGGGGTGGCATTGAATAGGTGAGCTCAGGATCAACGACCGCCCGTCGAGGAAGCATCAGCGGACTGCGCATGCTCACCTTGACGCGGTGCTTCGGAGATTCGAGTACAGCATTGCAGGTCACCTCAGCTCCCGTTCCGGCGGTGGTCGGAACGGCAACATAGGGGGCCGGTGTCTTCTCTAAGGGCTTTCCCTTGCCGATCACCTCCAGATAATCCAGAAGTTTGCCCTCGTTGGTCAGCAAGGCGGCAATAACCTTGCCCGTATCAATGACACTTCCGCCGCCGATGCCGATAACCCAATCGCAGGCAGCCTGGCGTGCCTTTTCAACGCCGGCCAGGGCGATGTCGGTCGTCGGTTCCCCCGGCACACTGAAAGAAATTGACTCAATCCCCTGCCTGTTTAGCTGCTCGAGTATTATGTCTGCCCGCGCTAAACTGCGGCCGGTCACGACCATTGCCCGCCGACCCGGGGACGGAGCGGTTGTGCCGATTTCCCTTGCCTTTCCGGCGCCGAACACAATCCGGGTGGCTGTCGCAAATTCAAATTGCACGGTCTGCAGTCCTTTTTTAGCCCCAGCCGTTTTCGTTGGGAAAAATGTTATCAACATGTACGATAAACATGGTTGCCCTCCCCTCCCAACTGTTGCGGATGAGATTGACGACTCTTTATCTGGTTGCGTAAAATATTACGGCATCCCTTTTTCCTGCAATCCCAGCAGGGCATCGATCAAATCGGCATTGTCCCGGGCTTTTTCGGATGTGTCTTTCCAAACGGTTTTCCCGGATTCCAGCACGCAGACATGATCGGCAACCTCAAGAGCTCGCTGGGTGCTTTGCTCGATCAGAAGGATGGTCAGTCCTTTGCTTTTCAGTTCGCTGATGGCTTCATAGCAGATGTCGATCATCTTCGGCATCAACCCCAGAGAGAGCTCATCGACAAGCAGCAGTTGCGGTCGCGACATCATGGCGCGACCGATGGACAGCATTTGTTGCTCACCCCCGGACAGCGATCCGGCCAGCTGATCGAGCCTTTCCCTCAGCCGGGGAAAAAGGGTCAGAACCCGGTCAATGCCCTCCCGGGTAAAATCGCGGGGTTGACTGTACCCGCCGATGATCAGGTTTTCCTCAACGGTCAGATTGGGAAACAGCCGCCGTCCCTCGGGAACCACTGCGATACCGTCTCTAACCCGTTCCATTGGCGTGGCGTTAGTGATATCCTTTTCTTTGTAAATGATACGGCCGCCCATTACCGCCACATGCCCGGCGACACACAAAATGGTTGAGGACTTGCCGGCACCGTTTGCGCCCAACAGGGCCGTAATTTGACCATCGGGGACATCAAGTGTCAGCCCGTGAACGACCGTCATCGCACCGTAGCCGCAATTCAGCGATTCAAGCTGCAGCATGGGGTTGCTCCTTTCCGACATATGCGGCCCGTACGAAGGGATTGCGCATGACCTCATCCGGTTGCCCTTCTGCAATTTTGCGACCGTTGTCTAAAACCACCAGACGCTGAGCGACCCGGAGCACTTCACCCAGATTGTGTTCGATCATGACGACGGTCAGACCTTCCCGGTTGATGTCTGCCACCGTATCGGCCAGACGGGCAGCTTCAATGCTGTTTAAGCCGGCCAGGGGTTCGTCCAACAGCAGAATCTCCGGCTCAAGCGCCAGGGCCCGAGCGACCTCAAGTCGCTTGGTGACACCCAGCGGTTGACCGACCACACTTCTGTTAGCCGCTGAATCAATCCCGACCAGTTTCAGATATTTGAGGGCCCGCTTTCGTTCGGCAGAGCGATCCACCGCCAGCATGGCGGGTAATATCCGGGCGATGCGGCGATGTCCGGCTGCCAGGGCGACATTGTCCAACACGGTCATCGATCGGAAAGGTCGCACGATCTGGTGCGTCAGGGCCAGACCCAGCCGCGCTCTTTTGTGCGTCGGCAGATGTGAGATATCTTTGCCGGCCAGGCGCACCTCTGCGGCCTGAGGCTTGATGACTCCGGTAACCGCCCGCATCAGAGTGGTTTTGCCGGCACCGTTGGGACCGATCAGGCAAACAAATTCTCCCTTGTTCACCCCGAATGAAACGTCGTCCAGGGCGACAACACCGCCAAAACGAACGGTGACATGTTGAATGTCGAGGATCAGGCGCATCAGGTCACCTCGTCTTCGAAGCGATTCTTGCGCTTGGTGGGCGTCAACATATTTCGCGCCAGCCCGGCCAGGCCTTCAGGTGCAAACCGCATTACCCCAAAAAGAAGGGTCCCGTAAACCAGCAGTTTGTAGTCACTGATGAATCGAAAAAATTCCGGCATCAAGGTCAGAATGACGGTGGCCACGATCACTCCGAAAACAGAGCCGATCCCGCCGACAGCCACCATCGAAAGCACGGTGATGGAAGTGATGAACCCGAAATCATCAGGCATCAGAAAGCGCGCAAAGTAGGTATACAATCCGCCGGCAACACCGGCCATAGCGGTTCCCATCGCAAAAGCGGCCAGTTTGTAAGCACTGACATCTACGGTCACCACTCTGGCGGTGTCTTCGTCATCAGCCACCGCATCGAAGGCAAAGCCCATCCAGGATCGCTTGATCCACAAACTGAAAGCAGTCGTAAGCGCTGCCAGGGCTAAAACCAGGACCAGGTAGCCGATCTTGCCAAAACCTGATGAAGGAATCCCGGAAATGCCCAGTTCACCGCCCAGAATTTCCTGTTGACGGACGATTCCCAGAAACAAAAACCCCACCCCCATGGTGGTAATCGCCAGAAAATCGTGACGCACCCGCAGGCTGGCAAGCCCGACAACCAGGCCCAAGATGCCGGCTGCCAGCATGCCGGCGCCGATCGCAACCGCAACGGGCGTGCCGGCTTTAGCAAGCAGGGCGCAGGTATAGGCACCGATGCCGTAGAATGCTGCATGCCCCAGGCTGATCTGGCCGCAAAAACCGGATATCATATTGAGACCGAGCGCCAGGATGATATTGATCCCCACAACCGTAGCCAGGCTGATTTCATAGATCCCCATCGTCTATCTCCCGGCAAAGAGGCCCTGCGGCCGGATCATCAAAATGACAATCAGAAACGCAAACGCGATGGCATCGCGATCCAGTATTGAGCCGATGTATATGGTGCCGTATGCCTCGACCACGCCCAGCAGCAGAGAAGCGATCAGGGTTCCTTTGACGTTTCCCAACCCTCCCAGGACGATAATGGCGAGCGCCTTGTAAGCGGGAACTCCCCCCATGGTGGGTTCCACCAGGTTGCTGAGCAGCGAGATAAAAATGCCGGCCACCGCGGCCAGACCCGATCCGATAAAGAAATTCAGGTAACGCACCTTGATAGTGTCGATGCCGAAGGATTTTGCCATTTCAGAATCGTCCACAGTGGCGCGCCATGCGATTCCGATTCGGGTGCTCTGGGACAGATACGACAGAATACCCAGCAGTCCCACGGCAGCGATGACCATACCCATTTCCGCCGCTCGCAGATGGATTCCGCCAAGGGCAATCTGTGACTGAAGCGGCGGATTTTGGTATGTCAGACCGTAGGGACCGAAAATCAGGCGAAAGATCTCCTCCATGGCAATAAACAGCCCGATGGAGGCAATCAGGGCAACGTGAGGCGGACGATCCAGAATCGGCTGGTAGCAGAGGCGATAGATGAGCATGCCCCCGACGCCGACAAGGCCGGCAGACGAGAGCATGCCTAAAACCAGGCTTCCGGTCGCGTTGGTGATAAGCAAGCCAAGATAAGCGCCCAAAGCGAAAAGACCGGCATGCGCCACGTGCAAAATACGCAGCAAACCGTAAACGAGCGTCAAGCCGACAGCAATAACAGCGTACATGCTGCCGTATATCAATCCCTGAATGAACAGTTCCAGGTGCAGCAAATCAAGGCCCCTTGGCTGGTGGTCCTCAAATTATCCGACATCGGGTTCTTGTCTGGATTTTACCAAAGCGTGCTGTTATAAAAATGCGCTATTTGTCCGGAGGCGCCAGCAAAGCCGGATCATCGATGACCGAATGTCGGTGCCAGTTGCCGTCTTTAACGACCTGGTTCTGCACGGATTTCATCACTTCACCCAGTGCATTGAAGGAGATCGTGCCGGTGGATGCCTTCAGGTTGGTCTCGGCAATGGCTTTACGCAACGCTTCCGGATCGGTGGTGCCGGCGCGCTTGAGGGCATCGGCTGCGACCATGATGGCCGTGTGGGCCGAAGCCGCCACCATATCGACTTTAAAACCGGCCTTTTTCTCAAAGGCATCAATAAAATTACGGGTTTCAGGCACGTCCGAATCCCGGTCAAGGCTGGTGGTGATGATAATGCCTTCTGAAGCGGGCCCGGCGATTTCAATAAATTTTTGCGAATCATAGCCTTCCTGTCCGATGATGGGAACCGTCACCCCGGCGGCCCGCAGCTGACTGACCAGAGGACCGGCGGTAAAATAATATCCCGATGCGTAGATCGCATCCGGATTGTCAGCTTTGACCTTGGCCACGATCGAGCCGAACTGGCGGTCCTTTATGGAATATTCGTATTCATTGATAATCTTGATGCCGAAATCAGCAGCCCTGCTCTTAAACCCGGCAGCCAGTGATTTTCCGAAATCATTTTGCAATGTGATAATAACGACGTTTTTCTTTCCGAGGAGATCGCCGACCAGTTTGGCGCCGCCGCGCCCCTGGACATCTCCCAGAAACGACGTTCGAAAGACATAACTACCGGCCCGGGTGATGTCCGGGTGGATGGCATAAGCAGAAATATAGGGGATTCCGGCTTCTTGAAAAACGCCGGCGGCCGAGCGCGTCGGGCCGGAATAGCTGCCGGATACACCGATGACCACTTTATCCTGACCGATGAGTTTGTTGGCAATGGGGATGGCCTGAGCCGGTTTGGCCTGATCGTCATAAATGACCAGTTCAAGCATTTTTCCGTTGATTCCGCCGGCCGCGTTCACCTGCTCGACGGCCAGTTTGGCCCCCTCGGAAGCAGACTTGCCGTCTGATGCGGCAAAACCGGTCAAAGGCGCGTTAAAGCCGATTTTGATGGTGTCGGCGGCGTTGCTGCTGCCCGATGTTACCGAGATTGCAAAACCGACTGCCAAAACGATACATGCAAGCTTTTTAATCATGACTGGCCTCCTTTTTATGCAACGATGGTTTCGCAAAACGCGTTATGCCATTTACAATGGTGCTCAGATACCATTTTGCAAACAGGTCGTCAAATCGATTCTATTCACTCAAGACGGATGCCGCCATCCTTTTTTCGGAACATTATGATGACAAGCGGTATCATGCTTGCCGGCGCTTTTCTGTTGCTTCCAAGTATACAAAAAGTTAGTATTCAGAAAACATGAGGTAAATTGGGCTTTTCGAATGAGTACCCGAAAAAAGGAAAAGAGGTGCAATGTCAGCTGAAAATATTTATGACCTGTATATGACGGATAAAGATAGAAATGTTCTCGTTGAAGAAAAATCTATTGATGTCAATGCAGCCGAAAAAATCATCCGCGCTTATCCATGGCGCGACAGTTTGCCGTCATATGCCCAGCTATGGAAATACAATACGAAATTCAGCTTTAGCATCCATTACATGGCGGCGACAAATAGCTTTTTTGTGGGCTTTTCCGACAAGGCGTCGCATTTTAAATTGCCGCTACCTTACGTCGGAGCAACCTATGGTCTATTAGACACTATGGATAAGACCATCAAGGCGCTGTATTTGTTTTTCGAAGGCGAATTTGAGAAATTGGGACAATTTTTAGCAACATATCGACCCGAACAAACGGGTGATTAGAAAGTTCCGATCCGAACCCCTCAACTTGGGAGTACTTTTAGGAAAAGGGTCCGGGTTATTTAATTTTATCCAGAGACTGCTAAAATGATTTCCGCAGCCGCGGCGGCATGATAAATACGCGGCGCAACCCCTCTTTGAGTGAAATGGCCTCCTCGGGACAAAAGCGGGAGCAAACCCCGCACCCCAGGCAGGCACTTTCATTACGCTGCGCCAATCCCTCAGAATTCAAAGCAATCGCATCCGTAGGGCACCACTCCACGCAAATGCCGCAACCGGAGCAGGATTCTTCATCGATGACGGACAGATGGTAAGTCGAATTGATCAGCGGCAGGGTGCCTTTTCGCCAGAGCTCCAGCGTATCACAACAATCCTTGCAGCAGTTACAGATGCTCGTTTCCGGCATTGATTCCCTCGATCCCGGATGAAAGGCTTTATGAATCAGTCCGGCGCTCTCTGCCTCTTTCATGATTTTCAGGGCCTCTTCCCTGCTGACTTTTTTGGCAAATCCCTGGGCCGTGGTATGGCGTGCGGATTTGCCGAACGTAAAGCAATTCAAGGTGGGGGCATCGGTGCTGCAGGGATCACCTAACAGACTGCGCCGTTGACGGCAAAAACAGTAACCAACGGCAATGTCGTCAAACTTGTTGATAATCTCTTCGACGGTCTGACTGGGAAGAACGAATTCCTCGGCAGCCTCCAGCTCCTGGTGAATCGGTATGACCTGAATCGGTTTTCCATCTTCCGTTATCCGGGTGGGCACGGTGCGGTCTACGGCCGGGGCCTTATGAAACAAAGGCGAAAGTGCATCATAATGATCCTGAATCTGATCGCGAAGTTCGTCCAACAGCTTTTCGAACAACCGCGCAAGGTCCCTTTCCTCCCGACTTCCGGTGAGTTCCACCATGAATTTGTATTCCATGACCCCCACCAGCATGAACGGCAATAGCCTGTAGACCATGATTCCGGCGGAACTGGGTTGATTGAAAATAAGCCCTTTTTTGGCAAGGCTTGTTGCCAGCTGCTCGACTTTTTCCATCGAAAATCCACTCGATTCCATGAGTTGATCCGTTGTTTGAGAGGGCTTTTCGCGGAAGGCATAAATTAAGTCAAGTTCATCTTCATTGTTGCCGACAACAGACGCAACAATGGCGATCGCCGTGTCACTCAGCGAAAATTGAACCATCCCCTGTTTACAGATAACACCGGCAGCTCTTGTTAACTTATCCTGCATTGTGATTGACGTCATGAGCCTTTCCCTTCATCAGATTAATAGGTGGCCGACAAACCAACCTGCTGTCATTTTCAACCGTATAATGCTTACGCAACCTTTCAATATTTTGCAACCTCAGATTGTCGAGCCCTGTGCCTCATGAAAAGATGCTGAAGGATTCAAAAGTAGATCTGTCAGGAGCACACTGCAATCTGGAAACAGGAGCGGCTTTTATGTTTCCAAAGAGCATTGTCTCTAGTCCGGATTTGATTTTCTAAAACCTTATTTTCTAAAGGTCTAAACGGGTTGATTTTATGATTATTTTATCATAATGTCAGATACTTAACTTTACAAATACCCATAAAATAAAACGGCATAATAAGGGAAATGATCGAATGGATAACAAAATCCCTGGCAACCTTCTAACGACGGCTATGGCGGTCATGCCCCATACAGACGTGACTCGGGCGCTTGAATTGGCCCTGACGCTCGACGTGCCATTCTGGCCTCAGCTGCCCAACTATAGTTACTACGAAGACATGTACGTTCAGGCCGCCGAGCATTTTCCTGGCATCATCCTGGACATTGACAAACGCACATTGCGCTTCTCAATGGATAAATTCACCAAGGAACTGGAAGCGACTTTGTTGCAATTTGATGATCCCACCATGTTTGATATCAGCGAAACCTATTCGGCGGTGTATCATCGTTTTCTATCATTGGATCTGGCAGATCGGCCCGCCATCCGGGGGCAACTGGAGGGGCCTATCAGCTTTGGATTTAATATCCTGGATCAGGACGAGCGCCCTATTCTCTTTGATGATACGGTAAGGCCATTTATGCTGGATTTTATGGCTCAACGGTTGAATGTTCAATTGGCACGGCTTAAAGAACTCAATGAGAATGCATTCATGTTTGTAGACGAACCGGGGCTGCAGTTTCTGTTCTCTGCCATGGCTGGATACAGCGATCAAAAAGCGAAAGGAGATCTGGATAAATTTTTCGCTCAAATCCACCGACCGCGAGGTATCCACCTGTGCGGCAATCCCGATTGGGATTTCTTATTGAACCTGGACATGGAAGTACTCTCTTTGGATGTTTACACGAACGCGGAAATCTTTTCTTCGTATGCAACATCCATACGAAAATTTTTAGATCGGGACGGTGTCATTGTTTGGGGCATTGTACCAACAGGGTTCGAAGATTTTGAAAAAGAAGAAACACTCACGATGATCCTACACCTCGAAAATGTCTGGAAAATATTATGGTCCAAAGGCATAGATAGGGAGCATATGATCGCCAGAAGCATGGTCTCACCGGCAACATGCTGTCTGGTCAACCCAGATAAAGAACGCACAGTTGAGCGTGCCTTTTCGTCTGTGAAGCAAATATCTGAGCGTTTACGCGAAAAATACAAGTGTTAGGCTGAAGGGATCGGACCGCGGGAGAGTAAGGGACAACGTCCCACTTTTTCCTGCTCGATCCGGATTTTCAGGTGGTCGGGCAGTCAGGCCTTTGGTTACATCAACAAAAATTCCTTTCAATCCGCTTTTACCAAATACGCACCCGCTGTAGGCCGATTTTTTGGCCGCCGGAATGAAATTCGCGGCGTGAGGATAATCAGATTGCCGGCCAGCACCAGGGCCACCCCGATCAGCGCATTGGCGGTCCAGAGGTACCCTTCAAACAGCGTCGACAGAATGAGCGCTATGATCGGCATCAGCAGTGTGACATAGGCCGCATATTCAGCGCCGATGCGGCCGATCAGGAGCATGTAGCAGCCAAAGGCCACAATCGACCCGAATAGGGTCAAATAGAGCATTGGCCCCAGGTAACCAATCGTCCAGTCCATGGTCAGGGCGCCGCCTGCGGCAAAATGGATGAACAGCGTCAGCAACCCGCCATATCCCATTCCGAAAGCATTGGCCTGGGTGATGGGTATCCCGTTCTTCGTGTTGCGAGAGCTGACGATATTGCCGACCGACGCCAGATAGGCACCGGCAAGAGCAATCAACAATCCGGTCAATCCCCGGGAAGCCGTGAAGGTGGCCAGATCATGCCAGAAAACGATACAGATTCCGCAGAGTCCCAGGATTCCGCCCCAAAAGGCGCGCCAGGCAACCGGCTGCCCCATGAAGACTCGCAGATTCAAGATATTCCACATCAGAATGGTTGAAAAGACCACGGCCACCAGGCCACTGGTCATGAATGCGGTAGCCAGATAGCTGCCGCAATAACTCAAGCCGAATAGAGTGAGGCCCTGCAGTGCCATAAACCCTTGATCGCGCCTGGAAAAAGTCAGCCGTTTCCTGGTGAGGCGGCAATACGCCAGCAGAATAAGCGACGCCAAACAGAAGCGGTAGGAAACCGACAGGATCGGTGGTACCTGGGTCAGTTGCAGTTTGATCGCCAGCCAGGTGGATCCCCAGATTAACGCGGCGCCGGCATATAAAAGAAAGTTAACCATATTTTTATTTTAAAAGGCGCAACCCTGCGGTTACGCCCTTGATATTTTAATACGATTCTGCCTTGTAAAAATCGCTCAAATATATGCAGCGGGTTATTTCAACTGGCTATCTTTGCTGCCGCGCCGATTGAAACCCGTGGGCGCGGTCTGCCGTCTCTCAAGCGCTGACTGGCAGTCAACGCACAGGCGCACACCCGGGATTGCTTTACGACGCGCTTCGGGAATAGCAGATTCGCATTCCTCGCAGCGGGTTGCGCTTTCACCTTCAGGCAACCGACTCCTGGCCCGCTTTACGGCGTCTTTGACACTGGCGTCTATTTGATCCTGCACGCCCCCATCCCGGGTCCAACCAACAGCCATCATGCGCTCCTGTGCAACGCGTTTCGGTCGATTCAATTTGCAGAATACTGCATATGCAAATCCACCCTATTTTGCAAGGGCCAAAAAAGATCATTATGGCAGCTGGACGCTGCCCAGATTTTTTGCAATCCGATCGAATTAAAACGCCATTCTAAAACGGGCTTCACACGATGGCCCGAATCCGGTCTTCGGTCGCAACGCGTTATGCCCACAAATCCCCTACCGTAAAGCCATCCGGGAAAGGATCGGTGGGATCGACGACATAATTTGTAAAGCCTGTAATCCAGGCCTGGCCGCCGATTGTCGGAATTACCGCCTCATATGCGCCGACTTTTGTCTTCCCGATGAGGCGCCCCGTGAAAATGGTACCCAGTATGCCCTCATGGCGAAAATCTTCATCAAGCGCCAATTCACCGCGCGCATGCAGCACGGCCATTTTGGCGCAGGTTCCCGTTCCGCATGGGCATCGGTCGATTGCGCCGGTCCAGGTTGCCGGCCGACCCCAGTCAACGACTCCTGTAGACATCGTAACGGCATTTTTAAGGTGGGCTTGCGGATGCGTCGGTGGTGAGGATAATAGCGAGATGCTGACATTGCGAAATTGCGGATTTTCGGGATGGACCACCGACAACTGTTCACTCGCGGCTGCCCGAAGCATTTCACCAATTCGAGCGATTTCAGCGCCATTTTGAGCCGTCAATTCAAGTTCAAATTGATCGGCTTCTGCGATCACATAAAACATGCCGCCCCATGCCACATCCACCCGGGCCTCACCCAGATGAGGAACCTTGATTTCAGCATCCAGGTGGATGGCAAATGCCGGAACATTTTGGAACGTAACCTGTGTCACTTTCCCCTGCGCGCATTCCGCTCGAATCGGGATTAAGCCGGCCGGTGATTCCAGCAAAAGTTCTGTCAGCGGCTCTTGCATTGGCAGCATGCCGGTTTCCAGCAAAACGGTGGCCACCGCAATTGTATTGCCGCCGGACATTGCCGGGTACTCCGTCTGCTCCATAATGATGAAACCGGCGTCGGCCTCCGGATCACAGGGAGGTAAAATCAGGTTACAACACATCGCCGGATAGCCGCGCGGCTCGCGCAACATTCGGCGGCGGAGCTCGTCGCCTTCGGTTTGCAGCCATCGCATTTTCTCAAAAATGGTTGCACCCGGCACATCGACAATGCCGCCGGTGATAACGCGCATGGGTGTGCCTGCATGGGTGTCCACCGCAGTTATCATATGGTTTAATCTCATCCTGTTTGCCCTCCGTTTAATTTGAAAAAAGCGTAAATAAACCGGGTCAGGTAAAAGCCTTGCATGTCTTGAATTCGGTGCCGCATATTTCATGAGGCGTAAGTTGATGTTATGCTTTTTTGGTTTTGGATACAAGTCTGCGATCATATCAGCCCTGCGACGCAGCATTCACATAGAAAAAACACTTGACAACCTATCGGCGAATCTTTATTCTTTATGAGCATATGCTTAAAATAAATCCGTTCTTCATGCACCGGTATCATACCAATTGATAGCGGCATGGCTGCAAATCAACCGACCTGAAAAGGAAATCAAACATATGAAAATTGCGATTAGCGCCGCAGGCAGGGATTTGACCGCGAACCTGGATCCGCGATTCGGCCGGGCCCAGTATTTTATCATTGCCGATCCTGAATCCATGGCCTTTGAGGTGGTGGAAAACCAACAAAATCTCGATCTGCCACAGGGGGCCGGTATACAGGCGGGCATGACCGTCGCCGATCAAAAGGTGGATGTTTTAATTACCGGCCATTGCGGGCCCAAAGCCTTTAAGGTCCTGCAAAAGGCCGGCGTTCAGGTCATGACCGGCGCGCACGGCACGGTGGCGGATGTCATCGCCCAGTTTAATGACGGGCAGCTGCAGACGGCCACCGAAGCCGACGTGGAAGGTCACTGGGTTTAAAGTAACAAACTGGAGGAAGCACATGCCTTTGTTCGAATATCAATGCGAAAATTGCGGCCGGGTCAGTGAGTTGTTGATGAAAACAGCAACCGATCGACCCCGCTGTCCGCATTGCGAGAGCCTCAAACTGGAGAAGCTCATATCCGCCCATTCGTCTTACTCGGGAACATCACAAACGCGATTGCCCGGGGCGGGCGACACGGGCTGCTGCGGTTCGCAGCCCCTTCAGGCCGATTGCGCCGGCCCCGGAAGCTGCTGCGGCAAAGGCCATTGAATCATCGGGCTTACACAACCGGCAGCCCGCCTACCGGCATTCAATTTCAACCATAACGCTGCTGCCCCGGCAGCAGCGATCATCGCCGTAACGGAATTTAATGGTGGCAAAAAAATTTGATTTCTGGCAGGACCACTCGCTGCGTTTTCTGGAAATGGCCTTCCGTAACGACCGGCGCGCGGTCATCGCCCATCCGGACGGTTACGGCAAAAGGACCGGTCGTTGCGCCGACACCGTCGAAATCTACCTGACGGTGCGTGACGGCCGTATCCGCTCGGTCGCCTATCAAACCGATGGTTGCATGAACACCAATGCCTGTGCCAATGCAGCGGCCGAATTGATTGAAGACCGGGATATCGAAACTGCCTGGGAGCTAACGCCTGAAGATGTGATCGATTACCTGGAAACCCTGCCTGTAGAACATTTTCATTGT
>Ga0209536_100008866_pt1 | contig 15012 bp, 4 predicted proteins | sample DeeMarSeWOR28_12_FD_187461 | JGI IMG/M metagenome (GOLD analysis project Ga0209536, IMG submission 187461) | Marine sediment microbial communities from White Oak River estuary, North Carolina - WOR-2-8_12 (SPAdes) (version 2) | ecosystem: Environmental > Aquatic > Marine > Intertidal zone >...
CTCCTATGGCGTGGGTAATATCGACGCTAATCCTATATTCGTTGATCCGAATGCTGACTGGCACCTTAAATCCATGTCTCCGGCAATTGGCACCGGCCCTTGCGGCCTTGATATGGGTGCGTACGTGCCGGCTGGAGCTGCTATTTGCGGTGAGCCTGACCAGACAACCTATCACACTGACGCTATGCTGATCGTTGGTGGCCTGGGTATCACGCATTACAAGTATTGTATCAATGACCCGAATGGGCCCTGGAGTGTGGAACTCGATGTTAATGTTCCCATTGCCCTGGCTGGTCTGCTTGATGGCAGTTCTTATACTGTTTATGTCATCGGCAAGAACTCAGCCGGAGTCTGGCAGGATGAAAATAGCCCAACCGCTTCTCACACATGGACTGTTGATACATCCTATTGGCGTTTGGTTATCAATGAAGTGTTGGCACATACGTTTGGGATCGCTCCCGATTTGGTAGAGTTATATTATGATGGACCGGCCCCGCTTGATTTAACGGATATGAGCCTTACGGATAATCCACGGGATCCGAACAAGTTTGTCTTTAGCAGCAGTACCGTCACTGATCCGATTATGCATCCCGGCGATTACATGGTACTCTATGGCGATCCCAATACAAGTGTTCTCGATAATCTGGGATTTGCATTGTCTAATGAAGGAGAAGGACTGTATCTATACGATAAACCTTCTAATGGCGGTGGTCTGATTGACTCGGTGGATTTCGGTCCTCAAATAGAGGGCTTTTCCATCGGGCGTGTTGGTTATAGCGGCGTCTGGAAATTAAATCAGCCTACTTTAGGACAGGCCAACATTACCCAGCCCCTTGGCGATCCGGCCAAACTGAAAATCAATGAATGGCTTGCCAACGAAGAGGTTCTGTTCAACGAAGACTTTATCGAACTATATAATTCGGAGCCTGTTCCGGTTGAACTAAGTGGACTGTATCTTACAGATAATCCTGTGACACAGCCTGCCAAACAACCTATTAGTCCTCTGAGCTTTGCTCCTGCGAATGGTTACTCAGTGTTTATAGCTGATGATAGTAACAAGCCCAGCCATGTGGATTTCCATCTGTCGGCTGATAATGAAATCATCGGCCTGTTCGATGCTCAGCTCAATGAGATTGACAAAGTGATTTACAGTTCACAGACTACTGATGCCTCCGAAGGACGTACACCCAATGGCTCAGATAACATCGAGTTCTTTGTGTTGCCCACACCTCATCTCGCCAATCCATCGGGTCCGACTCTTGCCGTCACAAATCTGATAGCTATCGATGATGAATGGTCCTACGAACAGTCGAACACGAACCTGGGCACGATATGGCGGACCGTTGGTTATGATGACTCGTCCTGGCCGATCGGCGATGCACTATTTTATGTAGAAAGTGCCTCTCTGCCCGCACCCAAGAACACCCCGCTGACACTTGGGCCACCTACTTTCTACTTCCGCAAACACTTTAACCTTGATGTTGATCCGAGCCAGGTGACCAGTTTCGAGTACTCTACCGTCATTGACGATGGCGCGGTGGTCTATATCGATGGCAATGAGGTTCTTCCACGCATTGGTATGGAGGAAGGTGTTGATATCTACTTCAGCACTTACGCTGACCGGACTGTCGGCGATGCTGACTATGAAAGTCATCCCCCCATCCCTGCTAATTACTTCGTACAGGGAGATAATGTTATCGCTGTCGAAGTACACCAGACCAACGCCACAAGCAGCGACATTGTTTTTGGGTTTAAGCTTGATGCCGTTGTTATAACCTATGATGAGTCCATAGATAGCCTTCTGGCGCTGCTGGATGGCTTGCGCATCACCGAGATAATGTACCACGCTCCCAACAGCCCCGAATATGATTATATCGAGCTGCAGAATGTCGGAGATGTGCCGCTGGATATGAATGGCGTTCGTTTCACGAATGGTATTGACTATACCTTCCCTGAGATGACTCTTGATGTCGGCCAGTACGTCGTTGTTGTTAGTAACCTGGCTTCCTTCACAGATCGCTACGGCACGTCGGGTATCGACATTGCGGGTGAATATATCGGCGAATTGAGCAATGGCGGCGAGGATATTGTACTGAAACTTCCATGGCCTTACGATGCAGCGATATTGCGGTTTAATTATAACGATGCATGGTATCCGACAACTGATGGCCTCGGCTATTCATTGGAGATCATAAACCCGATGGCAAAGCCGGCCACCTGGGATGATAAGGAAAGCTGGCAGGCTGCCCTGCCAACACCCGGCAATCCCTGATAGTGCTATTGTGGCCGAAGCGAGAGTTTGTTAATCCCTCAGACAGGCTTTTGATTTCTTGGCTGAAACAGGATTACTTGTTTCGTAGTTTCCATGCTGATGTCTCAGCTATATCAAAAAACTGTGCTGCTGAAATATAAAAACCTAAACCTTTATTTTTAAAAACATTATGTTTATTGTAATGCGTAAAACAGTTGACTTAACTGCCATATATGTGGTAGAATGCGGGTAATTCATAGGTTCGGCAATTATTAGTTTAGCCCACCGATTTATGAGGATGGAAACTGGATTAGGCATCCGAAATAATCATAACGTAACAGGAGTTATAAGATATATATTTCCATTAAAACATCGTTCTTATCATTTTTGTTGGTCTTTTATTTGGCTGCTTTGACGGGAGCCCAGTGTCCTATCGGTGATCTGAATGAGGATTGTATCGTTGATTCACGGGACCTGAGGCTTCTTGCAGACCGATGGTTGGACCCAACCTGCCTCTCCCTTAACTGCGAAGCCGACCTCGATGGTGTACCCGGTGTAAATCTGTCCGACTATGCTTTGTTAGCGGCAAGCTGGCTCGAAAGCGGCCGTGAAACTACGCTGGTTATAAACGAGTTTATGGCCAGGAATAATAGTGATAGTGGAATCCGCGATGAGCATGGTGATTATGATGACTGGATTGAAATCTACAATTATGGTCACGACCCTATTGATATAGGTGGAATGTACCTATCAGATGATCCTTTTGATGATCCCTACAGGATTTTGTGGCAGATTCCAGCAAATAATCGTTCGGAAACCACTATTCGTGCTGGTGGCTTTCTTTTGCTTTGGGCTGATAGTGACCCTTGCCAGGGCACATTGCATGTCAATTTTGCTCTCAGCGGTGGAGGCGAGCGGATTGGCCTGTATGATGCTGAGCAAAACCTGATAGACTATATAGTGTTTGGCTCGCAGGAACAGAATAAATCCTACGGTCGCTTCAAGGATGGCAGCGATAACTGGCTGGTCTTTGATAATCCCACCCCGGGAAAGCCAAACAGGCTTGAAGGTGTAATCATAAACGAGATTATGTATCATCCCTACCATTCAACCACAGGGCCTATCGAGCCCGAGAACCTTGGAGAAGAGTACATTGAGTTGTTTAACAATGGAATCTACGAGTTGAACCTGGATGGCTGGCGATTTATCGATGGTGTGAATTTCTCTTTTCCGAACGATGTGAACATCGGGGTGGGGCAGTATCTTGTAGTGGCTGCGGATGTGAATGCTTTTACAGCCAAATACCCGGCAGTTACGAATGTCATTGGCGGCTGGGATGGTCGTCTCAGTAATTCCGGCGAGAAAATTGAGTTAGTTGACGATATGGGTGTTGTGGTTGATTCTTTCCGTTACGCCGACCAGGGAGATTGGGGAACTCGCATACTGGGACCTGTTGAGTATGGCGGTCACCGGGGCTGGTTATGGGAAGCCGAGCACGATGGAGAAGGTAAGTCACTTGAGCTGGTCACTCCTAACATTTCCAATAAAAATGGGCAGAACTGGAAAGCGAGCCTTGTTAATGGAGGAACACCCGGTACTGTCAATTCGGTCGTAACGAGTGATTCTGCGCCTCTGATTCTGGATGTCAAGCACCGTCCAAGAATCCCGGGGCCAAATGACACAGTTGTGATAAAGGCCGAAATTATCGATGAACTGGCGGTAGGTATCACGGTAACTTTGCACTATCGCGTTGATGCTTCAGTATATCAGGGTGTGGATGTATACCCGCATCATGATCCAAACGAATATAATCATTTGACGATGTATGATAATGGGATGAACGGTGACAATGAGGCCGGTGATGGAGACTACGCTGCCCAAATACCTCCTCAGCCTGATGGCGCAGTCATCGAATTCTATATTGAGGCAAGGGACATTGCAGCCAATTCGCGGACATGGCCTGCTCCGGCCTTTATCGATGACACCCCTGAGCAGGTGACTAATGCTCTTTATTGTGTGGATGCGGCATTCAATCCGAATGCGGATTGGGTGCCTGGAAGCCAGCCGATTTATTATCTTGTTATGACCGGCATGGAGTGGGGCAGGCTTGAATATATCGGGACTCACAGCAGTTTGAACGGTCCGGACTCCCAGATGAATGCTACATTCATTAGTGTCGACGGCGTGGACATGAAAACGCGATACAATGCTGGCGTCCGCAATCGCGGTCATGGTACTCGGAATGATCCCCCAAATAACTACCGGGTCAACTTGCCACATGACCAGCCATGGAAAGAAGTGACGGCTATAAATCTGAATACCAAGTATACTTACCTCCAGTTGGTTGCCAATGCAATGTTCCGTATGTCGGGGCTGGCGCAATGTGAGACTACTGCTGTACAGGTCAGGATCAACGGGCGGAATCTGTTGAGTGAATATCCCGGTGATTGGGATCAAAACTACGGCTCATACGTCCATGTGGAAGTTGTCGACGGAGACTTTGCCGACAAACATTATCCAAAGGATGGTGACGGCAACGCCTATAAATGTATGCGGATAACACATCAGGCCGACCTTCGCTACGAGGGAACAAATCCTGCTCCGTATCGTGAGAACTACTTCAAGAGGACAAATACCGCCGTGGATGACTGGTCTGACTTGGTAGGACTTACCTACGCCTTGTCGAATAATACGCCGGATGAAATGTATGTCGAAGAGGTCAATCGTGTTCTTAAAGTGGAGCAATGGCTTCGCTTCATCGCTGCTAACGCCCTGATGGACAACTCTGAAACCACCCTCGCTAACGGTAACGGTGATGACTATTACCTCTATTGTGGCATCAAAGATCCCCGGTTTGTGCTTATTCAGCACGACCTGGATTCGGTATTCGGGTTGGGCCAGAGCACCGGCAGTGTCACTAATGGAATCTTCGATGCTACAGCGATAACGGCATTGGACCGTTTACTTACGCATCCTCATTTTGTCCCGCGCTATTATTGGCACTTAAAGAATTTGATTGAGACCACTTTCTCTGACAAGCGTTTGGGGGCGTTCGTGGATAACATGCTCTGTGACTTTGTTCCAAAGGGAAAAATCAACCAGATTAAGAGCTTTGTTACGGCACGTAATGCACATGTGCTCTCGCTAATCCCGCAGGAATTTACGATTAACAGTAACTTGCCGTTAAATCAAGGATACCATCGTACCGCGTCATCTGTGGCTACTCTTAACAATGTCTATGGCACAGCGAATGCTATCGAAACACGGTCTGTACGAGTGAATGGTAAGCCGGCTGAATGGTGGCCTATCTTCGGTGACGCCGACAACGGGCAGTGCAGGTGGTCGATAGCCGCAGGCTCCAATGTCAACATGAATCCGGGTATCAATCGAATCATCGTACAGACGTTCGACGGCCCGGATGGGACAGGCAACGAGCTCGAGCGTGGTTATATTGACATCTGGTATGATGATGGTGACAAAGTAGGCATCTATGGAACGCTTGCGAGTGATACGATTCTTGATGCCGCTTCAGGCCCATGGCACGTTACCGGCGACTTGACAGTACTGTCCGGTGTAACCCTTACAATTATGCCCGGCACAACGGTCTACTTCGAGCCGTCCACGCAGATTATTATTAATGGTCGTCTGATTGCTGAAGGCGCAGAATACGAATTGATACGCTTTACTCTTAATCCCGGTTCAAGTAGTACGTGGGATGGGCTGCAGTTTGAAAATACTATGTCAGACAATCGCATTGCATACGCTGTGGTTGAATACGGCAGGACAATGGATGGGATGATTGGTTTGGATCAGTCGAGCCTGATATTGGACCACGTTACCCTGGATCACACCGACAGACGCCGCATCAGAACATTGGATTCATCCTTGATAGTACGTAACTCCACCTTCACCAACATCTTCGAGTTAGGTCAAGCGCCCACCGGCGATAATATCTGCGAGCACATCTGGGGTGCTGCACCAACCACAGGACACTTTGTCATTGAAAACAACGTATTCGGAACAATCACCGGTCACAACGATGCCATTGATGTTGACGGCAACGCTCGACCGGGTCCGGTCATCCAGGTCCTCAACAATCTTTTCCTCGGAGGGGGCGACGATGCGCTTGATCTTGAAGGTGATGCCCATATAGAGGGAAACATGTTCTTGCACTACCACAAGGACGAGTACAACACCGGCACAGGCAATGCAAACATGATATCAGCCGGCGCCGGCTACGATTACGTTGTTGTCCGCAATGTTTTTTACGACATGGATCACGTCGCCCAGGTCAAGAGCAATTCGTTCATGACTTTTGTAAACAACACCGTAGCGGATGTTAATATATCATCCCTCTATTTCCTGCGGCCAACTTCGACCATCGACTATGGAAGGGGTGCATACGTCGATGGCTGTATCTTTTGGGATGCCGCACTTATATTCGACAAATTTACTGAAAATACTGACCTGACTGTAAACCGTTCGATTCTTCCGACGGAATGGCACTATCTCGGTGAGGATAATCTCGACGTCGATCCCATCCTCGTTGATCCAAACGCTGACTGGCATCTTAAATCTATGTCTCCGGCAATTGGTACCGGGCCTTGCGGCCTCGATATGGGTGCCTATGTTCCGGCTGGAGCCGCCATCTGTGGCGAGCCTGATGGTACAACCTATCGCACAGACGCGACGCTTACCGTTGGCGGGCCGGGAATTACACATTATAAGTATTGCATCAACGATCCGAATGGGCCCTGGAGTGTGGAACTCGATGTTAATGTCCCTATTGCTCTGACGGGTCTGCTTAATGGCAATTCTTATACTGTTTATGCCATTGGCAAGAACTCTGCCGGTATCTGGCAGGATGAAAATAATCCAACGGCTTCGCATATGTGGACTGTCGATATTTCATATAGGAGTCTGGTTATCAATGAAATATTGGCGCATACACACGGGACTGCCCCCGATTTGATTGAGTTATACTACGATGGGCCGGTTTCACTTGATTTGACCGGCATGAGCCTTACTGATGATTCATCTGATCCAGGCAAGTTTGTTTTTAGCAGTTTTACCGTCACTGATCCTGATATGTATCCCGGTGAATATATGGTGCTGTTTGGTGACAATAATGTTCATTTGAAGAACCATCTCGGATTTGCATTATCCAGCGAAGGCGAAGGATTGTATTTGTATGACAAACCCTCCAATGGCGGCGGTTTGATAGATTCAGTTGCGTTCGGTCCTCAAATTAACGACTTTACCATCGGGCGTATTGGTTATGGAGGCGTTTGGAAATTGAATCAGCCAACTTTTGGCAAGGCCAACAAAGTCCAGCCGCTCGGAGATCCGGCTAAACTGAAGATCAATGAGTGGTTCGCCAACGGGGAAGTTCTTTTCGATGAAGACTTTGTAGAAGTATATAATTCTCAGTCTGTACCGGTTGAGTTAAGTGAACTCTTTCTTACAGATGACCCTGTAAGTCGACCTGCCAAACAATATCTTGGTCCTCTAAGCTTTGTGCCTCCGAGTGGCCATGCCGTCTTCATAGCAGACGATGACAACGAGCCCGGCCATTTGGATTTCCAGCTCTCTGACGACGGTGAAATAATCGGCCTCTATGATACCGAGCTAAATGAAATCGACAAAGTGCTGTATGGACCACAGACTACCGATGCCTCCCAGGGTCGTGCCCCCGATGGGACAGATGACCTCGAGTTCTTTGTGCTGCCTACTCCACATGCTGCCAATCCATCAGGTGATATTGTTTCTGTGACAAACCTTATTGCTATCGATGGTGTTTGGTCCTACGAGCAATCAAACACGGATCTGGGCACGACATGGCGTGCCGTTGACTATAATGACACATTGTGGCCGACAGGCAATGCACTGCTGTACGTCGAAGGTTCCCCTCTACCGGCTCCTAAGAACACACCACTGACGATTGGCCCCCCCACTTTTTATTTTCGAAGACACTTTGAACTGGAAATTGATCCGAATGACGTATCATATTTTGAGTACTCTACCGTAATTGACGATGGGGCGGTGGTTTATGTCAATGGCAACGAGGTTCTTCCTCGTATTGGCATGGAGGAAGGTGTTGATATCTACTTCAGTACTTTTGCTGACCGATTTGTCGGGAATGCTGACTACGAGGGTCCATTTTCCATCCCCGCGAGTTTTTTCGAAAAGAGTGACAATGTTATCGCTGTTGAAGTGCACCAGTACAACCAAACCAGTGGTGATATTGTTTTTGGTTTGGAACTTGATGCTGTTGTCGTAACATATGACGAGTCTCTGGAGGACATGCTGGCACTGCTCGATGGCTTACGCATCACCGAGATAATGTACCATGATCCTATCAGTAGCGACTATGATTATATAGAGCTTCAAAACGTGGGTAATGAGTCGTTGGAATTGAACGGTATGCGTTTTATTGAAGGTATTGAGTATATTTTCCCTTCGATGACTCTCGATGTTGGCCAGTGTGTTGTTGTCGTTAGTAACTGGGCTTCGTTTGTATCACGGTACGGCACATCGGGCATCACGATTGCAGGTACATATACGGGTAACCTGAGCAATGGTGGGGAGGATATTGTATTGCAGCTTCCCTGGCCGTACGAGGCGGCCGTGATGAGGTTTGAATATAAAGATTCGTGGTATCCGACAACAGATGGTCTCGGTCATGCCTTGGAGATCATCGATGCGACCGCAAAGCCTGCTACCTGGGATGAGAAAGAAAGCTGGCAGATGGCCCTTCCTTCTCCCGGCCAGCCGTAACGATTTTCTATAGCCGTTTAATTGAGTGTCCAGTTCAATTTTAGTTCCGGTTGAAAATCGCTATCCTATTACCGGTTTTGGTGATGGTAATTCTTTTGATTGTAAGTAATCCCGGCTTATCGGCAGTTAGTTCGCCGGATTGGACTTTCTTTCCTCCTGACAAATTATTCCATCTGAATTTCTGCATTGGTTGGCTCTTAAACTGCTGAAGACGTCTGGGAGTGATATCGACGGTGCATTGGTCCTTAGGTGCTTTCTCGGTTAATGCTATAGTCATTTCCCACCTTTTAGGTGTATCAACTACTGTCTCGGTATCCCAGTAAAGATAGCGGTTTACTTGGCCGACAGAATCTCCGTCGTAAAAGTCTTTCCGTGTTTCCTTGCCAACCGTAATCTCTTTTGGTGTTTTCAGTTTCCTGCCTGTACCCGGGTCATTGTCAAGCGAGCAATTAGTAAAAGCTGGCAGGCTCTGGTCAAGTCGGATATCTATAGGCATTATGCGCTCGCCGCCATCGGCCGGCATAGCGGCACGCTGACCATGACCGCCCAGCCCCCAGACAAACAGATGAGGTCGGCGGGTTTCCTGCATCACCTCGTAGAATTCCACTGCTTGAGGCCAGCCTATCGCCCCGTCATTTTTCCCGTTGGACCAGGTGATAAAACCGATTTCTTTGTTGGGATGTTGACGCAAATAGGCTGCGTCTTTGTAGTATTCGAACACCGTTGTACCATCTTCGTACTTAATACTCCATTCCTTGTTCCCGAATGCCCTTTCGTAGGAGCCTGTGAATTGTGGAGTATTGCCGGGATCATGAACACCTACCCAGCCTACAGACCAGGCTATCCTGTCCGGGTAACGAATAGCAAACATCGGTGCTCCGCTGCCGCCCATAGATGAGCCTGCTGTGAATACTCGTTTCGAGTCGAGGTCATACTTTTCAGCAGCCCAATCCAAAAAAGAAAGTATTCGAGTTGTGGTATAAGGTCTAACGACACCTTGCTTCCATTTTCCCTCGGATCGTCCCTGCGAGTAATAAAATTCGTGATACCCGGTCCACCAATCGTACGGTATTTGGTTTGTCGATATAAGATAAGTCGTTCCCAGCTTTTGGTAACTATACCACCAGCCATAACCCCCATCCAGACTTCCTCCCCAGCAATGCAAATGCAGGCCTACTGGAGTCGGTTTGCTCACAATATGCGGTGGAATGGCTACCAGATAGTCAAAGGGCTTATTCTCGATGGATGCGTTTGGCGGCGCTTCCCATCGTACATAGTAATGCAACTCAGGATTCTGGATATACGAAAATTCTTTTGGCTTAACGACTCGTTGAAGGACCGGAACACCTTGACCTTGAATTTCCCGTACCGCATCTTGAGTCGAATTGTCTCTGTTAATGTCCTTATTTTCCACTCCGTTTATGGAATATGTAACTGCATAGTAAGATTTTTCGGGTCTGCTATCAGTTTTGGATTGAAACGTTGGATTGTGAACATACAAACCGGTTCCATGATCGAGAGGTTTGTCCCCGTCTTTTATAACATAACGAATTGCCGGTTTGTTTTCCTGGGATGACCCATAGTAGTCAATATTCCGGCAGCTCATAGGCCCAACTTCTGCGGTCGGTTCCATTGCTTCAATTGAGGTAATCGGTTCTTCACTGCGGTATATTCTGTAGGTGACTTTATTTGTGTTTGATTCCCGTACTATTTTTCTAAGCATCGCATCGGAGATATTGTCTTCGACATTCGGAGGTTCGATTTCTTTCCACGTAATAAAAGTCTGACCTTGATTATGTCCGACTTTCAGTCCGCTCACCTGTCTTTCAATAGAAAGGGCGGTAGTTGCTGTCAGAAGGAAGATGAAAAATGAATTAGTATAAATGGTGATTTGTTTCCTTCTCATATTTACACTCCTCAATATTCTGTATCATCCATTCCTGTTATCTGTTGGATAAGGCTTTATTCGATGGTATATCTACCTGTATTTTTGCAGACAGAACCAGGTTGCAGTCTGAAGTTACCACTCGTCGCGTCTATAAACATAGGATCTGACTCATAGGAATTCAGGTCATATTCGTACTTGTTTTGCCATTGTTTCAGAGAGTACGAACCTCCTTCCCCATATCCTTTCTTGTAATTAAAGCCTGCAGCGATATTGAATTGGGCAGAATTCCCGGGATTATAATAACAATTATTTTCGAACCTCAATTCACGAAGGATGATACGGTAAAGCTCATCTGAAATATAAGTACCGATTGATACTGTTCCTCGCTCTTGTGAATAATTATCGCGTGTATCGTAAACAATATTATTTCTGAATACAATGTTTTTAGGATCATCGGGAAACGCCGTGTTTCTCCACCTAATTGTTGGATTCATCTGAAAACCCGAAGTATCATAGAGGGTATTATATTCAAAGACCTGGTTCACCTGATGCGTAACTCCCCCAAAGTCCCGGTTGCTGATGCCGCCCCCACCAACAATCAGATTGTGATGAAAATGTGTATTGGCTGTTCCTGTTCCAAACGCAAAAAATTTGCAGTTCTTAAATGTATTATGATGAACATGAAAAGTGGCTTCTGGAACACGAGAGGCATGTTTATATTTGATCCCCCCTCCGGACAGTTTGTGCGACAAAGGTAGAGACTGGTAGATAAGACAATCGTGAATCTCTATGTTTCCTCCTTCCATTCCGCCGAATATAACCAAATTCGTACTGTTCTCGGTTGCTTTTCCATTTGTATCGGCGCAGGTGCGGTCGTAGTTATCATTAAAAAAACAGGAATAAATTTTTACATCCCAACAGTCGGTAATATAAAGCCCTGCGATATTGTTGTTGTCTACGCCGTCTGTGTCATGAATGTGCACATCATGCAGATTAATATCTTTAGATTCCGTCAAACTGATTCCCCGGCCATAAGCGTTTCTGACCTCGATCCCTTCTATTTCCCAGTTGCTGGACTGAAAGATTGATATTCCTGAACCTTTACCTTGGGTATCTATGATCGGTTTATGTCCGGGATAGGCCTTGATTTGGAATTTATTGCTCTTGTCGCCATGTTTTCCCCTGAAATATGCAACGAAGGAACCGCCGCCGCTCGGTCCTTTCTTCCATTCACCCGGATGTAAAATTGCACTGTATACCCCATTCATAAGGTAGATACAATCTCCCGGTGCTAATTCAATCCAGTCGGAAGGTCTGTAGCTTGGATTGTAGTAGGAAATGATATTTTTGAATGACTTCCAGGGAGCTTTTTTGCTTCCGTTTTCTGTATCACTGCCGTTTATGGGATCGATGTAATAGGATTTCCCACTGGCAACGGCTGCAAGCAACACCAAAGCCAGAATGCTAAAAGTCACACATCTTTTACTGCGTATTGTTGTGCTTTCTATCATCCCGTTACTTTTGAGTATACTCCCTTTAAATACGAGTAGCAAAAATGTATATCATTAATAGTGTCGAAGCCTGTGTAAGATTCCTTTATTCTTGGCTGGTTGGTTTTGTCGGTTTTATTGTAAGCGAAACAACAGCGTTCGTTACCGCCTTTTTCAGATTGATGCCCAATCGTGTGGGTTTTTTTCGGGCGCTGACATCCTCTTCGATAGTTTCGGGCTGGATCTCGAAGTCGGCGCCGGATACTTTTATTTCAACGCGTAAAGCTTCTTCTGAATCATAGACCATCAGCGTCGAAGGAGAGGTTTGTTTCCAATTGCTAAAAGTGATAAGGGCAGTACCAAATTCACAAGGTTTTGAGAATTCAACTTCGTCGGTCACATACAATGAACCGGCCACAAGCCGAGAATATACAAATTTGCGTTCGAGCTTTTCCAGTTCCGGCACATTATATGCTGAAGATATATCAAGAACCAGCGTGTCGGTATTATCAGTAAAAGTCTTACTAACCACACGCCCTCTCGCCCGGCTGCCCGTTCTTTGGAGTTTACCTGTAACAATCGGCACAGGGTGACCGTAGGAGTTAAGTACGTTGCTTTCATAACGGCGGCTGCTGAATGTACGGGCGGTATATACTTCTCCACCGGGATCAAGCAGCAAAGGCTTGTCTCCCAGCACCACTATAAAGGAGCCTACGTCATTGTGGTTATGATGTTCTGCGTTGTGGCCGCCCTTTAAAGCTACTGCCAACCGGCAGGAAGAACCTGGACTCGGTCTACATATCAGAACGCCGGCATCATCAAACCATGACCGGATACCGGGACCTTTGGAAGCAGTCCGGGACGGTGCGGTGCGCGAAGCCGAATTAGGAAATGAGTACATCATACTGTGATACAGTGAGCCGGTTGAAACTGTATCGATTTGCTCCCAGGAGCGCAAGCCCAAACCGAATCGGCGGCTTACAAAATACATAATATGTGAACTTGGCTTCGCCCTCACGGAGCAATCCGCAAATGCAGGATAAACGCCGTTTAGAATTTCAATATTCGAGCCAAAGCTTGCGATTTGTTTTACCTTGGGATCTCGAAGCAAATCCACTTTACCCTTGGTTGCCTGATATATACTTTCACAAAGCATGATATAGTAACCGAATCCGTAGTTCCAATAGCCAAGGCCCTCGGAACAATAGCCGTCATCTGTGAATCCTTTGAGAAAGTTTTTTGAGTACTTTTCCGCAGCAGCGATATATAACGCACGCCTGTGAGGTGATTCAATCACAGCCAGCGCAGGACCCGTAACACTGCCAAGACAGACTGCATTCCAGTTGTTGGTGCCGGTCATCCACCAGTTTTTATTGCGTTTGCCATACACCATGTCTTCGTAGGATTTAAAAATACGCTTCTCTAAATTATCACGAATCAGACGGCGCGTGTCGGGACTTAACTTATCGGCCAGCAGGTAATCAGCCGTAGCAAGGGACCAGGCGAGCATAGAAGAACCTAAGTCAATATCAATACTTGTTCCTTTAAAGTTACTCAGTCCTCTGTCGTGGGCCGGCATCACCCACGTTCGTTCAGAGCAAATCGCCTGTACAATCTTTTCAAACGCTGGTATGAAACGACCTTTGTTTTCTATACATTCGGCCAGAACAAGCGTACTGATTCTCCCACGGCGACGACCGGCAACCCTTTGCCAGCGGCTGCGGTTACCCGTACGCGAAAAGTCCAGATACAAATCATCCGGCTGTTCCGGAATGGGTTCTCGCAAAAGCCGTTCCGCTTCGGAAATGGTACTTTTGAATGAGTCATGCTTAGACAGTTCCTTCCAGGCATTTAGGTCGGTGATTGGTGAACCGAAACCAGCCGGCTTTTCGGCAAGCATCTCCGTTATGTCTTTTATCCGGACTTGGTCAACTTCTTCGGCGACTGCTAAAGCGATGCTTTGCGGTGGAATCGGATAAACGCAGATAAACAACAAAGTCATCAATAGTAGCTTAAATGGCCGTTTTACAGTTTGTCTTATCATAGTTATTCCTTTCAGTTCTCAGACCTCATCGCTCCTTTAATCACTTATTTCAACCCTCCTGTGAATTAACCGGTCAATTTAAATGTCCGCTTAGCAGTACGTGTTGTGCCGTTATGCTCGACAGTAATTGTTATTGTTGGATTATTATCCGACATAAAATGGGCCTTGAGAAAATATCCACTCGGCCGGACGTTTTGGATAGGATTTCCATTTATTGTGACTTTTGCTCCGGGCGGCACTAAACCGCGAACGCCGATGTTACGCGGGCCGGAGGGAACGAATTCACCTTCCGGAGGTGATGTTTGGATTATCAGGAGTGGTTCAGTTTGGAGCCCCTCGATCTCACGGGCTATGGCATTACGGGTATTAAGCATCACATCGGGATTACGTGTATATTCGTAAAATGACCACACCACACGCCGGCAGAGCTCCAGCGGCCTTTGTCGTGGATCAAGCCAAAAGGCCTCATTACCCATCTTGCTTTTGATTTTTGATAGCTCATTCTCCAGCACCCATAGGTATTCAAAATCCTGCAGACCGTCGCGCATAGCGCTGAAACGAA
>Ga0209536_100008867_pt1 | contig 15011 bp, 9 predicted proteins | sample DeeMarSeWOR28_12_FD_187461 | JGI IMG/M metagenome (GOLD analysis project Ga0209536, IMG submission 187461) | Marine sediment microbial communities from White Oak River estuary, North Carolina - WOR-2-8_12 (SPAdes) (version 2) | ecosystem: Environmental > Aquatic > Marine > Intertidal zone >...
TTTCTCCAAATATTTTTCTATATATGAAGTAGAAATCCCAGCGGCAATTGAGATAATTAATTTACCTTTTACCCAATTCTTAATATTATTTAAAACGATTTCGAAATCCTGAGGTTTTACCGCCAAGATAACATTTGCTGTCTTGTTTAACAAATCATCGATATTAGCGGTAACGATTATATCAGATAAACGCTCACACGATACAGGGAAAAATTCCATTTCCAACTCCGATTAGATTGGGAATGCGAACCGGATAAGATATTCCAACCACAATACCAAGCACTAATCACCTCTACCGGATCTCCTTAAATGGATTGATCCGGTTTTTTATTTCAGGAATCCCACACAGGTTTACTTCGGGAATGGAATTAAAATAACGCCTTTCCGATAACTTCGTGCCGATGAAAAGGTCAACACATTCAAAAAAAACGATCACGCGCTGATCAGTTTATCAGAATATTCTGGGGTTGGAATTTGATCCGGCCAAGTTCAATAAATTAGGGATCCCTGTTATAAAACTTGATAATTATAAAATTATATTTATTTTACATTCGATATATTTACAAAAATATAAAATGGTTTATTCAATTTGTAAATAGGCTCGCAGGTATCATTAAATGAAGCGTAATCAATCCAAGGGAAACAAATCCCGGAATACCTAAATGCTAACAACAGGATCGAAATGCGCAGGACGGTAATTCATTTTATCAATCATTTTATCTGGGTATTTATTGGTGTCTTCTTTCTGAATTTAACCGGGGCGGAAAAGGTAGGTGCACAATCCCGTCAGATCGTATTCCGGAAGATTACCGTAGAGGATGGGTTGAGTCAGAACAGTGTCATTTCCATTGCCCAGGATTATACCGGAATGATGTGGCTGGCAACACAGGACGGTATGAATAAATATAACGGGATCACATTTGAAAAATTTGATGCTTATTTTTTTGACATCACCCGTCCGAATTTCAGCCGTCTCGGTAAGATCTTCATCGATTCACGGGAAAATATCTGGACGATCACCAGTCCGGGAGATGTGAATCGCATATCCTCAGTGAATCATAGTATTGTTTCCTATCCGGAAGTCAATGAAGCAAATTGTATTCTTGAGTATGGCCGGAATAAATTACTTTTAGGCACCTGGGGATATGGAATTTATGAATATTTCCCGTCCTCCAGTCAGTTTATAGAGGTGGGCGGTACGCTGAAACAATTCGAGATGGATACGATATTCACCATGCATGAGGATCAGGATGGAATCCTATGGATAGCAACCCAGCGGGGATTATTCAGCTATGACGGAGTTCGGGTTACTGACTGGTTGGTTAATACAACCCATGGAACCGGCAATCCTTTATTTATAGGAAGTGTTGATGATCATCCGGATGGAATCCTCTGGCTGGGAAGTTATGGCAATGGTCTTTATTATAAGGAAAAAGGATCTGATGTTTTCCGGAATTACGTTCCGGATCGGGATTATCCTTCTATGGAAAACATAAATTTCAATAAGCTGAATATCCTGGATCTTATGGTGGATAATAAAAATCGATTATGGATTGCCACGTATGGAAACGGTCTGTTTCTGATCGATGGCGAAAATCCACCTTTCAATTTCCAGAGTAAAAAAAATAATCCGAATTCCATCAGCTATAATGATATACTTACCCTTTTTGAGGATCGGAATAATGTGATCTGGGCAGGGACCGACGGTGGAGGCGCCAGTTATTATGATGAGAATCTTCATAAATTTAATGCCTTTACCAATGCAATGGTTCCTCCGGACGTCAATATGGATGTGATCCGGTCGATCCTGGTAGACCGTGAAGGAGCCGTATGGGCCGGCACCTCAGGGAAGGGTCTCACTAAATATACTTCCAAATCCATTGAAACCTGGCAGACCTACAAAACGGGTGATATTCCTGGAGAAGGTCCCAGCAGTAACCGGATCATGAGCCTTGCTGAGGACCAGGACGGGGATATATGGATTGGAACGCAGGGACAGGGGCTAGATATTTTTTCCAGACTAACCGGAAAGTTCAGGAATTATTATGATCTGCTGGCAGGAAGCAGAGGGCTTCCGGATCATACTATCTGGTGTATAACCCCTGTGGAGCCAGGGAAATGCTGGCTGGGTACCCGTAATTCCGGATTGATACTCTTTGATAAATACCTGGGGATGTTGGAGCAGTATTTACCGGATTCGAGCGATCATACCCTTTCAAGTTCAAATATTCGGACTGTGATCAGCGATAAATTGGCGGGTTTATGGATCGGAACCGAAGACAACGGGATCTGCTATTTCAATTTTGAGATGAAATCATTTACAAGATATAAGACCCTTGAAAATAATGCCAACAGCCTCAATAATGACCAGATTAAATGTCTTTATCTGGATTCGGTCAGAAATATGTTATGGATAGGCACTTCGGGAGGGGGATTGAATGCTCTGGATCTAAAGAACCGGCAATTCCACCATTATACCGCAAAAGATGGTCTTCCGAATAATGTGATCTATGGCATAATACCTGATGAAGATAACAATCTGTGGATGAGCACTAACCGAGGGATCTGCAAGTTTACCCCACCGGATACCAATAAAACCTTACCGGATGTCCTCATTTATGATAATTATGATGGCTTACAGGGACTTGAGTTTAATACCGGAGCTTATTTCAAAGACCGGAACGGGTATCTTTATTTTGGAGGCATTGATGGTTATAACTGGTTTAAACCGGAGGAAATTGAATTCAATATGACAAGCCCGAATACAGCCATTATAGGTATAGATGTAAATGATCAGCCATTATCAGCCGATACCGTGATTGAGAAAAAAACACACCTTTTATTGAGGCATGATCAGGATGCTATTTCTTTCTATTTTTCGGCTCTCAGCTTTTCGATGCCCGAAAGAAATATTTATACCTATAAACTGGAAGGATATGACGAAAACTGGATCCAGGCCGGTTTTAGAAATTTCGCCAGCTACACAAACCTGGATCCGGGTAGCTATACCTTTCGCGTTAAAGGAAGCAATTACGATGGTGCTTTTGATAATGAACCTGCTTATATACATATTACCATCTTGCGCCCATGGTGGGGTACATACTGGGCATATATGATTTATGGATTGCTGATTGCCGTATTTGGTTTGATTGCTTACCGGGTTCAAAAGCGAAGGTGGCAGTTACAAACTGCACTGGAATACGAACAGCATGAAGCGGAACGCCTTAAAGAACTGGATGAGTTTAAGTCCCGTGTTTATGCGAACATTACCCATGAATTCAGAACCCCCCTGACGGTGATTCAGGGATTAACTGAGCGAGCCCGCGAATATGCCAGAAAGGGGCAGATGGCTAAATTTTCAGAACTGATTGACATTGTCCGCAGAAACGGTGACCGTTTGCTCCAGCTGGTGAATCAGGTGCTGGATCTTTCACGACTCGAATCCAAATCGTTGCGACTGGATTATGTTTCCGGAGATATTGTGGCATTTATTAAATACAGCATGGAATTAGTTGAATCCTTTGCAAGTACGCGGGATGTAGAACTACGATTCAACAGTACGGTAGATTCTTTCACCATGGATTTTGATAATGAGAATTTTCAGAAAGTATTAAATAACCTGATATCAAATGCAATAAAGTTCACTCCAAAAGGTGGAAAAGTTGTGATTGAAGCAGATGTGGATCATGACGGCGGGGAGGAATTATTGAAACTGACCATCCGGGATACGGGTATTGGGATTCCGGAAAAGGATATACCACACCTATTTGAAAGGTTTTACCAGGTATCCCGTATCCATGTTAATAAATACGAAGGAAGCGGAATTGGACTTGCTTTAACGAAGGAGTTGGTACAATTGATGGAAGGTGATATTCAGGTGGAAAGTACACCGGATCAGGGCACAGTTTTCAGGATCCGGTTGCCTGTATTTCATCGGACCGTAAAATCGTACCAGGGGGAGAAAAGAGATGGGATTCTCGAAAATGATTTCATTCAGGTTACTGATGTCAGGGATTCGACCGAATCGACACTGGATGCAGCTAAAGTTCTTTTGATCGAAGATAATAAGGACGTATTATATTACCTAAAAACCTGCCTGAACGATCAGTTCCAGGTCCTGGAGGCCTTGCAAGGGCAGCAGGGAATCGCCATTGCCTTTGAACAGATCCCTGATTTAATCATAACCGATGTGATGATGCCGGGCATGGATGGATTTGAAGTCTGCGAAGCGCTGAAGAATGACCAGCGGACCAGCCACATACCCGTGATCATGCTTACGGCCAAAGCATCCGTGCAGGACAAGATCGAGGGATTGAAAACGGGGGCGGATGCCTATCTGTACAAGCCGTTCAATATAGAGGAGTTGACCGTACAAATAGAAAATCTGCTTATAATCAGGAGAAAACTACAGGAAAAATTCAGCACCGTTCAGGATACGACATCTTTCGATTCCCAATTCCCTTTCAGGGAAAAGCAATTCATTACCAGATTGAACGAATTAATTGAAAAAGAACTGTCCAATCCGGATCTCTCTGTTGATACTATTTGTGAACAATTGTACATGAGCCGCACACAACTACATCGGAAAGTAAAAGCGTTGACAGATAGATCGATAACGGCTTACGTAAGAAAGTACCGTCTTACAATTGCCGGGAAACTTATTAAAACGACAGATAAAACAATCTCCGAGATCGCATTCGAGACCGGTTTCAATGATCCCAGCTATTTTCACAGGTCGTTCCAGCAGGAATTCGGTATGCGACCGGGAGATCTGCGCAAGCCCCGCAACAGTAATTGAAAATCTATATTGTTCTTAACCATATGTAAATAATGAATGAAAAATGATCTGATAGGAAATAAACATCGGATCATTTTTTCAGGATTGTCAGTCAGCATAAAAAGGAAATCATATTTTAATGAAGTTGAAATGGGATACCCTGGATCGGTACAGAACTATTATCAAATACACCCTGGAAGGCTGGGATCCCGGATTCTATTCAAATGATGGATGTCCGGGAGATCCGCATTCTGTAGGAAATTTTTTTATTATACTAAAAAATCCGGTAAAAAGCTTCGATCCAGGCTTTTTTCATCAGATATCCGCCGGCGATGGAAGGATGCACACCGTCAGGACACCAATAGTCTGCCAGGGCTTTTTTCAATGCCTCATCGAACACCTGCTGATAGGGAATGAATTGGGCTCCATATTCTTCCGCGATATTCCTGGCTGCTTTCTGATACCTAGGGAATTCCGGGTACCAGGCCGAATGTATGGCGGTCCCCCCTTCCACGGCAAAAGGTTCTCCAATGATCAGTCTGATATCGGGCAGGGCTTTTTTAGTACGATCCAGCAATTGACGGAAATCGGCTTCATAAGTTGCCGCCGTACCCTCATATCCCGATGAAAGGGTATGCCAGAAATCATTCACACCGATCAGGATACTCAACACATCCGGTTTCAACTGCAGGCAATCGTCTTCCCAGCGCTCCGCCAGTTGATAAACTTTATTGCCGCTTATCCCACGGTTGTAAAAACGGAGTTTTTTTCCTGGAGAAGAGCCCAGTAATTCTGCGACGACCTGGTGTACATAACCGCCTCCCATTCCACCACCCTCATTGGCGTAATATCTGCCCCGGTTTCTGCCGGCATCGGTTATGGAATCTCCCTGAAACAGAATCGTAAGATTCTCCGGCACCTGTTGCGATCTTGAATGATTTGATTCGGAGGGTTCAAGAAAGGGAACGGCAAAAATTCCTGCGCTCCCAATGGATGCCCTTTTGATGAATGTGCGACGATCTTTCATGAAATCTAGGATTTAAATATTAGCATAAACAGGATAAAAATTGAACCAATCTAATTAAAAAAATAGATGGAATCTATTATTATTCGAATAATCGGACACTTCAGAAAAGGATATTTTCCGTGAACAGATCAATACCATTTGAAAATTCTTAATCCCGCCAGGAAAAAGATAAATCCGGTGGACACCAGCAGAAAAGATGGAAAAAGGACGACATTGAGCCCCGCGCCTTCAATAAAAATACTTCGAATCCCGTCGGCCAGCAGGGTCAGGGGGAGTTTCTGTATGTAGGGGATGCTCCAATCCGGGAAATTATAATAGCTGAAAAAGATCCCCGATAGCACCATCATGGGAAAAACAATGGCATTGATCAGGCCATTTCCAATTTCCGTATTAGCTGTGCGGGAGGCAATAAAAACAGCCAGTCCTGAAAAAGCCAGGTTCCCGGCCAGAAAAACCAGTAGCAGGGCGGTAATATTGCCCTGGATTGATACATCAAAAACAAGCCAGGCAAAAAGGAATAAAAGGCCCGATTCGATCAGATTCATCATAAAACGCACGGTGATCAGAGAAAATAGAAAATGGGATTTCTTCATGGGAGTGGCTACCAGCCTGCGCATCAGTTTTTTTGCCCTTTTATCAATTACACCATATCCCAGTCCCCACAAGCAGGAGGTCATCACATTCATGGCGATCAAACCGGGAATAAGAAAATCTATATACCGGGTTCCCCGTAGCGTGAGAGGTTTGACTGTTTCATCCAATCCGGATTGCAGCGTTCTGGAATTGAAAAAAGCTGAAACTTTCATATAGGTAAGCTGGGCATCCGTATTGGAAGGATCAAAATGATAGATTTTATTCTTGCCTCTTTCTTCCACGATCATGCCCAGGGTACCCCTTTTCAATTGTGCGATGGCTTTGTCCCAGGTCATCGGTTCGAAGAACAGGGTAGTGTTGCCCATATTTTCATCCCTGAGGATGATCCTGTAGTTATATTCTCCATTATCCTCATTTGCTTTCTCACCCGCTTGCAGAAGAAAATCAACGGTCTCCTGATTATCCAATCCCGATCTATTTACCAGAGCTACATGTCGTTCGATATCCTGTTTTTTAGTGAAGGCGATCCCCAGACCCAGAGACATCAGGATGGGAAAAACGATTCCCCAGAACAGCACACCTGGTTCCCTGATCAATTCCTTGGAGTAGGCGAGGATCAATTGACCTAATTGTCGGGGTTGTATGATCCTACTCATCCAGATGTCTCCCGGTTAATGAGGTAAATAAATCGTCCAACGTCTGTCTCCGCCATTCCAGGTTCTTTAATTCCAGGTTTTTGGCCGATAGATAACTGAGAAATGCGGGCAAATTTCTTTCTATTTTAGGTATTTTGACCTTTCCTGTTTGTTGTTTCTCATCCCAGCTAACCGGATAAGGCGCATCCTTAAATAATCCGGGATATAATCCGGTTGATCCTTCCAACGAAAACTCCACTATTTTTTCCTCGTCCTGATTATCGAGCAACCTGTCCTTGGGACCTTCCCTCAAAATTTTACCATGATCTATGATTACGATGTAATCACATAATTTTTCCGCTTCTTCCATATAGTGAGTGGTCAGGATCAGGGAGGTATGCGATTCCTTTTTTAACCTGATGAGAATGGACCAGATTTCCCTGCGCGCATTCGGATCCAGTCCCGTTGTCGGTTCATCCAGCAATAATATTTTTGGGCGGTTCAGCAGGGCGATCCCCAGTGCGAGCCTTTGACGCTGTCCTCCGGATAGGTTCACGACATAGGCCCTTCTTTTATCCTGGATGCCTATCAGATCGATGATCTGGTAGACACGCTCCTGATCCAGGGAATAGAAACTTGCAAAAAGCTGTAGTGTTTCCAATACCCTTAATTTATCGATGAACCTCGTTTCCTGAAGGGAAAGACCGATAAGCCGGTGCAGTTCATCCGCATGACCATCCCAATGTTTACCCAAAATACGGATCTCACCTTTATCCGGCTTCTGAATACCTTCGATCATTTCCACCAAGGTGGTTTTGCCGGCCCCATTCGGACCTAAAAGGGCTACAAATTCGCCTTCCCGGATTCTTAGATTGATCCCCTGCACCGCGTGAACGTTCTTGAAGGATTTATGAACTCCTACTACTTCAATGACTGTTGTATTATTTTTCTGTTGAAAATGCAAAAGCGATCGATACTGTTTCTATCTTCAAAAATAACGGAAAAAATATACCTGCATACCTCTATTCGAAGGATAAATATGGGTAAATGTTGACATTTCAACTTCAGGAAAAGGAAAGGAATTCTATTTTATTCATTTCTTGAAGCCAAAATACATTTTTTTCATGCATACCGTCCCGCACAGGAATGAATTTGATTTCAAGGGGTTGACTTTATATAACCATCGACATTTCAATTTGCAGTTATCCGGCTATATCCTGAATTTGGTCAGCGGATGGTTTCATTGATTTATGGATTTTAATGCATCAAATTTTTCTATGATGTCCACCATATAGGGGATGGCACCGGTGCCGTGCGTTGCTCCCTCAAGTGGTATCAGTTTTACAATTTCCGGCGAAGCTCCAAGATCCAGCATATGTTCATAGGTCTCTGTCGAGTTCTGGTAAGGTACGGTTATGTCTTCAGTCCCATGATAAAGATACATGGGAATCATCGGGACCCAGTCATGCAGGCTATTCTCCACAAAAGCATCTACGATATAAGCATAGCCGGCATCGGTGTCGATATTTAGAAGCAGATCAGGCTGGATCAGGTCTTCAATCACATTGGTCAGATTCCGGTTGATATCTCCTCCGGAGAAGGTGCCGTCAAAAAGGCCGGGTATCGCCGAGGCATAAGGTTCCCTGAATAAATCGCCAAGAATATCGGGCCAATCGTAAGTGAAGGAATAACTCAATGCCACATAAGCAAGATAATACGGTTCATCATAGGTTTCCAGGCTGAAAAAATATTCCTGCATTCCTTTGACATCATAACCGCCCGACGCGGGGGCGGATGCGATCAGTTGAAATCCTTCCATAGGATTTTCTTCCATCGACTTATGGGTGGCCATGGTGGCATAGCCTCCTTCGGAATATCCTCCTAAAAAAACATCCCCGTTAAAAAAATAGCCTTCCAGTTCAGCCAGTTCTTTTGCCGCTATTAACATATTCCTTACAGAATTAGCGGTGGTGGCCGCATGATAGTAAGGATGCAGGATATCACTGGAACTGCCGAAACCGATATAATCAGGGACCAGAAAAATGTATCCGGCACTGGCCAGGCTGCTGATAAATCCATAGGTTGTCAGATCTTCCGTTGGAGCTTCACTGTGTTTGGTTATCGTGCCATGTTGGAAGCTCAGCATAGGCATGGCTTGAACCGTTTCGGGAAAGGAAACCAGCCCGGAAGCATACACTTCCTGTTCGAGGTAATACGTTTTATAGGTGATTTTATACAGGTTGATGTCGTAGTCGATGTATTCACTCAGGCTGGAAAGTCCGGCTAACCCGGTCAGAGCAGCTATTTGATCGGCCGATCGAATGAATTGTTGTTCATAGGTTACCAGGTATTCCGGTTGGGGGATAATATTCTCGGGATCTTTATCCGTACAGCCTATTACGAGAAGTATTGATGTTAATAGGGCGGGAACTGATTGTTTTTGTAGCGTCATATTTTTAAAAGCATCATAGAAATCCGTGTTATAATAAATACGGGTTAACGATCTGACAAATATACTATTATGGAAATTAACTATTTTTTTGTTACTACTATGTGATGCGGAGAGCATTATTTAAATTTTTTTAAGTTAAAAGTACTATTATTAAAACGCTTCATCTTTTTTTCTGAATTAAGAGGAAGATATGTTATCTTGAACGATCAGACATGAGCTATAAAAATATGCAAAAGGATGCTCTTTCATCGCTGTTAAAGGAATTGAAATTTCATTTAACAAAGGAACTTTTACCTTTCTGGTTAACGCGCATTCAGGATCAACAGAATGGAGGATATATCACTCACTTTGACAAGGAGGGGAAGGACACCGGAGAAAATGAAAAATCACTGATTGCTCAAACCCGGTCCCTGTTTACCCTGTCCTCTGCCTCACGGTATGGATACGAAGTTGAAAAAACCAGGGAATTGGCCCGGTTTGGATTCGACTTTCTGATCAAGTACCTCTGGGACGATCTCCATGGCGGTTTTTTCTGGATGGTCGACCGGGAAGGCAAAATATTAAAGGATGACAAGGTCCTTTACGGGCAAAGTTTTGCAATCTACAGCCTGGCGGAGTACACCCTGTCCACTGGAGATCCCAGGGGATTACAGTATGCGGAAAAGTTGTTCGACCTGATCCGAAATTATTGCTGGGATCCGGTTCACGGCGGTTACTTTGAAATGTTCGATGTCCAGTGGAGAGTTGCCGGGGCGGGTTCGAAAGGGGGTGACCGGAAAACACTTGATGTTCACATGCACCTGATGGAAGCCTTCACGCATTTATACGACTGCAGCCGCAAACCAAAACATCGGGCAGCATTGGAAGAAATAATCGATCTGCTCGATAAAAAGATTCTGCATCCGGTGTACCGGACGGGCATCCCTCAATTTACTCCGGATTGGAAAGTCGCCGCGCAGATCAAATTCGATATCATCTGGGGTTGGGACCGGTATGCGGATGGAGACAAAAAAGCCCATGCCGAGGACAATACGGCCTATGGACATAATGCCGAGTTTGCCTGGTTGCTGATTCATGCTTTAAAAGTTCTCGATAAGGAGGACTCGTATTTTAAAGGAACCTTAAAAACGGTATTCGATCATACGGTAGAAAACGGCATTGACTGGGAATATGGCGGAGTTTATGTAGAAGGTCCCCATACCGGAGGGGTCTATGACAGGGAAAAGGAATTCTGGCAACAAGCAGAAGTTATGATCGGAATGCTGGATGCGTATATCCGATTCGGGGATCCAAGATACCTGGAGGCGTATGTGAATGTCCACCGTTTCGTTTTTGATAAGATGATCAATCACCCGGTAGGAGAATGGTGGCCCCTTCTTACCCGGGAAGGCATCCCTGTCTGGACCCATATGAGTCATTCCTGGAAAGTCAATTATCATACCGTCAGATGTTTGATCCAATGTATTCAACGGATGGAATACCTCGTAGTACAGAATACCTGATACCGGTTGAAATATAATAATGGAAAAAAAACGAATTCTCGATATCCTCCGTAAGATCAGGAAAGTAAAGGTTGCCGTATATGGTGATTTTTGCCTTGATGCCTATTGGTTGATGGATCCTGGAGGTTCTGAGATCTCGGTCGAGACAGGTCTCAAGGCAGAGGCAGTCAGGCAACACTACTATTCTCCGGGCGGAGCCTCGAATATCGTGGCCAATCTGGCTGCACTGGATCCCGCCGGGATCCGGGCGATCGGTGTGCTTGGGAAAGATCTGTTCGGGCGTGAACTATTACAAAAACTTAAGGATCTGAAGGTGGATACACAGTCTCTGATTCTCCAGGAGAAAGATTTTGACACCTATACCTTCGTCAAGCGATATGATCAGGGGGAAGAACAACCCCGCATTGATTTTGGACTTCAGAATATCCGGTCAGCACCTACGGATCGTTGGATCCTCGAGCAATTGGAGCATGCGTTGAACACGGTCGATGTCCTGATCGTTAATCAGCAGGTTCCGGGAAGTATCACGCGCAGGCAGTTCCTTGACCAAATGAATGAACTCTTCTACCGTAATCACGATACATTAATCCTGCTTGACTCCAGGCATTACAATGACCGGATCCAGCATGTTGCTCTTAAAACCAATGCCACTGAAATAGCCAGGATGAATGGCGTTACGATTGATCCTGATAAAAACATCCCACTGAGCCGGATTGAGGAATTTGGCATCCGGGTATTTAAAAACCGGGGAAAACCTGTTTTCGTAACCTGCGGTGAAAGGGGGATGCTCACTTTTGATGAATCCGGGATACACAGAATTCCGGGGATTCATTTGCTGAAAAAACTGGACCCTGTTGGTGCGGGAGATACTTCCTTAAGTGCGCTGGCCCTGAGCCTGGCAGCCGGTTTCACACCCTCCCTTGCCGCTGAGTTTGCCAACCTGGCCGCCGCGGTCACAGTCCAGAAATTATTTGTTACCGGGACGGCTTCTGCAGATGAAATCCTTGAAACCGGCAAGGATCCAGATTATATATATCAGCCAGATCTTGCGGATTCTCCGGAAAACGCAGAGTATCTGCCTGATTCGAAAATTGAAGTGTGTGAGAGAACGATTCTGGATATCCGTTACCCACTGAAACACGTTGTCTTTGATCACGATGGAACGGTCAGTACCCTCCGTGCCGGCTGGGAGGGAGTGATGCAAAAATTCATGATAAAGACAATTATGGGGAATCCGTTACGAATTGAACAGAAAAAAATATTAGAAAGAGTAACGGAGCGCGTTGAAGCATACATCGATCAATCCACCGGAATCCAGACGATCGTTCAGATGAAGGCGCTGGCCGATATGGTAGAAGAATTTGATCTGATACCTGTCCCGGATCGAAAGGATGAATTCGTATACAAAAAACAATATTTGAAGGAGCTGATGAAGATGGTCAATAAAAGAATAAAAAAGATAAAAACGGGAGAAATGAGCAGGCATCAGTATATGATCCCCGGGGTGATCCGCTTTCTGGAGTCACTTAAAAAATCGGGTATACGTCTTTATCTTGCAAGCGGCACGGACCAACCGGATGTATTAAAAGAGGCTGGAATCCTGGGATATGCGGGTATATTCGGGAATAATATTTTCGGGTCGAGGAATGACGTAAAAACTTTTTCCAAGAAAATTCTTATCGAAAAGATCCTATACGAAAATAAACTTCATGGAAATGAGTTGATGGTCGTTGGAGACGGCCCGGTGGAGATCAGGGAATGCAGGAAAAAGGAAGGCCTTGCTGTGGGAATGGCAACCCGTGAGGATGGGAAGGAAGGGATAAATATGGAAAAGAGGCGCCGCCTGATCCGGGCCGGAGCCCATCTGGTTCTGCCTGATTTTACAAAAGGGGATAAACTGCTAAGTCTGATCCATTCTTGAATAGCCTGTCGCAAAAACTCTTTGGATATTTTTTATATCATGCCGGTACTAATATTAAGTATAGATGAGAGTATTCCTTACATCCGTTGACTGGCTGGTTGCTATCATAACGCTGACAGGCAGCCTCGGGGCAGGCTTGTACATCGCGCACCTTGCCAAAGCAGGTAAGACCAGCGCAAATTTTTTTCTTGGCGGAAGAAAAATAACCTGGCCCATCGTGGGGGCTTCCCTTTTTGCCACCAATATTGGTGCAGAACATCTGGTGGGCTTGTCCGGAGATGCCTACCGGTATGGGCTAAGTGCCGGTGCGGTTGAATTGACTACTGCCATTACCCTTGGATTCGGATGTGCGGTACTGTTCCCATATTATATTAAAAATCAGATCTTCACCATCCCCGAATTCCTGGAAATGAGATACAATCGAAACGCCCGGCTATTTTTTTCAGCCCTCATGCTGGTGATAAGCATCATGACTAAGATGGCCTTCACCCTTTACGCGGGCGCATTGGTATTGAACAGCATTCTGGGATTCGATGTGATGACGACCGTAATCCTGATCGGGATCGTAACTTCCCTTTTTACCATTATCGGTGGATTTACAGCAGTAGCCTATACCGATACCATCCAGGCCGTCCTCATGATCGCCGGATGCAGCCTGATGTTTCTGATTGGGATCAACGAAGTAGGCGGATGGGATGCATTGCTGAAAAAAGTACCTGAGGCTATGCATGTGGCCAAACCCTACGACGATCCGGTCTATCCCTTCTGGGGAATCCTCGCAACCGCTTTTTATGCGGGTATTTTTTACTGGGGGATCGACCAGGTGAATGTACAACGTGTGTTGGCTGCCCCCAACATCAATCAGGCGAGGTGGGGGGCCATGTTTGCTACCCTTCTCAAATTATTCCCCATTTTTATTTTTGCCATGCCCGGTGTGATCGCCCTGGCTTTATATCCCGGGCTGGATGAATCTTCCAGCAAACAGACGTTTGTGATCCTTTTAAACAATCTGCTTCCCTCCGGCATCCGGGGCCTTGTCCTGGCTTCCCTGCTCGCCGCCCTGATCTCTTCCCTGATTGCGGTATTGAATTCGGTTTCAACGATGACAGTTCGTGACTTTATCGTCGAATTCAGGCCGGGAACTTCTGAAAGATCCCAGGTATTTCTGGGCCGGTTGGTAATCCTGGCAGCTACCTTATTGGGCATATCCGCTACCTACCTTATTTATTCATCCAGTGAGGGTCTTTATAAATATTTACAAACCATCACTGCCTATCTCGTATTTCCTGTCATTCCGGCAATAATATTCGGAATTATCAGCAAAAGGATTACCCTCAAGGCAGCCTACTATTCGATCGTTGCCGGTATTTTACTCGCTACCCTCTTCGTGACTGATCAGTTGATCGGGATCGAAAAGGGAAAACAATGGTTTCCCTATCTTCATTTTGACCTGACCTATAATTTTGGATACCGGGGATTATGGGGAACCCTCCTCATTATGATCGTGCTGTTTTCGGTTTCTGCCTTTACCCCCAAAACCGAACCGGCTAAACTGGAGAAGACCACCATCAACTGGTCAAAAAAGTTCGACCCGCTAAAGGGAATAAAAGACTGGAGGATACAGTGGATCGTACTGGCCGTAGTAACCGTATTAATTTATGCCTGGCTATGGTAGTTGATAAATATATCCTTTTTCAGTGCAGGATTGTCAAAGGGATATCCCCAAACTTTTTAACAGCAGCTTTTTTATTGTTATCAAATTCCAGGGTCATACGATATCGGTCGGAATGTTCAAAAGTAATTTTTGAAGCAGGACGGAAAAATTCAGTGGAATGGTTTCGATCCATCTGAACGGGTATACCAAAAATAACCTTCGTCAGTTTTTTTACTCCGGCCGGATGATTCGTGGGTTCATTCCTTATTAATTCACGGCTCGAAATGGGGACTCTGCAAATCCAGGGCAGGTAGGGACGGTCCTCATTTGTAATAATATCAAAAGCATATTCTTCGGGAAGGTAAACGTCTTGGCATATATTTTCTGGAACATGGTGCCTCTATCCGGCCGTCGGCAGTTACCTACGACCGCGCCGGATACGGATCTAG
>Ga0209536_100008868_pt1 | contig 15010 bp, 13 predicted proteins | sample DeeMarSeWOR28_12_FD_187461 | JGI IMG/M metagenome (GOLD analysis project Ga0209536, IMG submission 187461) | Marine sediment microbial communities from White Oak River estuary, North Carolina - WOR-2-8_12 (SPAdes) (version 2) | ecosystem: Environmental > Aquatic > Marine > Intertidal zone >...
CAATGAAATCAGAGAGCAATCAAAGGATCGATACGTCGTCTACTCGTTTGGTGATTGGATAAAGAACCTCCGTAGAATTCCAAAACTCATCGATTCGGACATCATCCAGGATGCCTTGGTGAAGGGAATCCAGACATCAGAGAACCCAATGGAGGTCCTAGAAAAGTTAAGTGAATCTGAAGTAGAAATTCCTGATGATATCCTCAATCGAGTCAAGGGTGACGATATGCACGCGACAATCGCAAAACGAATCAGTAAGATGAAATGGTATTATTTGCTTCAAGAGATTCCAAAGATTGCGAAAGATCATGATGTTGCTCAATCGCAAGATGTTCAGGCCGCAATAGCACAGGTCATTGAAACCACTGAACTCGACAGCGACAAGACAAAACTCTTCAAAAAGCTCAAGGAGCATCCTGTCTTTCTCAAAGGTCAGATTATCAAAGCTCTCTTGAGGAATTATGGTATGGAATGAAAAGAAAAGGGATGAGGTGAACGCCCGAAGCGAAAGGATGTCTGGCTGTGTGGGGGCAGCCGGATCAAGGAGATGATCGAACGTTCAACCTCTTGATTCGTCGAAGTCTACTCTAGACATGATAACTGCTTGATAGCAGACTCTGGAATGATGTGTATGTTGTCGTAGTACTCGGTTTTACCCTCCTCTACGACAGTCTTGGAGAGTGCTAGCTTGAGCAATCCATCGTTCTTGCCTAGCATGTATCCTGCGACATATTGCAGTGGAACACGCATCTTCTCGGCCTGTTCCTTTGACATTGCACAGCACTCGACCCCAGGACTCTCGAAGATCACCTCGATCGTCTTATGGTCCTCACATGCTGCATGTCGGTTCAGTTCCTTGGTCCTCTCAGTTATCCTAGTCTTTCCACTGATGCTCTCCACTCTGGAGTGATCATAGTGGAATGGATTCCCTGAGAGTCGGTGAACTGAGGGTGCCAGGAAGAGGGTCTTCTCTGACAGTTCGGCGATGTCCTCGCCACCGTCGACGTATCTCTTGTCTTCACTCTCTCCTACTAAGTATCTAATCGTGTAGCGCTTTGCGTCTACTCTCTTCTTGTCGTCACCTTCATTTACGGTGACCATTGTATCGTCCCACATCTCCATCGCGGAGAATGGGTTCTTACTTGCTTCAATCATTCATTATTCACCTTGATAGGCAAACATTAACTATTGTTAAATACACAATAGTTAACTTATAAGGTTAGTGACATACGATTCGACTGACCTACAGTGATTGAATACATCGTGATAATTGCTGCATCCACACTCTTTGGCTTACAACATAGCGGTCTGTCAGCCCTTAGAGTGAAAGAGGGAATCATCGACAGATGGGGGAAGGAAGGATACGCCCGACTCTTCAATACTACAAGTGCTCTGACAGTCCTCATTGCATTCCTATCAATGAACTACTGGGACTGGGTCTACTTCATCACTCAACCCACACTGATACAGCCACTGCTGTTCATACTCGGTATGCTTGCAGCAATTGGAGGGGTAATCCTTGCGATGTTGGCTTCACGAGTGATTTCTGTAAGTACTGTTGCAGACATGCGGACTGACAGAAAGGCCGAGCTTGTCACAGATGGTATCTATTCAAGGGTGCGCCATCCTCTCTACTTGGCGACATTCTTGGTCTTCGGAGCATTGGCTCTCCTATACCCCTTCCCCAGAGTCATCGTCTTCTCACTGTGTATGATTGGCTACACCATGATTGGAGCATACTTTGAGGAGCGAAAACTTGTGAAGCACTATGGTGAGGAGTATCTTGAATACAAGAAGACTGCTGGTTTCATCATCCCTAAACTGAGATAGATCACCATTTCCTTCTCTTCGGTGCTTGTTCCTCAACTTCAGGTTCTGCAGGTGACCATTGGTCCCCTAGAGGGGAAGCGATTCGCGCTACTGAATCTCCCTCGAAGACATAGTTGATTCGACTCAGTGAGATCATTGCTCCATCAAACTTTGAGACGACATCAGTCTTGTCCTGGACCTGACCGATGACATCCCCGTTCTTCACATACTCTCCGAGATTCACTGTGGGAACAAAGAATCCCTCAGTATCAACATTGATGTGTTGTAGTCTCCCGACAAGGGTGGTTGAGGCCTCAATCTTCTCTCCAGCAATCATGTCCTTTATTCTCATCAGATTCAGGAGAGCCTCTCTCACCTCGACTGCAGCCTGTGAGTCGACCTGGTCTGTATCACCTCGCATCTCGATTGTGACTGCTGGAATTCCCTCATGAGCAGCTTCAGTAGTGAGGGTCCCCCGTACGCCATCGGATTGAGCTACATAAGGAAGGGCGATCTGTGAGGCCAAGTTGCGGACATGGATGTAGTCCCTATGCATGGCTACGATGTGACTTGCGCAGTTCTGCCAGCCGGTTCTAAGATGGATTACATAGTCTGCAGTTGAGGCCCGACGCCAGATTTCCCACGCAGTCCTTTCAGTCATAGTGCCATGTTCGTTACCAGGAAAGACTGTGTCGAGGTCCTTTGAATCAAGTGCTGAAACCTTTGCCCCAAGTCTGAAAGCCAGTGGACTTGCAACGGGCAAGAATGTGACAGAGCCATCAATTCGGTCGAGACCCTCAAGGTGCTTCATTATGAGGTAGCTCGCATAAACATCTGTAGCAGACCTTCCGTCGAATGCACCAACTATCATGATATTGGGTCGTTCCTCACCGAACGTGTAGTATCCGAGTGTAGTTCCCGTCTTGAGATCAATGTCTACGGCATCAACTACAGCCTTTACCATGATTTCACCTTCTTTCAACTGCTGAGTTGATTATATTCTTCAAAGATATGAAGGAGTGTAAGACCTCCGGCTATGTTTCAAGCCAGTCTGGTTTACTGTTGAAGAAGTATATGTCAGTCTTGAACTCCTTCTCTGCAAAGAAATCGTGTCTGCTCAGTGCATATTTGCTCTCTAGGGGAATGTGAGGTTGGTCGAAGATATCCGTGTGGCCACACATGGCAGGATTACCAATCCATGCGAGAGGAACGCCTGATTTTGCGATCTCTATTCCAATCATCGAGAGATATGGCTCCCAGCACATGATCACAAACGAAGGTGAATACTTCTCAACTGCCTCCATTGCATCCAATGTTTCGACCCACTTTGGATATCCGATGTTGTATCGCCCATCCTTGCTGTCAGTCGCAATTATCTTTCGCTTGATCAAGGGCTGGAGAAACTCAGTGAGTCGACCATCGCCGCTCATCACTTCAAGCACAGGTGGTTTCTTCTTCCTCCGACCTAAGACATTGTTAAGAACTCCAGATAACTCCTCAACAAACTCCTTGTTGAAGATCTGGAAAAACCATCTACCTGCAGCATTTGCTCCATCACAATATGACTTCACATCACCCTTGCGCTCTAAGCCGAGAAAGAAAGTATGAACCAAAGCATATGGTAGCAGCTTCTTGTGAACATCCATATACTCATCTTGATGGGCCATGCTTCGACACGTTCTTTCGTCAGTTCTAGTCAACCCCAATTGACCATAGGGCTAATAAGGGCGACCTTACAACAAGGATGGAGAGAGTGAGCCAGGATGGATTGGGTTCTCAATAACTAACATACACTCCTTTTGCGAGTCCTTTATAGAGGACACCTTCCTGGTAGGTTTCAACACTTCAGCATCAACAGAGGTTACTGGATATGAGTGATTTTGCAAGGATCGAGAAGAAATGGCAGAAACGCTGGAGAAAAGACAGAGTCTTTGAGGCTGATCCCGACCCAAATCGGAAGAAGTTCTTCTTCACAGTTCCTTATCCATATGTGAACGGTGCAGCGCACATTGGCCATGCTAGAACCTACACAATTGGTGATTTGATTGCCCGTTATAAGCGAATGCTGGGACTCAATGTCCTGTATCCAATGGCCTCTCACATGACTGGTACCCCTGTACAGGGCATGGTCGATCGGGTGATGGCTGGAGACCCCAAAGCCATTGAGCAATACAAACGAGACCTACGTCTGTATTTCGACACCGAGGAGGAAGTTGATGCTCAGCTGGCAAAGTTCACTGATCCTTGGGTCACTGCATCATTCTTTGCAAAGGTCATCTCACAGGACTATGACGCAATAGGAGTAAGCATTGACTGGAGGCGTAAGTTCACAACTGGGGACAAGGAATACAACAAGTTCATTGAATGGCAGTATCACAAATTGATGGACAAGGGATACATCAAGCAAGGCAACTATCCCATGTTATACTGTCCCAGGGACGGTAATCCAGTCGGAGAGGATGACCTCCTAGAAGGAGAAACGGCGAAGATCAAGGAGTTCACAGCAATCAAATGGCCTTTCGAGGATGGATTCCTAGTCGCCGCCACGCTGCGCCCAGAAACCATCTTTGGTGTCACAAACATGTGGATTCACCCCACAGAAGAGTATGTCTGGGCCAAGGTCGACGGTGAGAAGTGGGTGATTTCCAAGGCGGCTGCAGAGAAATTGAAACTGCAAACAAAGGAAATTGAGATCCTAGAGACATTCCCGGGTTCCAAGATTATTGGGAAATACTTCACCGCAATCCATGACGACCACAAGATCCTCATCCTGCCTGCGGAGTTTGTCGATCCCAACAATGCGTCTGGTGTTGTCTATTCAGTCCCAGGTCATGCTCCCTTTGACTACATTGCTCTACGAGACCTATGGGAGGACCCCTCTGAACTCTCACAATATGGTATCTCCGAAGAGGATGTTCGTAGTATCGAAATCATCAGTATGATCGACATGAAGGGCTACAGTGAGTTCCCTGCCAAGGATGCTGTGGAGAGTAGGGACATCAAGTCTCAATCTGAAGGAGAGAAGCTAGAGGATGCAACCCAGGAGATCTACAAGGCTGAGTTCTATGATGGGGTCATGAAGAACAACTGTGCACAGTTCTCTGGCCGCGCAATCAAGGATGTAAAAGAGGATGTGATTGAATGGATGCGTTCTATCAACCGGGTCGATGTCTTTTATGAGCCTGATCAAAGGCCTGTAGTGTGCAAGTGCGGGACTGACATTCAGATTGGTGTCTTTTCTGGACAGTGGTTCCTAGACTACACAAGCCCTGGTTGGAAAGAGGAAACAAGAAAGGCCTTGGCTTCAATGAGCATTGTTCCGGAAATGTATCGAATCATGTTCGAGAACACCTTTGATTGGTTGACCCAGAGGCCATGTGCCAGAAAGAGAGGCGTAGGAACAAAGCTGCCCTTCGACCCAGATTGGATAATTGAGTCTCTCTCAGACTCGACAATCTATATGGCCTTCTACACGATTGCTCACCACATCTATGACAACAAGATAAAGGCTGAACAATTACCTCCCGAGTTCTTTGACTTTGTCTTCTTGGGTAAGGGTACAGCTACTAGTATCGGAAAGGCCACTGGAATAGATGTTAGTCTGTTGAAGAAGATGCAAAGCGAATTCCGTTATTGGTATCCAAATGATCAAAGACATACAAATCCGGCACACATCCCAAACCACCTGAGTTTTGCCATCTTCCATCATGTGGCAATATTCCCAGAGAAATATTGGCTACAGAAGATCAGTATCAGTGAGTATTTGATCCTGGAAGGCAAGAAGATCAGTAAGAGCAAGGGGAATGTCATTCCGTTGGTTGAGATTCCCAAGAAGTATGGTGCTGATGTGTTCCGAGCGTATCTGGTTTCTGGGGCTGAGCCTGGTTCACTGATGGACTGGCGTGAACGTGATGTTTCCGCCTACATAAGCAGAATCAGGCAATTCAAGGACATAGCTTCAAAGTATGCTAACAAGACGCCTAAGGTCTTCACAAGTAAAGACAACCCGAGTATCACGACACAGTGGCTGCTATCACGCATCAACTCCACTGTTGCTGCATGTACTGAGATGTTTGAAAACTTACGTCTGCGAGACTATGCAATTCAGGTGACATCCGATATGATTCGTACCGTGAATCGCTACCTGAACCGTCCTGGAATTCCAAAGGAGGAACGGGATGGAACAATGGCGTATGTGCTAGACATCTGGCTACGGTTAGCAGCACCTCTGATGCCTCACATCTGCGAAGAGATGTGGCATAAGTATGGTCACGATGACTACATATCCCTCGCAGACTGGCCAAAGCCTGACAAGAAACTGCTGAAGCCGGATGTTGAGATGGCCCATGAGGTTGTGGAGTCCACAATCCGTGATGTCAGGGAGATTGTCAAGCTGATGAAGGGGAAGAAGCCTACGAAAGCGCACGTCTATGTCGCACCTGAGTGGATGTTCAAGGCCATGAACAGTATTCGTAAGGCCAACCTGCCAATCATCGTTGGTGACATCATGAAGCACCTGATGTCAAATGAGAGTTTCCGAAAATATGGAAAACAGGTCAAGGGTATAGTGGACAGAATTGCCAAGGAAAACGGGTTGTGGGACCATGCTCCAACTGCAAAAGCTGAGATGGCTGCGTTAAAGGACTCCGTAACCTACATGGGTTCAGAATTGGGTCTCGATGTCATCATCCACGCATTTGAGAAACCAGAGTATGACCCTCAGAACAAGGCGCGGTTTGCCCTGCCTGGTAGAGTGTCACTGTTCTTAGAGTGAGAGTCCTACTGTGGACTCTCCACATCCTTTTCTTTTCTCCAGACATAGATTGAGAGAACCAATAGATATCCAACTATAGCCCAGTATATTCCCCACTCTAGGGTCAACATCATGGAGAACTCAGGTCTTGGGCCACCCCAGCTTTCCCAAGGTCCGTATAGGAAGAGAGCAAACACAGTCATATTGATGAACCCTCCCAGTGACATGCCCTTGTGAATCCTGCTCTCCTTCTGAACAAGGATTGCTATTGCCCAAAGCAGGGTCATGACCATACCACTGAGGAAGAACGAGATGGCAGTGACCGAATGCTCGTACATGTAGTTCATTGGGTATACTCCCACAAGAGAAACCGAGACTGCTGAATACACACCAACCACAGCCGCTAATTTGCTCACCACGTTGTTCAGGTACAGTCCGAGTCCAATCATGAAGGGAGTGTAGAGTATACCTGCCAAGAATAGTCCAATGTTGAACATCCATGCCAACTCTGATACCCCAATCTCTCCAAGTTCAGAGACTGCATGATTGAACATAGAAAAGGGCTCTCCAAGCGTTCCTGTATAGAAAAACTGAGGAGTCACAACAAAGACTAGTCCGATCAACGACCCAGCAAATCCCCATAACGGAAAGTGCTGCTCATCGATAAGTTCTCTGACCTTCATATTCCCAACTCGATAACTCTGGATGAAAACCCTCTCATAGTTCTACCGAATCAACCAAAATGTAACCCCTAGAGGAGGATTCTCACACCTAAGTTACAAAATCTAGGGATTTTTCCAGAATAATTTCGAGAATATATCATAACTATCTATATTTACGCTTTCAACGCACACTTAGTTGACCGTGTTTGAACAACTGAACTAGTGGAGTTTCTTATTGATGCAGGCGACAGACTTTGTACTTGATTTGGTTCTCTTATTTGCCTTCATCACGTTCTATGGGACTATCGCTTGGGGTCTGATTCGATATTCGAAGAGACAGGGATACAGGATCTGGGCTGCCGGTTGGTTGTTCTATACTATTGGAGCCTTACAGGGTGGATTCGCATCGTCTGAATCAGGACTTTCTCCCCTTGATATTATCGCTATCAACGCGATGTTCATTGGAGGGTCATTGATCCTTGATGGAATTCGTGCTACAGACTTGACAAGAAAAAGAATGCAGACTTATGCCATTGGAGTTGTCTTCTTCAGCGCCCTGTTGATCATGGGTCTCTTTCTCAATCTTGGTTTCCAGTATGTCTTCATGCCTTTGGGTTTCTATATCATCTACGTGTGTGTTGTTTCATCCAGAATTGTCCTTGGTTTCGAACCTATTGGAGATGTTTCGAGCTGGTGGCTCATCGTAGGATTTGTCACGTGGGCTGTATCTTGGTTGATTGTCATACTCACAATCATAGACTTCTCATTCTTTCAGGTGTTCATTCTTACCCAGGCTCTTGGTGTGATTATCGCTGGTTCATCCATGCTGACTCTCTTCACTAGGACAGTGACAAGGGACCTTGAAGTGCAATACCAAATCTCTCAAGTCATCTCAGGTCTTGTCCAGCACGACATCAGGAACTACATCCAGACCGCTCGCCATGCATTAGAGCTCACAGAGGGTAGCGGAATGGTTGAAAATCACTGGATAAACATAGCAGCTCAAGTCCTTACTGACGCTGGACATTTCGTCGACGAGATGAGGGACATCTCGGTTTCAATCAGTCAAGTGAAGTCCCCGTCTGAGAGTGTTCAATTGTCGACAGTGGTGGAGAAAGCAAGGGTAAGAGTTGTAGAGGAGTACAAACTCAATCCTGAACAGGTTGAAGTCCAAGTTCCAAAGAACATTGTGATTGAGGACTCTAGACTGATTGATGAACTGCTATGGAACATATTTGACAACGCGTTCAAACATGGAAGTCCTTCAATCTCTGTCCATAGTAGAGATTCAGAATCCAATGGAATTGAATTGGTCATTAGCGACAGAGGGGATGGACTACCAGAGAACATCAAGAACTTCTTGAACTCACCTAACTCCCTATCAAGTGAAAAGCAACCTCTTGTTGGTCTTGGTGTGCTTCTCATCAAAGGAATCACCTCACTGTGTGAAATTCCCTTTGTAGTTTCAGACAATGATGAAGACCCTACCATAACTGGGACCACGTATCGTCTAAGAGTGAATAGAGCCAAGGAATCCAAAGAATAGTCTATGATTTGGCTTTTTCATTGATTAAGCAAGAGTTTTATGCTTGGGTTAGAATGTGGTTCACTGACGGTGTTTCAGCATGATTATCGCATTCATTATGGCCAAGGTTGAATCGACCAAATCACGAGCAATACTGGACCAGGTACGCAAGCTCGATGAGGTCGAAGAGGCCTATCTGATCTACGGGGCATATGACCTGTTGATCAAATGCGTCTTCAAGACACCTGAAGCACTGAGTTCCTTTGTTGTTAACGACCTACGAAGGGTTGATGGTGTGAAGGACACCATCACCAATGTATGCGCCACATGTGAGTAGTCTATGCGTCTTTTTCCAGTCCCAACCGCTTCAGAGTTTCCTCTAGGGGTAGGCCTGTTTCCAAGTTCCAACCACGTTCGGTGTAATACTCATCAAGCATCTGGTCGATCTCTACAACCTCTCCTGCTGAGGGTCCTAGAGGGGCCTTTTCCTTTGTGAGTCTGTCAGGTAGACAGTCATCCTTTCTTGTAATTCCTAGTCTGGCATTGAATAGTCGGTTGAGGTTCACAATCCGTTCTCCTATGGTCTGAAGCTGGTCACGAGTGAACTCTAGACCGTTGTGAATCCTCAGGGCCAATGCCACATCGTCATAGAAGAATTCAGGAGGAATCTGCGTGCCGTACTTGCAGAGACCCACACTCTCTACCATGACCATATAGTCCTCACACTCTTTCACCATTAGGCCCTTGTACTTGGGATTGAGACGGTCCGCAATCTCAGGCAGGTACTGCTTTCCGAACCTCTCCCTGATCTCATCGTCAAAGCCAGCCTCATCAAGCACCGGGAACGAGTAGAGGTGGTCTGCACCCCTAGCAGCTGTCACAGCAGCAAGTCCCATTGACTTCTGTGCTCTTGGCTCCTGTCCAGCAATCTCCTGTTTTTTGACAGTCATGACGAACTTCTCAGTCCCTCTACCGATCTTATCAGCTGCACGTGCACTGCCCTCTGCGAGGATGTCCCCAAACCCTTCACGCAATGCTATCATCTTTGTCAGGTTGACCACAGTCTCATGGTTACCCCAACTGAGGTCAATTCCTCCAGTGTCGTCAGCAGTTAGTAAGCCCTCATCCCATGCCTCCATTGCCCATGATATGGTAGCTCCCAGAGAGATTGTGTCCATACCGTATTGATTCGCAAGGTGATGGCCGAACAGGACAGACTCCAGATTGTCATTTCCACAGCGCGAACCCATGGAGGACTGGGTCTCAAACTCGGGTGACCCTCCCTCATAGGCATAGGGTCCTGTCCTCACAGCGGTGTATCTACCACAGCGTTGTAGACATGAAAAATCGGCTCTGGCTTTGACAAAATACTCCTGATTGATGGCGTCACCACTGATTTTCTCAAACCCTTCAAACACACCCTGCCTCATGTTGTAGCTGGGCAGTCTCCCTATGTGTTGCATCAGCTCCACGAGACTAGTGGTTCCGTATTTCACACGCCCCTCCATGAATGGATTGGCCATCATCCTCTTGTGAAGCACATCTATCTCTTTCAGGTAGTTCTTGGGGTCTGCAACCTCCAGCTTTCCAGTCCCTCTGACTGAGACAGCCTTAATCTTCTTCGCCCCCATCACAGCCCCGAGGCCAGAACGTGCTGAAGCCCGGTCCCTGTCGTTCATCACAGCGGCGAACCTAACAAGGTTTTCACCAGCCTGTCCAATCGCAAGGGTCCTGCATCTCTTCCCATGTTTCTCCTTCAGTATGTCATCGGTCTCAAAGACATCTTTTCCCCAGACTCCTGCAGCCTCTGCATCCAGCAGCTCGACATCTTCATCCTTGATGTCCAGATAGACTGGGCTTGAAGATGCACCTGTGAAGACGATCGCATCGTATCCTGCGAATTTTAGTTCTGCTCCCCAGAATCCAGCAGCATGACTCTCACCCCAGACATCGGTGAGTGGAGAGAGGCCTGCGACGACATGTCTCGAGGCCTGCGGGAACATGGAACCTGTGAGAAGTCCTGTGGCAATTCCTAACACATTCTTATCACTCAAGGCGTCGATGCCAACAGGTATGTGATCAAAGAGCACTCGTGATAGATATCCTGCACCAAGTAGATACTCCCTGATCATCTCCTCATCGAGTGGTTTCTTCTCGATGGTCCCCTTTGTCAGGTTGACCCATAGGATGTGTCCACCAACTCCATGAATCATTACCAACCCTCCTTTGCATAGAGCTCGTCCTTGTGCTCATCATAGAGTGCCATGATGGTTCCGTCTTTGTCCGTCTTTGCTAGCTCCTTCTCTGTCGTCATCCAGATCGCATCTGCTGGGCAACGCTCCACACATTGGCCACACTGGATACACTTGAACGCCTTTCCTGTGTCTGGATGAATCCTGATTGCATAGTATGGACAGGCCTTGACACAATCACCATGTCCAGTACATTTCTTGTTGTTGACAATCACCACTCCCTTTGAGGTACGTGAGATAGCCTGCTCAGGGCATGCAGCCATACAAGGAGCGTCCTCACAGTTCCTACAGAAGAGAGGAAAATCAAGGGCTGGTTCAATCCTCACAACCCTGTTCCGGGCACGTTCTGGACTCACAACCTTGTAGTAGTGCATACTACAGGTGTTTGAACAGGTCATGCATCCCGAGCACACTCGGGGGTCTCCAAACACAAACTTCAGTTCAGTCATGGCGTTCATTCTCCGTCCGGTCTGTTCCCACTTCCCATGGCCTGAAATCTTCCATGTCCTGGTTTTCCTGTAATCTGTCCCTCATTGTACACCTTCAATCCCCTAGAAAAAGTCATCACTGGAACACCCTTCATAGTCATACCATCGTAGAGTGTCCATCCGCACTTGGAGAACATCATGTCTGTAGTTATCTTCTCCTCTTTCGTTTGATCGATAATCACGAAGTCCGCATCCGAGTCGACCCGTAGTACTCCTTTCTTCGGATAGAGCCCGAAAATTCGTGCTGCATTTCTGGAACCCACGCGTAACAGTCGAGACAGAGACAGTCTCCCTCTGTTGATTCCCTCCGAGAGGAGGACTCTCAGTATCATCTGTGTTCCATCGACACCAGACCAGGCTTCTCTGATATCTCCCAAACCAGCCTCCTTCTTCTCGATTGGACACGGAGCGTGGTCGCTTGCTACCATGTCGATGGAACCCCTCAATAGGGCTGACCAGAGCGCGGCTCTGTCCTCCTTTGCTCGGAGTGGAGGATTCAGCTTACTCTTTGGTCCTAGTCTGTTCATGTCATCACGAAAGAAGACGAGGTGCTGTGGGCATACCTCCGTCGTCACCATGTTCCCTCGTAATCTTGCCTTCTCTATCTCCAGTATGGCCTCCCTAGTGGTGACGTGAGCGATGTGCAGATGCCCTCCAGTCTGTTCCACAATGTCAATACAGGACCTGACTGCGAGGTCTTCAGCAATGTTGGGTCTTGCCAACGAATGACTGATGGGAGCGTCCCAGTCTCCATCCATCTCCTTTGCGAACTCATCAAGGATTCCCTGGTCCTCAGCATGAACAGTGAGATGCCCGCCATACTCGGAAACCTCACTCAGACACTTTGCAATCACTCCCTTATTGGTTTCATAGGGCTCACAGGTGAATGTCTTGAAGGCGCCAATCCCCTTCTCAATGAGAGCATGAATCATTCCCACATTCTGAGAGTTCATCATTCCCGCATAGAACGTGAAGTCGATGACACTCATAGACTCTCCCTGAGATATCTTCTCTTCAACATCTTTGATTGAATCTACTTGATTGGTCAATGGCATGTCAATGATTGTGGTGATTCCACCTGCTGCTGCCGCCATTGAGCCTGTGGTGAAGTCTTCATGGTCCAACATCGTTGGATCATGGATGTGCGCGTGTGCATCAATGAGTCCAGGCATCAGTATCTTACCATCAACATCGATGACTTCTGACGCGTCGGGAAGGTGTTCATCAGACGCTATGACCACAATCCTCCCATTGGAAACACCGATACCTCCCCTGGTTGCCCCTGACTCGAGTAATAGCCTGGCGTTCTTCACAACAAGGTCTACTGACCCTCTCGTCTGTTTTCTGAACTCAGATGTGAGCGTACTGCTCATTCATCCCCCTCCGACTGGAGGAAAGAGTGCAACTGAATCATCATCTTTGAGCAGAGTGTCATAGCTGTCCAGAAGCTCGATTCGTTTCCCGTTCACCATGCATGAGTAGAACTGCTTGAGCTCGTATGTGCCATCTTTCAGCACGGTCTCAGAAAACCTGGGGAATTTCTTTGACAGAATCTCGAGCAGCTCCTTGATGTCCTTCGCCTCAATCTCTGCACTCCGGACTCCTGTGACCTCACGGACCGTTGCGAAGAACTTTGCCAAGACTCGTGCCATTCTTACACCCAACATACCGAGAAGGATTATCCGATTAAAATCGTTGCCTTCTGTCTTTCTTTTGTTGAAACATGAACTGGATTTTAACCATGGGGAACTCTAGTTACGGACTGCTATCCTCATGAATTCACAGGTGTAATGCGACAGCGCGCATATATAGGGGCCTTGCAGTCCTCTTGAAGCAGAATATAGAAACGGTGATTTCGCTGGAAATTGTAGTTGTGGGTCATCTTAGTAGAGATCTCATAATTACGCCTGAGGCCCGTAGGGAGGCCCTTGGGGGAGGGACAGCATATGCCATGCTCGCCCCAACCATAGGTGCTTTTGGTGCCGCCATCATCACTAAAGTAGGCGCTGATTTTGAACAGGAGTATCGAGACACCTTGGACTCCAGCGGACTTGATCTCTCATGCCTTCATGTGGAGGGAGAATGCTCAACCCGTTTTGTGAACGAATATGATATACTTGGAACACGTGTTCAAAGAGTGGAATCAGTCGCACCCTCCATAACTCCATCAGACTTTGGTGAAATCCATCACCATGCCAAGATCATCCATTTCTCTCCCTTGACGCGTGATGAGATTGACACAACATGCTTTGAGATTGCTGGGGAAGAAGGGGCTCTCACATCTCTTGATGTACAGGGATTTCTTCGCCATGTTGGACCTGATGGGCTTGTGACTCTCAGGGACTGGACAGACAGAGACAAGATTCTCAGTAAGTTGGATATTGTGAAGTTCCACGACTCAGAACTCCGACTCACTGACTCCTCAGAGTCTGAGCTCTCAGCGGTGAGTCATATCCTTGATCTTGGTCCAATCATCGTCATTGTAACCAGAGACCATCGTGGATCAACAATCTATACACGTAACTCCCAAGTTGATATCCCTCTTGTACTCTCTAAGAACCAGGTGGACTCAACAGGCTGTGGAGACACCTATGCGATTGGTTTCCTCATAGAGTACATGAGGTCCCTCGACATCTCCAGAGCTGGGCTCTTTGCTGCGACTTGTGCTTCTTTCAATGCTGAAACTGTTGGTCCGTATGACATGCCTGACCGATTCAAAATTGAAACTCGAATGCGATCTTATCTCCCAGCTTGAACAGAAGCCTTTTTCATATGCAGTTGATGGCATGAGCTGAAGGCGAGTGAATTGCTGAAAGATACTGATACTCTCATGGACAAGTATGAGATTGATGGACTCTTTACATTTGATAGTCCATCTCGTTCTCCAAATCTTCTATGGCTGACAAGAATGCGCACAAGTGACAACCTTCTATATCTGAAGAACAGAGGTGAAGAGAGTGTCATTGGTGGCTATTTCAACCAGATAGAACGTATCAAGAAAGAGAGTCTTGTCAGACGGACCTATGATCTAAGCGACCATATTGTCCAGCTCCTCAAAGAGGGCAAAGTTGTGCATGAGTATAGAGATGTACTCATCAGAGCTATGCTCCGTGATGAGTTTTCTGGAACAACGCTAGGTGTTCCAGACGAGATTCCTGCAAGCATTCTTGTTGTCCTCCAAGAACTTGGATTTGATGTCAAAGTTGTACAAGATTTGGTACCTGAGGCGCGAGCTACAAAGTCTGATCAAGAAATCAAGATGATTAAGAAAGCCGGAGATGCCACAGTTGGTGCTATCAACGAGGTAGTTGAGATGATTAAGGACTCAGATGTGGGTCCCAATAAGACATTGATGCGAAACGGCAAACCTCTGAAAGTAGGTCAACTGAAGATGGCCATGGAACACTTTCTTGTTGACAGGAACACCGAGTCGTCAGAGGATACAATTCTCGCTGTGGGTAAGAAAGCGTTTGACTGGCATTATCTTGGTAATCCTGATGACAGGCTGAAGGCTGAGGTTC
>Ga0209536_100008869_pt1 | contig 15010 bp, 13 predicted proteins | sample DeeMarSeWOR28_12_FD_187461 | JGI IMG/M metagenome (GOLD analysis project Ga0209536, IMG submission 187461) | Marine sediment microbial communities from White Oak River estuary, North Carolina - WOR-2-8_12 (SPAdes) (version 2) | ecosystem: Environmental > Aquatic > Marine > Intertidal zone >...
TATCCCCGGAAATAAATTTATGTCGAGAAAATATTCGTTTGGTGTAGGCATCTACCACAAAAACCGGCTTTCCCAGGGCATAGAGCAAAATCGAATCCGCAGTCTCCGGCCCAATGCCCTTAACGCTAAGAAGCTGCTGGCGCAAACTCCGGGTATCTATGCTGAGCATTTTGTTTATACTGCCTTTGTATTCTTTAAATAAAAACCTCAGGAACTCCCTTAATCTTTTTGCCTTAATATTATAATAACCTGCCGGCCGGATTAAACCTGCCAGTTGCTTCTGGGTTAACCCGTAAAGCGCCCGAGGAAACAACACCTTGCGCGCTTTAAGATTCCGGATTGCCTTCTCAACATTGGCCCAATTGGTGTTCTGCGTAAGAATCGCCCCTACCATTACCTCAAATGGGCCTTGGGCCGGCCACCAGTGCTGGCGACCGAAACGAGAATAAAGTTTTTGGTAGATCCTGCCTAGCCGGCGAGAAATCATTCCTGAAGCTTTAAGGGATTAAACTTATAATAGGCAAATAAAGTATAAGCCGTACCAGCGGCGCTACAGGTAGATTTACCTTTAGGCGTCATCCAGCCGTGGCCTGTGTCGACCTGATCCTGTGTGGCATAAGGCAGGCACCCTTCGCCCTGGCCCGAAGGCGATGGGCTGGAAATAATCATATTCCCCAACTGGGACAAATATTCTTCTGCCTTTATACGGTAAATACGGGCTTGCTCTGACAGGCCTTTGTTGTAATAAAACTCCTCCATTACCCTAAAGGCCAAGATCATCTGCGCGGTCCACTCCGAGGATACAACGCCCCCCCTGGCCAAATGTCTTTGTGGCGCAAAATCAAACCCTTTTATCTTAACCGCCATTCCTTCGGGGCGGACAAAAGATACTCTCACGCTGCAATTATCTTCTGCGAACTCTAAAATCTTAACCGGGTCCATGCCTAATTCCAACAATTTCTGTGGACCCAATGCCGCAATTGACCAGGCATAGGTATCAGTAGCGATGGTAGAGTCTGCCTTGCCTCGCTTAACCGGAACGCCCGATTTATCGTAAGTGTGTAGCTTAAGCCAGGCGAGCACCTTTTCTTGGGCCTGGCGATACTCCTGTGCGCCGGTAATTTTGTGCAACATGTTAAAAAAGGCATAGGCATCGAGATTGTGTTCGGTCGAATACCAGTCTACATCCGGCCCGCCTTTTATGCCACCATCTTTATCTTGCTGCTGAGAATACATAATTACAGAGGCAATCTCTTTTGCCAAACCCAGGAATGCGTAATCCTTGCTCTGATAAGTATATTGCATTATCGCAATACCTAACCAGATATTCGGACCTGCGCGTACCGTATATTCTGCGGGGTTTCCGTCTTGACAATAATAGGCATTCAAGAATTGCCCGTCTATCCTTTTGGCCTTCTTGTCAAAAAACAACAGAATCTTTTGTGTGCGCTTAAAATCGCCTAACCTGGCGAAAATCTGCACGGCTAAAGCCTGATCATAAGTAAATGCCTGATCAGCCAGTTCGCTATCCCCCTCAAAACTTACCACCAGCCCGGTCCTGGGATTTTGATGCACTGCCAGCCACCTGTACATTTTATCTAAATTTGCCTTCTCTAGGTTGTTCTTTCTTCTGTCTAAATTCATGATTTCGTCGGAAATTCGGCTTTCTTTATCCTGCAGGGCAACCAGTTGTTGTTGCAACATAGATTTCTCCTGATTCAAGGCGCTGGCCTGGGCGCTCAGCTGCTTTTTCTGTCCGCCTTCATCTATTGCCTGCCGCAACTCCTCGTCGATCTCATGGATACGGGATTGCAGAGTCTGTATTTTTGATTTCAGGTCATCTTTTTCCTGGCCGATATCTTTTATTTTCTGTCTGGCAGCGCTTGCATCCTGAAGAACTGCCACCAATTGCCCAATTAAGTCCTCATTATGCTTAACCAGCCGGTTATTAAAATAGCCGCTGACCAGACTAAGCCCGGCTAACGCCACAACTAAACCCATAAAAATGCGCGGTGCATATTTTTTTGCAAAAACATAGCGCATGATCATATTGTTATTTTCGGAATTAACCCTTTCGTACAAGAGGCCGATGGTATATTTATTCTGGCCTGTTTTTTGCACCTGGACCCACACAATATTTGCCGAAGCGGCAACCATCTTGTGCGTCAGGGGTATCTCAATATCCAGCGAAAGCTTTACTCCTTTATGCTTAATCATCTCGGCCAGCTCGGGATTTAAATTATTTACGGTCAGGGCAATACCCGAGCGGCAGATGTTATTGGTAAACCCCTGCTGCCAATCTGATAAAATGCTCCGGCCATCCAAAGAAATAATCTGGAATTGCACCGGTAACACCGAATCCAAACGGATAAATTTCCTCTGTTCCTTGAGAATACGCCGAGCCTTGCCCATTCCTAAAAACTTATCCTTTCTAAAACTATCCTCTCTTTTGCCTTTTTGGCCAGATCTTCCAGTAAAGATTTAAAAGCCGGATACTCGTTTTCGGAAACCTCGGTCTTCTTCAGCTGGGTTCTCTGCCGGAAAGATAACTTGTTATCCTGAAAGTAGTATTCTACCATACATTTAATCCAGGGGCTATCTTTAACTATGCCTTGCGGAAGATATTTTACAATAAAATCCGGGGGTATTTCAACCGTTAATATCGACTCGTCAACATCTAATACGGAGAATTCGATGGGGTATTTACGCTCGTCTTTGCCCACCAAAGAGACGTCAAAAAAGGCCAGTTGCGGCATTATCCTCAAATTTCCTGCCGCTGTCAAATACTCCGGACCTTGAAATGCATAAGTCAAATACACCGGCGTATTAAGGTCATCCAAATGTTCGATGTGATATTTTTCTAATTGCGCCCCTACGGAGAATTCCTGGATTTTGCTTTGTAGCGACTGCTCTATTAACTCCGGCTGGGTATAAAGCAACCAGTAACGTTGCGCCTGGTCATAAATGCCGGTGCTGATGATATCCCTTACCGCGGCCATAGACTCGTCACTTTTTACCTTGATGTTTGTGCGCCTACTAAGCAGATTATGCTGGGCAGGTAATAGCGGTGTCTGGCCGATTTCATAAGTTTCTTCTTTAAATATCAGGACTCCCCTGCCCTGGTCCATCTGCGGTAAATCGCCGAAAGAACAGGTCTCGGCAGTGGGATCAAGAAAAACCGTCTTTTCATCCAAGGCAACGGCAGCAATGGCGTGATTAAAAAGCATGGCCGGGAAATCTTTATTTAAATCATAGTTGTCCTGCGTAGGAATAAGCACTGGCCAGGCAGGAAAACCTGCCTCCCGAAGCATGGTAACCAAAAGCACTGCCTGGTCTTTACAGTCTCCGTATTTGAACTTAAAAATATCGGCGGCATTATGAGGTTGATAACCCGCCTCGCCGTATTCCACCGCTACGTAGCGAATCTTTTGCGCGCAAAAATTATAAATTGCCCTGATCTTTTCCTCCGGGGAAAGCTGCTCTTTTGTAAGCAGCTCTACCTGTCGCTTTATGGCGGCATCAGCTTCTAGCCTATCCTTAGCCAGAGACCGCCACCAACTATAAATCTCTTGCCAATCGTCAAAAGTAGAAATCAGAATGGTGGGATTTATTTTAGGCTGCGGCGGCATACTAGGCTCAGAAATAATCTGCGGTATATCCTTGAATTGCCAGGTATATACCAAGCGACCCTGTCTCTCTTGCGCCTGCGGATTTAACTCGGCGGAAAAATCATTAAATTTTTCGTTAACAATTTTTATGTGCGCGGGGTTTTCCTTGGGCAGAACCAAAGTAAAGTTAGCCGAGATAATCGGTTCGCTGGACTGCATCATATAGCCTAAAACGATGTCTTTCTCGTTTACCAACTTGCTGCGGGCGATTTTAACTTTATATTCAATACAGGCGCCCTCGGTGACTTCGGGAAAAGAAATAATGTAGGCGCGGGCATTGCTGTAAAGCGGAAAGTTTAAATATTTGGAAACGTCGCGGATGTGGCGCTTGCCAACTTCTACCACCTGGCCATCAGGCTTAATCGTACGGGCATATTCCAATTCTACTTTGTCAAAAGTAGAATCATACTCTATTGCCGTCTCGGCAAAAGAATCCTTGCCGCGTTCGTTTAAAATCTTAATAATATAATGCAGCTCGGTCAGCCGGGTGTTTTCCGGGGTAACCTCAATCTTTTCATCGCACCACAACATTAGTGCCCCGGCCTGGGGATAGTCTCTGGCAGGGGGAGCAGAGGCCAAAATTTCTGCTGCCTGCGGATCAACATCTTTTATAAGATGGCCCTTACCGTGCCTTTCGATCTGATCAATGCGCGCGCGCGCCAAAGAAGCAAAATCCTCGGATTGAATTTTTTTGTAATGCTCTAAAGCCTGGTCAAAAAGATTCAGCTTTTCGCAGGTAAGGCCGTAATAGTAAATATATTCCCCTTCCGGGATATCGTTGCGGTTAAATATTTCCAGTGCCGCGGTAAAATCCCCTGCGCGGTAATAGGAGATTGCCAGGAATTTTTTCGCCTGGGTCGTGTCTAGTTTTTGAAAGGCAGCTATGGCCTCTTTAAATTCGCCGTGTTCATAGTAGAGCTTGCCCAGCCCAAACAAGGCCCGCTCCAGGTCTTTATTTTGCCTGATTAATTCCTTGTATTTACTAACCGCGTTTTTGTAATAGGTTTGCGATTTTCTGGCGTATTTCTGTATGCCGGCTACTTCATCCTTTTTTGCGCAGGCGTAAAATACAGATAGACACAAGAATAAAGCCGCATATAATTTCAAATTTTGCCTCATCATCCCCTCCTCAAAAGACCGTTATATTCACGCATAAATAACCCGGTAATCTTTAGCGTTTTACACTTGATAAGATATTTATTTTCTACCCGGCGTAATGACATGATCCCCATCAAGGAGTTAGTCAAAAACGCCTCGTCCGCCGCATATAAATCCTCTAAAGTAAACCTGCCCTCATAAAGCTCAATTCCGTATTGGGCGGCTAAATCACCCACCACCCTACGGGTAATGCCGCTTAAACAGCCGCAATCCAAGGCAGGCGTAAACAGGGTTTTATTTTTCGCAAAAAAAATGTTGCTCCTGGTAGCCTCGGTGATATCGCCGCGCTGATTAAGCATAATCGCCTCATCAAAACCTCTTCTTTGCGCCTCATAAAAATTCGCTTCATAAATCAAGCGGCTGGAAGTCTTGTGCTGCGCTAAAAATGAATCTTGACCTTGCCGCAGAGACGCGATACCCGCCGAAAAACCTTGTTTGTATTTGTTCAACGGGTACGGTTTATAGCCGCTTGCCGCCACCATGATTTCCGAGCCACCGTCATCCTGCCAAAGAGTTAATCGCAGTCGGGCGTCGGATAATGAACCCAATGCCAGCAGGCGCTTAACAATCTTTCGGATTTTGCCGGTAGAAAAAGGAAGCTCTAGTCCGAATATTTTACCCGAACTCCTGATTCTTGCGATATGTTGATTAAAATAAATTATGTTGCCGCGATAGGCGCGCATAGTTTCGAACAAGCCGATTCCGCGCAAGAGGCCTGAATCAGGATGCAGATCTAAGGATTGCGCCAAAGATAGATACCTGCCTTTGTAGAAAATAAAACCTTTCATCGGCTTTAATCTTAAGCTAAACCCTGTTTAGTGCCTGAAGTATTGCCTTCGCCTTTACCATGGTCTCAAGGTATTCGCTTTCGGGATTGGAATCCGCGACAATACCCGCGCCTACGCCAAAAAAAATCCGTTCCTGTTTTTTTAAGATCGAGCGGATTAAAATATTGAAGTCCATTCCTCCGGCAAAACTTAAATAACCCAGGCAGCCCGTATAAATTGAGCGGCGGTTAGGCTCCAGCTCTTCGATAATCTCCATGGCCCTAATTTTAGGGCAGCCGGTAATCGAACCGCCCGGAAAGCAGGCGCGCAGGAGGTCTATTCTATCTTTATTCTTATGTAATTTACCGGAGACCGTGGCCGTGGTCTGAAATACCGTACTATACCGCTCAAGCTGTCTTAGTGTATCTACGCGGACGGTATCGTAGCCACACACTTTTCCTAAATCGTTTCTCTCTAAATCCACGATCATCACTAATTCGGCTTTATCCTTTGCGCTCTTTAAAAGCTGAGCCTTCAATCGGCGGTCTTCTCTACTATTTATGCCCCGCGGCCGCGTACCCTTCATCGGCCGGGTAGTCACCAAATCGCCCTCCAGTTTTAGAAACCTCTCCGGGGAAGAACTGATGATTTGCCAATTGCCGGCGTCAAAATAAGCACTGAAGAAAGAAGGGCTGATTTTGCGCAGGCGCCGGTAAAGCTCGGCTGACCCTAAAGGAGTTTTGGCCTGGAAGCGTTGGGATAAATTTACCTGATATATATCGCCGGCTTTTATATAACCCTTGGCTTTAGAAACCGCATTAATATAGTCTTTCTTTTCTAAATCCGATTCTAGTTTCGGGGGGATTTTCTGCGGCGAATCTCTTTTTGGCCGAGGGCGCGCATTCAATCCGGAAAGCAGCGACTCTAATCTTTTTAAGTTTTCCCGGCAGAGCGCAGCCGCCAGATAAGATTTCTTTTCGGGAAAACCTACGGCGCAAATATGTAATTTGCGCTTCCAGTGGTCGATGCCTACGACGGTGTTATAAAACCCGAAATAGCAGTTGGCTATGCCCGGATCCGGCTTATTCCTTACGTTGATTTTATGCTCCAGAATAAAACCCAGGTCATAAGCCAAATATCCTACTGCCGCGCCAAACAGGGGTAACTCCGCCGGGGGCGAAGAAAAGCGGTATTCGCCTAACAATTCTTTTAATCTGCCAAAGGGGTTTCTGTCATAAGCAGTTAATGTGAAAAACGGCTCCACGCCCAGAAAAGAATATCTCCCCAGGGCCTTGGTCCTTAAGCTGCTGTCTAAGAAAAAACAGTTCTTCTTTATGCTTAGCATGTCAAAGATCGCCAGCGGATCCAGCTTTAGTTTATACGATTTCAAGATGTAATATGCCATCGACCCTGAATGTGCGTTCTTCGTTTCTTAACCGGCAGAATGCCACCAGATAACTGCGTTGATTCTCCTGCCTTAATTCTTTCGGCAACACTTCTCTCTCCGAAACCGCAAAGCCGCCGCTGGCAACATATTTGATTTTTAGGCCCACACCCAAATCGATAGCTTCCTGTATGCGGCTTAGTTTCTGCGCATTAAGGCCCTGTACAAAATGTGCATCAACGGCGAACAGACTCAAGAACTGCCCGAAGTCTGAAACTCCTTTCAGATAAAGGATTTCTCTCAGCTTATTAAAAACATCCAGCGTAAGCTCCACATCGGATAAAGCGCGATGCGCCTGTTTATCTTTAATATTCAACTGTTCTGCTACAAACCAAAGCGCATAACGGGCCAGGCCCGGCAGAAGCCTTCTGGCCATTTTGAGTATGTCTACTACCCTAAACCCCCGCAAAGGCTCTTTTGTAATAAGGAGCAATTCTTGGTTAATAAAACCCAGATCAAAACCTGCGTTGTAGGAACACAGGCAGCTACCTTTGGCAAAATGCAAAAATTTTGGCAGGGCCTCTTCTATTGCGGGCGCACCTTCCAGCATCTGAGCACTGATATTATTCACCCGAAAAGCCGCCTCAGATATAGGCCGGCCGGGATTAACCAGGGTTTGAAAAACTCCCAAGGTCTCTTGGCCGCGGATTCTGATACCCGCTATTTCTACTATTTTATCACCGCCTGCCGGATCCAAACCGGTGGTTTCGGTATCAAAAATAGTAAATTCCGCCTCATTTATGTTCTTTGCCATAATCAATGATTAACGCGCGCGATGAAGCTGGGCACAAGTCGATAGGGACGATAAGACAACTTTACCCCTCTTAGGTTATCCAGCCCCGAATCATCCATAATATTGACATAGCGCAAACTTTTTTGTTCCGCGCAGAAGCGGCGAAAAATATATTGGCTCAATCCTTTAATACTGAGATCGCTGATCTCGTATAAAATGCAAAAGATGTCCCGGCTTAAAGAAAAACCCAAGGTAAATGCCTTTATCCGGTTATCTATTTTAACCAAACCGCTCTTAAGATTCAGCTGGCTAAAATTATCGAACAATACCTGCAGGCAGATTCGGCCATCACCCAACATGCCTTGATATACGCTATCTTTATATTTCTTTCGACGTTCGCCCATCCAATAATCGTAAAGCCCCAGGCACTCGGTTCTATCCCGCAAAAAAAGACCGCGATATTCGAAACGGTAGTGTTTCTGAAAATAATTCACGCATGCGCGTTTGGCTTTAAACCCTTCCCCCTTTAATTGCACCAAATCATTCCTTTGGCACAAATACTCCGGAAATTTTTCCACCAGACGATAACCCAGCCTTTTATAAAAATCCGTATCTTTTTCTTCGATGTTCTCTATTCGGGAAACCGCCTTCTGCGGGTTATGTCCATCCATGATCTCGAATGCTGCAGAAACTGTCTTGGGCTTAAGCCCTGGACCCAAGGGCGGAAGATAAAGAAAACACCCCAGCCTGTCTTTAAAAAATATGCACAGATTAGCGTTGATTATTGTCCAAAAAATTTCAAAGAGCCCCTTCCAGATGAAGATATTTTGGAAGGCATATACAGATAACTCGCGGTGCCTTAACTTAAAAAACTTATCAAACAGAGGTTTGTCCTTAATATGCAGGGCTTTGAGTTCCATAAATTAAAGGGATATTTCTTGAATTGCCGAAACCTCAGCGTATGACTGAATAATGTGCGGATTGCTTCTTAAGAGCCCTGCGTACGGAGGATTCTGCAAAAGCGAAATCAAATACCGGGTGTATTCCTTAAACTCTGGGGTCTTTTCTTTTTCCTGGCAATATGGGCAGTTGGAATCCGCGGCTAAATAAATTTTTCTTATCCTGCCACTACCTGCGTTGTCTTGCGAAAGATTTGAAGTGCCGGGTGCATATTGAGCGCAAATCAAAAACGGATAGAGTTGACATTCCAAAGGGCGCCGCTGGTAAACCTTACACTTATTCGCTTCATAATTAAAGAACGGACAAATATAAATCTCCTGCCTTGGGAAAGGGACTATCTTTAGTTTTTTGCGCGGGGTAATCATTGCCGCCGCTACACCCTGATTCAGGAAAAGTTCGATTTCTTCATTGAGAAGCGCGGGCACCCAGGCAGAGTCTTGCTGGGTGAACCTACAGCAACCCTGGCAGTTAAGACAGGCTTCCTGGGGAACAAATTGCTTAATCATTTAACGGTACTGCCTAAGGCGACCGTTCTTGCCGGAGACACTATTGCTATGCCCTGCGCATCTGCCGTTGCCAAAAGCATACCCTGGCTTTCTACGCCGCGCAGAACTGCAGGCTGAAGGTTATCTACTACAACCACCTGCTTTCCCAATAAGTCCTCTTTCTTATAGGAACCCTTTATCCCCGCCACCAGCTGCTTGGTCCTGCCTCCTAAATCAACAGTGACAACATACAGCTTGTCGGCGTTAGGATGATCTTTAACCTCTTTAATTTCGGCTACTTTCAGCTCTAATTTCTTAAAATCTTCTATGGTTGCCATTTCCTCCTCCGTTTTTAGCTGCTTTTTTAAGATGCCTTGCCAAATTAAATTATCTTAACACGGCTTTTCCTAAAAAACAAGACCTATATAGGATTGGCTTGGCCTAAGATAATTCCTTATAACTAAATTATAAATATTGACAAAGGGCGTAATCCATACATAATGCTTACTGGGAGGTCTTTTTGATGGAAAAATTAAAACCTGCGTCATGGATGGCGGCAATCCTTATGCTTGTCTACCTTACAGCTGCCTTTCCATTAAACGCGCTTGCTTCCTGCGAAGACGAGTGCGAAGTACCGCGCAGCTGCAAAGAATATCTGGAATGCAGGGTTTCCTACATGGAATGCCTGGCTGCCTGCAAGCAAAAGGAGGCCTGGGAATTATCTGCACAATCCTCGGAAAAATTTATCGCCGCAACTGAAAGAATGGCTCAAATTCTGGAAAAGACTTTCCAGATGTCGGAAAAAATCACCCAGCTATTAGATAAGTTGATTGCCAAAGTGATGCAGGAAACACCACTCGAAAAACCGCAGGAAGCTCAAGAAACGTCCGCCCCCTAAGCCAATTCTACAACTTCTTCTCCCGCGAGAAAAATCCGGAGTTTTTTTAAAGGAGGGGTTTGAAAAGGTCTGCTTTGCACTATTAGCGCGCTAATATGGATACCGATTCCCGGGAAATCTCTTGGGCGATCCTTAGCAGGCGAGTGAAGTAAACTTCTGCCTTATTCTTATCGCCGGCTGATACCGCCTTCCAGCCATCCTCTGCGCTGTCCAGTAATTTTACCGTCAAGGCATAATGCCTTTTGCAGCTATCAGGAACCAGGAGGCGGGTGAGCGTTGCTTTGTTCTTGCGAATCAATTCCAGTATCTGCTCTGCCCTTGCGCGAATCTTTGCGCCTTCATCCAGGTCGGTAAATAAATGTATATCGAGTGCGTCGTAAAGCCGTTTATGGCTGGCTATAAAATTCTCTACGAAGGAATTCATTTTTTTGACGTAAGAAGCCGGAGCAGCAGGTGCCTGCCCCGGGGTAATCTTTGATCCCCTGGCGTCTGTTTGTTCCTTGCGAATGATGTCTCCCAGCCTATATTCCCTGCGACCGTAGGGAAATTGCATAACGATAAAATCGTTAGATATTTGAGTTATTTTGCCTCCGCAACAATAACTGTTCAGGGAAAATAATTCTTCATTGATGAGCACCCGGGGATTTTCTTCGTCAAAAAATATCCCACTTACCACAAACTGCTCATTTTGGGAACCAGAAACTACTTGGCCTGCCTGCTCGCTGGCAGCCAGGCCTTGTTGAATCGCCTGCGGATAACTCAACAATAACGCCCAGGCAAAGAAAAACAAAATATGCGTATGTTTAATCATGTTATCGTGGAGCGAATGCGCTGTGTCGCTCTAATAACTGCGAGGTTGCATCCATCCTTCTGGCCCAAAGCAAAACCGAAATCTCGGCGTAGCCGACATAAACGGCCAAAGCAAGATACGCCCAAATAAACCCCCCGAGTGGCAAAGGCAGGGGGTTTGCGATAGAAAAACCTAAATATATCGCGGCCTTGACAAGCACAAAAATAAAAGCCCCAAAGAGACAACCTGCGCTGGCTAACGAGCGCAATTTTCCGAACTTCTCAACCGGCCGCCCGCCCAGAATGAAACCGCCTGCCGCGCAAGCCCCGTATAATAGGAGTATAAAAAAATAAAGTCGGCAGGAAAAACCAACCTTTGTCAACCTGTCGAATTCCACTGCCCGGCAATATATAAGATAAGCCAGGACTCTCCAGAGGGCATCAATATAGCACAATAATGTTGCTTTGGCTAAGACCCTCAGCGGCTTGGAGAGATTGGTAAATTTGCAGATGTATTGGGTAATGCGGTTTTTATCGGCTTCGCTAATCTGATAGAAATTGCAACCGATACGCAACTGTTCCCCCACCGGCACGCGGCTTTTTACGGCAAGGGTAGCAGCTAAGGGTTTGCCTGCGCCTTCCAAATGAAACTCGATATTAAAATAATCCGGCAGGGTCTGACCTGCCGGAATAAAAAACGAAAGCCCCCCGGAGCTGATATCATTCAAGGTGACTTCCCGAGAAAGCTCCTGCTCCACAAAAACCCTTGCAATGGATTTAATAGGGACACGCAGAAAAACTCGCCTTACAGAAGAATCTTGAACTAGCGGCTCCTTGGGCATCTTAAATCAGGACTTTTAAATACCGCAACAGCTTATTTTGCTCAATCTCTTTATATTCGTCTCTATTAATTACGGTAATCTCCTCTTCTGAGTTCTCTCCTATGGTCACCTCGCCCTTGTCATCCCATAACCAAATGTTCTTAACGCTGCCGTCATTAAAATACACGCGGTCGCGATTTAATAGGCGCATGATAAAAATATAATGCGGGGAATCAGGCTGAAGCAGCACAAACGAAGAAGCAATCAGCACTACTAAGCCGGCAACAATAATAAATTTTCTCACTTTAACTATTTGTTAAATTCAAGATTTACGGATTACTTCCCGGACTGTTTTCCTTTGCTTTGCGAGGCGAATTCAATAATCTTATTCAGGTCTTGCTTATCCACCTTTATGGTATTTAGGCGTATTTCAAATTTATTATCCGCCAAGGGGATAGTCTTGACTACTTTCGTAATCACTTTTATCGGCAAGGGGTTAATGTGTACCGGCAGATAAACCATTAAGGGAAAGATAGAACCCACGGGCAGGGAAATATCGGCCTCGAAACAAAAACCGGCCCTGCTGACGTTTTTGGTGACGGTGCGCTTATAGCCTCCTTCTGCGAGATACTCTATATCTAATGCGGCATCGATTCTCACCGATTCCCTTCTCTCCAGCCCGGTGTAAGTCTTGGTCTCCACAAAGAAGGGATATTTCTCGCTGCCTTCGCTTGGCAGGCGGACATAGATTTTTAAAGTAGCGATGATTTCCGAAAATAGCCCTACAAAAGGCCTGACCTTAAGGCCCGTAGTATCTTCGATTGCCTTGATTGCCCTGGCATCGAAAGGATTAGCCATGACCACGTTGATGATGTTGCCGCTTTTGAATACCGGGACGCAGAGATGCTGTTCGATAATATCTTGCGGGATGGCTTGAATTATCTCATCCGGTATCTCATATTTAGATAGTGGCAAATAGGGAATTTTAAAGTAATCACAGAGAGACTCGGCCAGCTGGTCTTCTTTTAAATGCCCGTATGCAATTAAATATAAAATCGGGCTGCTACCCTTGTGCTGTTTTTGATAATTGATGGCTTTCTGCCACAGGCTTTCATCGATTAAACCGTTACTTAAAAGCAGCTCTCCGATCTTTTTTTCCTGCTCCTGAACGTAGGGGATTAAATCCTTGGGTAAATCGCCGGTAATGGCCAGGCTCGGCTCGAAAGCCGGAACTTTTGGAGGCGGCCCGCCTTTTATTTTTCCGCCTTTTTCCGCTTCCGGAGCTTCTTTTGGTCCGGCCTGCCCCTTGGTCTTAGCGGTCTCCGCAGCCTCCAAATCCTTGCCTGCCTTAGCAGACTTTTTCCCCGCAATCTTCTTTGCTTCTGGGGCGCTGGCTAATTCTTCTTCCTTAGCTATTAACTCTGTATTGAGCTTTTGATTTTCTTCGCGCAGGCGCTCGAACTCCTTGCGGTCAACCGAATCCTGCATTTTCTTTTCATACTCTTGCTTAAGGCTGGTCTTTTCTTCGGCAGCCTGCTTAGCTTCTTCTTCGGCCTTAGACTTCTGTGCCAAGGCTTCGGAGAGTTCCTTTTGTTTGGCTGCAACTTCCTGGTTAAGCTGACCGAGTTTCTCCTGCAGGGCGCGCAATTCGTCTTTGGTGCCCTGGATTTGCTTCTCTTTCTCTTGCGTTTGCGCTTTTTCTGCGGCGACTAATTGTTCCAGCTTTTGTTTTTCCGCCTCAAGGTCGGCTTTTGCTTTCTTTAGCTCTTCCTGATTAGTTGAATTTTGCGTCTTTAGCTCTGCCAGCTCCTTGTCTTTAGCCAAAATCTGGGTATTCAGTCTCTCCTCTTCTTTCTGGAAACGCTCAAGGACTTCCGGCCCGAGCAATTTCTTGGCCCTCTTTTCTTCCTCTTTATCTAATACTGCTTTCTGGCTGGATATCTCCCTAAATGCCGCCTCTACTGCGGCTTTCAACGCCTGGGTTTTAAGAAGCTCCTGCTCCTTGCTGGTCGCCAGCAGGTTAAGTCTTTTGTTTTCTTCCTGGAGGCGCTCTAATTCTTTGCGGTCAGCCAAGCCCTCTAACTTAACTTCGTACTCCCGCTTAAGATTGGACTCTTCTTCCGTGGCCCTTTTGACTGCTTCTTCCAGCGCAGTCTTTTGAGCTGATATTTTGGAAAGCTCTGCTTCTTGCGCCACGGCCTGGGAACTAAGTTTCTGATTTTCTGCCTGGAGGCGCTCGAACTCCTTGCGGTCAACCGTACCCTGTAATTCTTTCTCGTATTCCTGCTTTATGACGCCCTTATCTTCCGCTGCCTTCTTAAAGGCCTCTTCGGCAGCGGCTTTTTGGGTCAGGACTTTAGAAAGTTCTTGCTCCTTAGCGGCAAGTCGCGAACTGAGTTTCTGATTTTCTTCCCGAATGATTTCCAGCTCTTTTTTTCGGATGGGATCCTGCAGTCTTTTTTCGTATTCCTGTTGTAAGCTGGTCTTATCTTCCAAAATCTTCCGCAGCTCCGCATCGCTTGCGGATTTCTGCGTTAAGAGATCGGAGATTTCCACCTCTTTGTCGGAGAGACGGCTATTCAAACGCTCTATTTCATCCCTCAGCAGCCTGGATTCCTCGGAACTGCTTTTTTTTGCGCGTTGGCTGGAAATAAATAAAATAAAAATGAGCAGATTAATCGTAACCTGCCCAAAGAGGATAATATAAACCCAGCTATTGATATCTACGTTCATTTTTTCTGGATTAATTTAGTTATAAGCGAAACCATGCATATAAACACCCATACTAATTATAACAGAAGATTGCTGTATCACAATATAAAAATAAAAGGCTGGACGTTTAGTCCAGCCTTTTTGCTGTCTACACCACGATAATAACAAACTATTTAAGTCCCTCGGTAAACTCCGTCCACGGCAATTCAGTGGTAAAAGGATACCCGGGGTTATCCGGCGGGTTAGGAACTATACAGGTCATAATGTCGCCCATGCCGTAAATCGCGCGGCTGGCCCAAAACCATAGACCTTTTCCGATACCCAGCCATACATTACCTTCATTCTTCCCGCGAATGGCTTGGCCGGGAATTTCGGCAATGCCGCCAAAAGCATCTGCCAAACCTCTGACTAATTTCCTGCCGATGGGCTTGACGCCTTCGCTCAGGGTGGGCTTAAAGACGCTGTACTGTTCTCCTTCTTCCCAGGCAAATTCAGCATCAAAGGGAATACCTACGCCTTCGTTATCCTGGTGATTGACGGCCCAGCAACCAAAAAGCTCTAAAGCACCCCAACCC
>Ga0209536_100008871_pt1 | contig 15009 bp, 15 predicted proteins | sample DeeMarSeWOR28_12_FD_187461 | JGI IMG/M metagenome (GOLD analysis project Ga0209536, IMG submission 187461) | Marine sediment microbial communities from White Oak River estuary, North Carolina - WOR-2-8_12 (SPAdes) (version 2) | ecosystem: Environmental > Aquatic > Marine > Intertidal zone >...
ATATTAATCGCATCCTTTTTCATTTCCTCCGGCGCTCCAGGCCTCTGATTAAGATGTTTTATTATGTTTACATACTTGAGTGCTCTAAAAGACAAAGGCTATAGGCCAAAGCTGATCTAACTCAAATTTAATCCAAATTATATTGAAATTTTACATTATGAAATTATAAAAATAAGAAATGCTTATAATTGTTTTGGACTCATTGTTGGGCAGGACTTTTAGCAGCGCCAACCCAATATCAAAGGAAATATATGATGGAAATTGATGACGGTATCACCCTGCAACACAAACTTGATTATCTTAAATTAGCTTTAAAAATCTCCAAACTTCGTTATCATGGGGAAGAACCTCACATCGATCTGATAATGCAAGCCCGTGAGGCTGGCTGTTTAGCCGGTATCTCCCATGAAGAATTGAACAAGCTATAAATCGCAACATAAAGCGATTTTTTTATTCCTTTCAGCGCTGTCCACCATTCTTTGCTGCCTTTTATCATCTCTAATTGTGTTTCTTTGATCTTTAATTGACATACCACTTTGTGGTATTATTCTCTAAGAAAGCTAAAAAAGAATTAATGCTGTACGGCAATTCTGTCAATTGGGAGTTTCCACTTTAGAGGTTTAAATGCATTACCTGCAGATGCGAATTATGATCAGAAGACATTCACGATACAGTTTTGCGGCTGCAATCCTGCTTTCATCTTTTCTGTTTCTCGGCTGTTTGCAAAACTACGGCCGCCTGAAACACAATAATGAAGTAACGCGGGCCTTTCAGAGCTATCAGGTCGAGCCCGATTACAAATACTATTATTATGGTAGAATCAACATGCCGTACGCCATTGTTGGACTTGATCGCGCCTATCACATGCGATCCCGTGTCTGGCGTGAAGTCGACCACGATTCCGAGCAATTCAAAAAAATGATTTTTTGGGTTTGGGACGATGTCCGTGGACCTTTTTACCTCAGTGGCGCTGATATTACGGATCCCAACGGTAATAAAGTGGGCATCTGGTATTCGGGTATCTGGTATGCAGCTGTCCGATTCGATGAGAACAACCGGATTGTGATCATGCCGGATACGCCATTTCTGGGCGGTCCCACAAAATAGAATGAATAGTCAATTTAAACAGGAATGCAACGCCCCCATCCAGGTGTCGTTTCAACTCTTAGGTAGCCGACTAAAAATAGTGTGACGCGTTTTTGACTTTTAAGCTGGAATTTGATAGTTTGTGCTACTTTCACGACAGTGCATTTGCTGGAGGAAGCTTACGATGGATCCAAAGGGATCATTCCCTAACCACATGATAAAACACCATTATTTCCTACTGGTGCTTTGTTGTTTAATTGCCTTTATCTTTAGCGGATGTTTTGCAAATTATGGCAGGCTTCACTGGGACCCACAGGTGACCGCTGAGTTCCAAAATCATACCGTTCAGAAAGATTATAATTACTATCACCATGGGATCGGCAATCGCACCTTTGCCATCGCCGGGGTTTCTGCCGAATATCACATGAAGTCCAGAATCTGGCGGGAAGTTCCGGAGGACATCGAAGCGTTTAAAGGCTTTGTTTCGCGGGCCTGGATAAACCATGCTTACCTACCCCATGATCCTCAGGGTGCCTATATCCTGGATCCGCAAGGTAAGCAGGTTGGGACCTGGTACTCCAGCCTACGTTTCGTTACGGTAAAATTTGCTGAAAATAATCGCATCGTTATCATGACGGATACCCCCTATCTGGGCGGGCCTGAGGCTGCCAAAGGTCATGGTTCTGGTGAGCGGATCTCGCGGTTTGAATCAAATCCTTATATCTCCTGTCAGTTGAAAGCCTTATTTGCCAGCCAGTAAGTATACTTTTCAAATCATTTTGTTTGACGAATGAGTTTGCATCTGACATCCGGCATACATGAGCCCTGCCGGTCTGGTTGACAACCCATTCCATCGCATTATCGTATAATGTGGCCCTTTTCATATAGCTGCATCGATGTGATCGGGCTTTATTTCACATTCATATTGAAAAAACATCCGGCGGCCGGAAAAATGGTTGGCCGCGAAAGAGGTTTATGATGTATATCAGACATTTATACCGGAAAAAGACGACTGCTTACACCGTCTTTACGTTGTGCACGGGTTTGATGATGCTGTTTATAGTTGCCGGCTGTGCTCAAAATTTCGGGCGGATCCAATGGGATGACAATGTAACCCAGGCCTTTGAATCCAATCAGGTTGAGCCGAATTATAACTTTTATCAGTACACTATCGGCACGCAGGTTTATGCCATTGTGGGGTTTGATCCGAAACTGGAGATGCAATCCCGCATATGGCGCGAGCTGTCAGTGGATACCGAGGATTTTGAAGTGGCGACCTCTCGTATCTGGGACGATGATAGACGGTTACCAAGGGGGCCACGGGGGGCCATTATCAAAGACCCTGCCGGTGAGCAGGTCGGTGTGTATTTTTCAAGTTTGAAATTTGTTTCCATAAAATTTCAACCGGAAAATCGGGTTATGGTGATGCTGGACACAACTCCCATTACCGGGGGACCGGGCGAACGCAGACAATTTTAGCGCCCAGACTTGACAATTGTCATAAATAAAAATTTTATAAAATAGCAGCCGCATCAGTCGGTGCAGCATTCTTGTTCTTGCACCGACTGATGCGGTTTTTTTTGGGGGCAGCTAAGCACAAATGAGCACTTCTCTATAGCAACTCGTTAGCAACGACAAATATTTGCAATCTGTGAGTAAAAGCGATAAAGTTATGGCATATCGTCGCATATGTCCAAGCAAGCATTTTGTAGCAACACGGGTGAGGAGCCTATGGTATCAAGAGAATTTCAAACGAATGAATTAACCTCTATTTTGAAATCCTGCCGCCGGCTGAGTCATATATTGGAAATTGGACAATTGTATTCGGTTTTTGCCGATGTGGTAAAGGAAAGCTTTGGAATTCGTGAGCTGACTATTTTTGAGTATTATAAGTCCGAAAAAAAACTATCTCTTGTCTCCAGCATCGGTCTCGGTCATCTCAATTTACAGATCCCCAGAAGCAAATCCTCCCTGTGGAAATCCATCTTAAAGGGCGAGCCTTTTGAAGTCAGTGACGATTCAGGCAAACCGTTGTTTTCAAAAGATTTTCAAAAATCCACGCTTGCCGGCCTTCAGTCTAAATTGTGGGTCCCAGTGGGGATAGGGCATGAACTGACGGGCCTGTTGACCATTGGCAGCCGCGAAAACAATCAGCCATTCAATGAGGCGGATCGATATTTTTTGCAGCAACTCTCCGCTCATGCCGCCGTGTGCATTAATACCTGCCGCCTTTATGAGAAGCACCAGCAAGAAAAAGAAGATTTGGACAAAACCCTCCAAAATCTGTCTCTGCTCTACAGCATCGGCAAGGCCATGAATTATATCAGTGATCTGAAGAACCTCTTACAATATATATTGAGCAAAGCCATTGAGGTGACTTTTGCCGAGAAAGGTTCTCTGATGCTTTATGATATGGAGACGGATCAGCTCAATATCCGCGTTCTGGCCGGAATGAAGGACACCGCTTTTCAGGATAAAGTCAATAACAATGAAATTGCCTGCCGCAGTTTCAAGCCGGGCGAAGGCATTGCCGGGCGGGTTTATGTGACCGCCAAGCCCCTTGTCGTCAACAATATCAAAGAAGATGATGGGTTTATTGACTCTGAGAAGTCCTATGTTCGATCGATTGCATGCATTCCCATGGTTGTCTACAATGATGTCATCGGTGTCATTAATGTGACCAACAAGCGCCACGATAAAGCGTTTACCGATGAAGATGTGGAAATGTTAAAGGCCGTGGCCGATCAGGCAGCCGTGGCCATTAACAAGGCCCAACTCTGGGATATGGCGGTTACTGATTCTTTAACCGGTCTGTATGTACGCCGTTATTTTTTGGTCAAATTGCAGGAGGAATTGCACCGGGCTGAGCGCTACGATAATATCTTATCGATTGTCATGGCTGACCTGGACCACTTCAAAAATATAAATGACACCTACGGTCACGATGCCGGTGATCGTGTGCTAAAAGCCATCGGCAAATTCCTGCAGCAAAATATAAGGGATGTCGACATGGTCGCCAGGTATGGTGGTGAAGAGTTTGTGATCATGATACCCGAAGCGGCCAACGACGCGGCGCATATTTTATCCGAGCGCTTGAGAAAACAAATGTCGGAGCTGAAAATCGAAGACCTCCCTCCTATCACCATCAGTCTGGGAATTGCCACTTATCCATTCGATGGCTCGGATTTAGCGGATCTCATCAAAAAAGCAGACGCGGCCATGTATGCCGCCAAAAGGGATGGACGCAACCGGGTTGTAAAATATTCACCGGATATTCCAATGGTCAGGGAGAGCAATACAGAGGCCATCGAGAACTAGTCCTTATTCGCCCATTTTAGATTACTTTTAAATGTAACACATTTCTTTAACGCGTTTTAAAGATCGGTTCTTGAAAAAAAGGAAGATGTCTATTATTAAACACCCATTACCTTGATGACCTAACATTAAGTCTCAAGCAAAGGGAGGGGATATGTCAGATATATTAGATGTTGTTAAAAACAGGGATCCGCAGGAAAATGAATTTCATCAAGCGGTCAGTGAAGTTATGGAATCGGTAAAGCCGGTCATGGACCAAAATCCGATTTACCGACAGGCCAAGATACCGCAAAGACTTGTTGAGGCCGAGCGGATCATTATTTTTCGTGTCCCCTGGATGGATGACCAGGGAGAGATTCAGGTCAATCGTGGCTTTAGGGTCGAAATGAACAGTGCGCTGGGCCCATACAAAGGCGGGCTGCGGTTTCATCCGTCCGTTAATCTGGGTATCCTTAAGTTTCTTGCTTTTGAACAGGTTTTTAAAAATGCATTGACCACCCTGCCTATGGGCGGCGGCAAGGGCGGGTCGGATTTTGATCCCAAGGGCAAATCAGACAATGAAGTGATGCGCTTTTGTCACGGCTTTATGAGTGAACTCTTCCGCCACATTGGGCCCGACACCGATGTGCCTGCCGGAGACATCGGCGTTGGTGCCAGGGAAATTGGTTATCTGTTCGGTATGTACAAAAAGCTGCGCAATGAATTCACCGGCGTTTTAACCGGCAAAGGACTCAACTGGGGCGGCAGTTTGATCCGTCCTGAGGCCACCGGATACGGTTCGGTCTATTTTGCGGCCGAAATGATAGCTACCCGCAACGACGAATTGAAGGACAAAATCTGTTTGGTTTCCGGCTCGGGTAACGTGGCGCAGTATACCACCGAAAAACTGATCGAACTGGGGGCCAAGGTCGTCACCCTTTCGGATTCTTCCGGCTACATTTACGATGAAAGCGGCATTGACGCCAAAAAACTGGAATTTGTCAAAATGCTTAAGAACGTCCGCAGGGGCCGAATCGAAGAATATGCCGACAAGTACTCAGAGGCGGTTTATACGCCCGTTGATCCAGGATTGGACTATAATCCACTCTGGAATCATAAAGCTGATTGTGCCTTTCCGAGCGCCACCCAAAATGAGATCAACGCCAAAGATGCCCAGAATATGGTCAATAACGGGGTTGTGCTGATCAGTGAAGGCGCCAACATGCCGACCGAACCCGGTGGGGTCGATATCTTCTTACAGGAAAAATTGCTTTACGGACCCGGCAAAGCCGCCAACGCCGGTGGTGTATCGGTTTCAGGGCTTGAAATGACTCAAAATAGCATGCGCTTAAACTGGACCCGCGAAGAAGTCGACGATCGGCTAAAGATGATCATGAAAAGTATCCACCAGACGTCACTGGAAGCTGCCGAACAATACGGCACGCCCGGAAATTATGTGAACGGCGCCAATATTGCCGGGTTTGTTAAGGTGGTGGATGCCATGCTGGATCAAGGCCTCGTCTAAAACGGGTTTCAAAACCATTATTTTTTGCCCGATAGCTGCGTTGCGATTCAACTCAAAATGCTCACGTACGTACGTGTACGCTCCGCTTTTTCGTTGAATCGACGCCTTGCTCTCGGACAAAATCTCACGCTTTTGAAACCCGTTTAACAATTTCTTTGCTCACTTACAGAACGGAAATAGTCTATTTATTTGAAACCCGTTTAACATTTTTATTTTTTGCCCAGCGAAAAAAGCCCTCATTTATGATTTGAAAATACAATTTCTAAAATAAACCAATCATCATATCACTATTTTCTTAGCCTTGTTGAACACCTTAATTTTATCATACCTAATTTGAGCGATTGTCGAGGTTGCCGCAGCTACAAGGCAGATGGCGTTCCGCTATAGTGTACTATGCGGGACGGCATCTAACACAGTAGATGCGGTAAGATCGGCAAGCCCCCGTGGGGTTTCAAATTTTAATAACTCAGAATTGATAGAATTCTTTAAAAGAAAGATAAAAATATGCATATATTAAAATTTGAAACGCTATTTTAGGATAAATTAAGATGAAAATCCCGCCATTAAGGCGGGACCATCGGACAAAATCTCACGCTTTTGAAACCCGTTTAACAATTTCTTTGCTCACTTACAGAACGGAAATAGTCTATTTATTTGAAACCCGTTTCACAATTTCTTATTGCTCGCCTATAAAACGGAATCAGTGAATCAGGCAGCGATACCGCTATTTCTGTCTTCTGACCTCTGGCCTCTGTCTACTGTCCATTGACAACTACCTGAGGGTAATCAGCAACACGCCGACCAACACCACCATAACGCCCAAGACAGTTTTAAAGGTGATTTTTTCCATATCCTTGAAAAACAGATAGCTCCATCCCATTACAAATACCGGATGGAGGCTGGCCAGCGGTGCGACAATGATGGCATCGCCCTGCGATAGCGCGTAGAATAGCGACAACCAGCCGGCTGTTAAGAATACCCCCGCCCCGCATAGATACAGCGTATTGTTACGGTTTAAGGAAATCTCGGCACGCATGCGTTTAAATACCAAGCACAGCACGGTGTAGAAAGCCAGGGAAGTTGCAAATCCCACGGTTACCCCAAACAGCGGTTCGTCCAGAATATTTAACCCCATTTTGCGGATGACAATCGCCAATCCCACCAGAAATGAGGCCAGCAGGGCAAATATTAAATCTTTTTTATGACGGGTGGTTGATTTACCGTTGGTTTGGATGTCTCTTTCAAAGGTAATGATCCCGCTGATGATTAAAATGATTCCCAAGCTGAGAACGACTGTCAATTTTTCCTTCAAAAATACAGCGGCGATGATCGCGGTGAAAGCCGGTCCGGTCGATAGGATGGACGATGACATTGACGGTCCGATACGATCGAGGCTGATAAAGTAAAGCCAGCGCACCAGCGCCGGAGACAGGATGCCTGCCGCGATAAACAGGACAAAGGCTTTGGTCTTTAAATGGTGGAGCTGAATTTGAGGCAGAGATATCCCCAGCAGAACCAGGGTTCCCACCAGGGTGACCACCAGCATGGCGGAGGTTGGATTGGTCCGCTCGATGCCTTTTTTCATGATGATGGTGGTTCCGCTGATCAGAAGCGAGGAGAGCAGCGCCAGAATAATTGCCATTAGCAACTCCACAAGTGCCCGATAGAAATATTCAGATGGAAAATAAACCGAAGAAATCTGGATAAATAGAAGATATCCAGGCTTTGCACGGGTCGGAGGCTTTCATATGCAAGGCACTTAAGGCCGAGACTATAGTTAAACTATGTCTCGACTTTAACCCGCCCGCCTCGCCTGAGCGGCTCGCGATGGCGGGCGTGGTAACGCAGCAGATGGAAGCCTCCGGCTCGCCGCGTTGTCTCAAGGGAGAAAAGTAATGAGATAAAAAGCTAATCGATTTTGACAATCTTGTTATAGGCCGTAAATGCCAGAACGCCGCCGGCAATTCCGCCGCCGGCCTGGATCAGATTGGGGATGATTTCCGATACGGCTCCCTGAAGACCAATGTTCGGCATCAATGCTTCAGCTATAAAATAGCATGCAACCATCAATGCACCACCCAGTAGGAGCAAAAGCCAGCGGCTGAACTTCCGCCGACCGGATGCCAGCGCGCACAACCCGCCTTCAGCTCCTTTGGCAATCAAGGTGATGGGTGCAAATAGGCCGAATCCGCCGATGATATCCGCCAGCGCCGAGCCGATGCCGCCGGCACCTGCACCCCACCAGAAAGATCTTTTCCGAGTCATGCTTCCTAATACCAGACCGGAAAACACCACTGCGACATCTCCAAAATTGAAGTATCCCCGGCTGGGAAGTGGCACCCTGATAAATAGCGTCATCAGGGCAACAACTGCGGTAAGGGCAAAAAAAGCAATTTTAATATTTTTCATTTGTTGGTCTCTTGAAAATGTTGATACCGGTTGCGAAGCAATCGATTAGAATGATCAATCTCTTCATAAAGATACAAATACAGTGCAATGATAAGACAGGCATATTTTTTCAAAGTATATTTAATGTTGCTGCCGGATTTTAATACCGAATAGGTGTTCAGATACCAGGAAAATCTGCGCAATATTCTTTCACCCTTTGAGAAGGCTGATTTTAGGGTAATTAAATCAATCCGCTTTTTCATTGAAATCGGAAGGCTGAGGATATCAAGATACGTAATGTAGCTCAACAGGACTTTTAAAAATATGAGTGAGCTGGGAAACACCATGCATTTAATAAAGGTATCTTGCAACCAATCCTGTCTGCCGAATAGTCGGGTGAAGTGAAAAATCAGTCCGAAAATAAATAACGTAAAAACAAACGGTAAACAAAATTTCAACAAGGAAACCGTTTCTCGAAGCGAAAATCGCAGCGCATTCCATCCGAGTATTCCGATAAAAACGATCAGTTGCATAGTGATATGATCATAAAAAGGCCCGAATACAAAAAGACAAAAAAAGGAAAGTATGAGCATGATTATAATGCTCAGTTTTAAAATTACCATGTTTATTCTTTCGTTATCCTGACGTTTCTGATGTGGCCATCAAAATCAATCAGGTCAAATCTGACATTGCAGACCGGATATTTTTGGGCAACGGCTTCCGATTGGTGATATGCAAGATGGGAAACAATAATGTAGGTGCGGATAAAGGCGGCACTCCAATCAAAGATAAATCCATAATCGGCAAAATATTTATCAAACTCATCCAGTATAAAAACGCGTGCTGATCGGCTGTGATTGATCCATAGCCGTAACAGCTCAACCTCATCAGAGCCGGATACTTTAATACCCTGGACCGAAAGCAAGGCTTTCAGGGTATACAGTTGAGTTCGAATATCCTGGCCGATATATACATATTGAACTGTGTCTGTTTTAAGCGCCGGAATAATTATTTTCTCTAGAAAGGATGTCTTCCCAAAGCCATTGCCCCCCCGGAAATAAAAACAATTAGGACCGTTATTTAAATTAAGATCGTCGACCAGATCAAAGACCAGACCCCGCGCCTCTAAACGATATGTGCCTCTTTTAATTTCCATCTTTTAAAATGATTTCTTGAATGTGGCTTTTTTCACTGGAGAACAGTCTGATATGACGGGTCGATTGAATTTCTTCAAATTTGGTAAGTAATTTAGATCGATTGTCGTCACTTAGAGAGTCCAGAACATTATTCAATAATAATTTTAGACCATGAATTTCTTGACTGCGAATCACCGCCAGGGTGAGCAGACATCCCAGAATTGCCTTTTGGCCGCCGGAATAGGTATCGAAATCCTTGTCTTCGTTCATGTCGTAGATGCCAAATTCTTTCGCCTCTCGCATTATTTCTTCCACCAGCGCCATGTCTGGCTTGCGCCGCAGTAGCCACACTTCCTCACGGATGGAGGATGATATAAACAGATGATTAAAGTCCAAGATAAGGTATTCATCGCCGTATGTGTTCAAAATTGCGTCTAAATTATAGATTGCCATAAAGTTCCTTTGACCCCGTTCACAACGCGATGCAGTCTCTATCAGCTTCCAATAATGGTGCGCCTAAAATATGTGCGATCAGTCGGCGGACCACAGAATTTTTTTCACATCTACTGCTTTTTCAATTAACCTATATTTTACAGCAAAGTCGGCAAACCGCTGCCATCGTTGCGGGTCCAGATTTTGGTGACGGGCATAATACGGCATCGTCAGCTTGAAGGCATCGGATTCCGTTTTACGGTCTGCTTCCGGCACCTCCTCAAAATAATATTCCAGTGCGGATGCCGGATTTTTGCGAACATAAGCGATGGCGCGATCGATGCTATTTTTAAATGCCATAAGGGCGGCATGATTTTTTCTCATCGTTTTGAGACTGGTCACAAAAATTAACTCATCATAATCGGGTATCCCCCACTTTTCCAGTTCAAAATAGCCGACCTCATAACCTCTGTGGGCCATTGTTACGGTTTCATATGTTTTAAAGGGCCCCATGACCGCATCCACTTTTTTGGCGGTTAATGATTGAACAATGGAAAAACCAACATTGACGGCCGTATAGTTTTCGATGTTGTTCAATTTGGCAAATGCCGCTAAAAGAATATCCATCAGACCCGGCACGGTATATCCGATCTTTTTGCCTTCCAAATCCTTGGGAACCTTTATGCCGCTGTCTTTCATAAACAAAAGTGTTGTTAGCGGATGTTCTATCAGACGGCCAAATGCCACAATTTCAAGACCTCTGGCAGCAGCGATGATGGTCTGGGGCTCATAGGAAACGGCGATGTCGACATTGCCGGTTGCGGCAAGCTTGAGCGCATCTGCTGTTTCGGACGGACTGATAATTCTGATTTCCAATCCTTCCTGAGAAAAGTAACCCTGGTGGCGGGCCACATAAATGGGCAAATGGTCGACATTAGGAAACCAATCGAGGATCAGGGTAAAGTTTTGAGCAGCAGGCACTGGTGAAACCATGGTTAAGAGAAGATAACCCGCCAAAATTGAATGAAGCAATATTTTCTTCATTTTTTTCTCTCCTTATGTCCACTGTTTCCATGTGATAACTCTTTTCTCCAAAAACCCGACAAATAACCACATGGTCACGCCCATTGCTGACAGCCATAGAATCGCGGCAAAAACAAGGTCGACTCTGAGTCGGGCATTGGCCTGAATCATCAGGTAACCGAGTCCCTGTTGGGCACCCACCCATTCGCCGATAACGGCACCGATGGTGGCTACCGACACGCCCACCTTAAGTCCGGCAAAAAAATGCGGTAGGGCCCATTTCCAGAACAACAGCCGCATCGTCTTCCAGAATCCGGCACCCATTAGTTGGAACAGAATCCGATATTCATGATCACAGCTTTTAAATCCTTCCAGCAGATTCACGGTAATCGGAAAAAAGATGATAATTGCCGCCATCAGCACTTTGCTGGTAATACCGTAGCCAAGCCATACCACCAATAAGGGAGCGATGGCAAAAACCGGAACGGCCTGCGAGGCCACCAAAAACGGGGCGATTGCATTCTCCACCGAAGGATGCGCAAACATGATTATCGATAGTGGAACGGCAACAGCCAGCGAAATAAATATGCCCAACAGCACTTCCAATGCCGTTGTGCCTGCATGGGGCAGCAAAAGCGCGGCCTTTAGTATGGCCACCCTGATAATTTGCGTCGGCATCGGCAGAATAAAGTCGGGAATCGCAAAGCCCCTGCAGACCAACTCCCATGAGGCCAGAACCAGCAAAGCCCCGGCAAAAGGAAAAAGTTTAGGATATTTCATTTCCCAGCTCTTCTTGTAAGCGCCCTAACACATGTTCCTTGATTTCAATTAATTCCGGATCACTGAGACGACGGGGTTTGGGTCCTCTCAAAGCAAATTGCTCTATAATTTTCATTGGCAATCGACTCATGACCAGCACCTCATCCGCCAGCAGCAGGGCTTCATCAATATTATGGGTGATCATTAAGATACTTTTGTTGAATTCACTTTGAAGTAAAAGGAGCAAGGACTGCAAGCTGCTCCGGGTGATTGCATCAAGGGCTGACAAGGGCTCGTCTAATAGAACCAGCTCATGCTCAAACATTAAAGTTCGGACGAGGGCACACCGCTGACGCATTCCGCCGGACGTTTTTGCCGGCAGATAATTTTCAAAACCGCCTAATCCCAGCCGCCTGAAAAGCGCCTGTGCCTTTTTTTTAGCGGTGGCTAAATCCTTGCCGGCAATCGTTGCCGGAAGCAAGGCATTGTTCAGTAAATTAAGCCAGGGAAGCAGCAGATCCTTTTGCTGCATATAGGCCGCGTTTTTCCCAAGGTGCTGTAATTTTTTTTCGAGCCAAAATATATCTCCTTTTTCCCGCGGCACAACACCGGTCAGCACATCAAATAACGTGCTTTTGCCGCAACCGGACGGACCAATTAGAATCGTAAAACCTTTGCGGGGGACAATCAGATTGAAATTTTCCAACACAGACAGGTCGCCGAAACGTTTGCACAAATCTGAAACTTTCAGCATGTCAAGGTTCCTCCGCTACTTCGTTTTGCCGGAGGATGAGGAAGGAATGCAGTGTGTTTCACATCAACTTTCCTACGCCGGCATGATCCGGATCAGGTTCTAGGGGTCGAGGCTGCCAGCCTCCTCTCAGCCGATCGATTCCGGCTCCCCCATTGATTTTGCTTTAAGTGCTAACACTAAATAGCTGTTTTGTCAATTTTCTGCAATCAGGGGTTTTCTACATCAAGCTGTTCGAGGCGATTTTCAAATTCGGTGCTGTGGTTTTCGACTTTACGCGTCAAATCATCCAGCTGGTCAAACAAATGATCGATGGTCTGCTGACAGGAATGGATGGCACGCGAAATTTCAGCGATTCGGGCCCCGTTTTGTGTTTGTGTGGCCTGCTGCATGGATTGGTTCAGTCGGCTGAGTTCGGCCTCTTTTTTTTCAATTTCGTTTTCAACAGCAGTTACCTGTTTCTGCAGCGGGCGCAGGATCCGGGAGCGTTCGGCAATAATGGCGGACCGCTGGCGACGCAGCGCCTTTTTGGTCGGGTTTGTTGAGCGATTTGTTTGAGGCGCCGCCGGCTGCAGATCGCCATTTGCCTGACGATCTTCCTGCCAGCCGCCTTTGTCTAAAAACCGCTGATAGCCCCCTTCAAAAACCTCCAGGTGGTCATTTTGAAATATAATTAGGCGCTGCGCAAGGGCGTGCAGAAACATTTCATTATGGGTCACCATAATGACGGTACCATCAAAATTGTCGATGGCGGCCAGCAGGGCGTCGCAGGACTCCATGTCGAGATGGTTGGTGGGCTCGTCCAGCAACAATAAATTCGTGGGGGACACCAGCAGTTTGCCCAGCATCACACGGCTTTTTTCACCACCGGAAAGGACGCTGATCTTTTTTAAGGCATCGTCGCCTGAAAACATCATGGCCCCGCAGACGTTGCGGGCGCGCTGCTGATCACCATCCGGATTTGAAAAGGAGATTTCATCCAATACACTGCGGTTATCAACCAGTGCTTTTACATTGCTCTGCTCAAAATAGCCTTTCTTTGCATCCGGATGATATTTGATTTGACCTGAGTCGGGGGACAACTGGCCGGCCAGCAACCGCAGCAGGGTTGATTTGCCTTTTCCGTTGGGGCCCACCACGCAAATGCGATCCCCGGCAGCCACATTGATGTTAAAATCGCGAATCAAAAGTTTCTTTTTGTCATAGGAGAAACAGATATTTTTGGCATTGAACAGGTACCTGGCCTCAAACGGGCTGCTATTGAAAGAAAAATCCAAGATCTTCAATTTTTCGAGTTTTTCTTTTTTCCCCATTTTTTGCAAGGTTTTGATTCGGGATTGAACCAGATTCGCCTGCCGGGCTTTGGCTCTGAATCGCGTGATAAATTGCTCAATTTCTTTGCGGCGTCGGGCGTCTTTCAAACGGGTTTTCTCGTAAATGGCTTCATCCGATGCGATCTGGGTGTAATATTTTGCCGTGTCTCCCTCAATTTTGCGCACTTTTCGACGATGGATGCCCATGGTATGGGTAACCACTTTGTCCATGAAGCTGCGATCATGGGTGATCAGCATGACTTCGTGAGTCCATTGTTGAAGGAAGCGCTCGATCCAGCGAATGGAGGTGATGTCCAAAAAATTGGTGGGCTCATCGAGCAATAAGAGGTCCGGTTCGGATATCAATGCCTTGGCAAGGTTGAGGCGGATCTGATATCCGCCCGAAAACGTTTTGGGGTGTTTTGGAAACTCTGCCTGACAGAAACCCAGACCTGCAAGGATTTTTTCTGCTTTCCAGTGATGGGCTTCTTCAATGGCCGGCAGTGCCGAAATGGCCTCATCTAAAATTGTGGCGTGTCGAAATTTCAGATTCTGACTGACGTATCCGATACGGTAATTCTTAGGAATAATAATGTTGCCGGCATCGGGATTTTCTTTTCCCAGAATCATGCGGAACAGCGTGGTTTTGCCATGGCCGTTGCGGCCCACTACGCCAAGTCGCTCTCTGGAATTCAGAGAAAAGCTGATTCCTGAAAATAAGCTCAACTCACCGTAGTTTTTGCTGACGTTTTCAACTCTGATCATGGCTGGCAAACGTAGTTTTGGGTTGTTCGGTTTAGTTTGCCTCCGGCGGATTGAGCCCGTTAAAAAAGGAAAAGGGTTCGATTTAGTCTTAACCGACATAACCGGCTCAACGGGCAAACGGGCTTTAACCGTTTTGGTTAACCTTTTTAAAATATGGCGTCAATGGGCAATTATCCAAACTGGAAGAGCCTTCGTTTCTTGAAACCTGATTCACATTTTGCTATGGTTTCTTTCTATCTTAAATATTCATCGCACCAGGATACATTATGGAGCTGCACACTGCACTTAAAAATCCAACGATCGCTCTAGGTCGTTACACTATCGGTTTTATCCAGGATCTGGGAAGAATCGCGTTGTTCTTTGTTAAAGGTTTTGTGCTTATATTTTCACTGCCTTTGCAAATCAACAAGGTTTTGCAGCAGGTTTATTTTATCGGCATGAAATCAATTTTTGTGATATGCCTGACCGGTGCGTTTACCGGAATGGTGCTGGGGCTTCAAGGCTATTATCTGCTCGTCAAATACGGCTCCAACGGCG
>Ga0209536_100008874_pt1 | contig 15006 bp, 14 predicted proteins | sample DeeMarSeWOR28_12_FD_187461 | JGI IMG/M metagenome (GOLD analysis project Ga0209536, IMG submission 187461) | Marine sediment microbial communities from White Oak River estuary, North Carolina - WOR-2-8_12 (SPAdes) (version 2) | ecosystem: Environmental > Aquatic > Marine > Intertidal zone >...
GCGGCCGCCGACCTTGTTGCCGAATTCATCCTCGGGCGAGAGCTCGTTCAGCCCGTAGCCGCGGACGCTGCGGTCGCCGCCGGCGAAGAACCGGTACTGCGACGGCAGCTCCTCGAAATCCCCGACCGCGCTCGTGCCGATCTCGCCGCGCACGAGCAGCGCCCAGGGCCCACCGAGCCGGAAACGACGATCATCGTGGACACGCAGTCGCAGGAAGTTCGAGTCGGAGCCGAGCGCGCCCGCCGAGCCGAGCAGCTCTGCCAGCAGCCCGCGGTCGACCGCGCCGATTCCCAGGAAGCCCGGGGGCAGGAGTGCGAAGGAGATGCCGGGCACCAGCAGGAAACTGCGCCGCCCGGAGATCGAAGACGCCGATGCGGGGTCAGTGTTATCTGGAATGGTGTCGCGTGTGTAGTCGGCATTGACGAACATCACCCGCTGCCACCGTCCGCGGACCTGGGTCAGGCTGGGTCGCAGCGACAGGCCTTTTGTCTCGACGTCACCACGCTGGATCGCGCCGGCGGTCAGCTTGAAAGACAGTTTTTCGAGTGCGGGGTCCTCCCAGGGGATGACGTAGTCGATCTCGACGGTCTGCTCCGGAGTCGAGTACCGGGCGAGTGCGCTCAGGCGATGTCCGCGCTGATTGAGCTGGCGGTTCGTCCAGCCGAGCAACAGGCGCCACTCCGTGTCGGTCGCGTATCCGGCGCCAACGCGGTACCGATGGCGCTTGTTCCTCTCCGCCGTGACCCGGATGGGAATCGTCCTGGCTTCCTTGTCCCGCTGCTCCGGGAGCACTTCCACGATGGAAAAATAGTCGGAGTCGTCGAGCGCGAACTGCGTGCGCAACAGCAGGGTCGCGTCGTACCAGTCACCTTCCCGGTAGCGGAGGTAGCGACGCACCAGGGCCGGATCCAGGAATGCCTGCTCGATGACGGTCGCCCCGAAGCGGTAGCGCTCGCCGGTCTGCAGCGTCAGCAGGGCGCGGGCCTCGCCTGCTGCCGGATCGACCCGCAGCTCGGCACGCGACCAGGTCGCATCGAGATAGCCGTTGCTGGCAGCGGCCCGCTGCAGCGCGCCCTTGAGTCCGTCGTAGTCGGCGTGTCGCAGAGGCGCGCCGACTACGAGCGGCGATTCCCCGAGCACCGCGGTCAGGAATTCCTGGTCCTTACCCGGGCCTTCGAGACGCACGTCGGCCTCGACGAGCAGTACGGGTTCGCCCGGAACGATCGCGACGACCGCCTTCCAGCCGTCTTCCGAGGGGGCGACGGTGGAGGTGACGTCGGCCGAGTAGTAGCCGAAGGGCTTGAGCGCGGACCTTGCTTCACGCTCCGCCCGCAAGGCGAGCCGTTCGACGCGGTCCTGGTCGAGGTCCGGCGAGTTGGCGTAGCGCTTCAGGCTGAGGTAGGCGATTACGTTGTCGCGCAACTCGCCTTCGACGCCCCTGACCTGTACGTCGATGCCGGCCGAGAGTGCCGGCTGGAAAACCAGCAGACAGCCGAGCAGCAGGATTCGCTGGCGCAAGGGCATGAAAAACCGATCGCGCGGAGCGCGCCTCTAGATCTTAGCCGTGGCCGGCGGCCGCTAGCGTCGCGCGAAACGCAAGGGCCGTCCTGCCGGTCGTTTCGCCGGCCTGATCGTAACGTCTTTCCTCGACGCGTATCAGGCCGTCGCGGCCAACCAGCACCAGCGTCGTCGAGCGCGTACCGTAGGCGGGATCGACGACGAAGGGGGCCGAGACGAGCCGTTCGCGTTCGATGCCGATGCCGGTATCGGGGAGTTCGCGGTCCGGCGCCGGGCGCCTGTCACTGAGGGCATGGAACAGCGCTGCGGGCGAGAATGCGCCCGAGGCGAGAATCCGGGCCACTCGCTCCCGCGTGCGTACGACCTTGGGCCAGGGCGTGTCCAGCCGGTCGTTACTCAGACCGTAGATGCCGCGCTCGAGTTCTCGATGGACGGGCTCCGGGTGATTGGCCAGGTATGTGAGGCCGACTTCATCCATCAACATCAGGCTGAAGCCGGAGTACGCGCCGGCCTCGCGCAGGATCGCCGGGACATATTCGCCGCTCGGGACGGCTCCGGAGAGGAAACGCGGAATGAGGGTGCCGCGCGAGGGTCCTTCCGGTCGCAGGGAGCCGGCGCTCCGGTAGTTCGTGACGACGCCGAGACGGCCGTCGCGTCCGAGTCCGAGCCAGGTGCCGCCGGCAGCGAGGTCGCGTCCAGCCAGGATGCCCTCCGTATCGTCCCACCAGCCGAGCGGAGCAGTCGGCCGGGCATGAAACTCGTCGCGGTTGCCGATCAGCACCAACCGGTAGTCGGCGTGGCAGTCGTAGGCAGCGACGAGCAGGCACATCAGGCTGCCCGCCGGCGCAACCGCCGCAGGCCGATGACGGCCAGCCAGGCGATGGCGACCAGGGCAGCGACCGGCAGCAGCAGTGCCAGCGCGGCCAGCAGCGCGGAGCCGGCCAGTTCCGCGGTCGAGATGATCGGGTTGCCGAGACCGGCGGTCGCGGCGGAGGACTTGGCCCTGGTCAGCGAGGTGAGCGAGTAGGCGGCCGCCGTGGCGCCGCCGCCGGCGACGACGGCCGCAAGCCACCTGAGCCAGGGCGGCAGGTCCGCCATGACGCTGGCAGCCACGATGACCCCGGCCGCCAGGGCCAGTGGCGCCGCGACGACGTCAAGCAGGTTGTCGATGCCCGGCAGGTAATAGGCGGCTACTTCGAGTGCCGTCGCCGCCGCGAGTGCCACCAGCGCAGCGGGCTCGCCGAGCCACCCGAAGCCGGCGGCCGGCTCCACCATCCCATAGTGAATCGCCAGGCCCGTCGCCAGCAACGGCAGGAATGCACGGAACCCCGCCGCGGCGGCAAGCGCAATGCCCGTCACGACCGAGAGCGCGATGTCGATGGATTCCATGCCGTCCTTACCGTCTCAGCGGCTGGATTTCCAGAGTTTGACGCCGGGTTCCTCCGTCAGCGGGCGATCGGCGCCGCTGTCGTACCAGTCCGCAATCAGGCGGAATGAGACGGAGTAGGGAGTCGGCAGCGCCACGCTGCCGGATGCAATCTCGGCACGCGTGAACCAGCGCGCATCCTCCAGTTCATCATCCCCGAGCTCGATCCCGGTCGATGCCGCGGTCGCGACGAAGCCGAGCATCAGCGAGGAAGGGAAGGGCCAGGGCTGCGAGGAGTGATAACGCGGTTCCGCGACCTCGACGCCGGTTTCTTCCAGCACCTCGCGGCGAACCGCATCCTCGAGGCTTTCGCCAGGCTCGACGAACCCCGCAAGCGTGGAGTACCGGCCTGCCGGCCACGAGGCCTGGCGCCCGAGCAGCGCGCGTTCGCCATCGGTCACGAGCACGATCACCGCCGGGTCGAGGCGCGGAAAGGACTGTGCGCCGCAGGCATCGTCGCTGCAGGCCATCACGTGGCCGGCCTGTGCGGCACGCGTCAGCGCGCCGCAACTCCCGCAGTGGCGATGCCGGCGTCGCCAGCTGATCATGGCGCGTGCATAGGCCAGCAGCCCGGCCTCGTCATGGTCGAGCACTCCGCCGGCGAGCCGCAGGTCGAGGAATTCAGCGGAGGGATCGAGCTGTGGGGCCTCCTCGTCGCTGAACTCCGCGGCGAACGCGAGCTGGCCGCGGAAGTCGCCCAGCAGGATCAATTCCGCCGGGTCAAGTCGGGCGCGCAGGTCCGCACGGAACTCGAGCAAGCAGGCCGCAGCCCGCGGCGAGCGGCGCAGCAGGCTACGCGAACGCCAGACCGGGACGATTCGAGCCTTGGGCCCGGCGAGTGCGTCGGCCACCGCCCGAGCGTCCCGGCGAGACGGTGTCAGCCGGTCCACATACGGTCCGGCAAAGACGTTGGTTGGAGGCGAATCCGGCATCGGTCGAGCCCGTGTGTCTGGCACGCGGATTCTACCCGCTCGGCCGGGGCGCGACCCTGCGCTAGCCCTGCAAGCTGACCGGGAGCTCCTGGCAGAAGCAGCAACCCGCGGGGCGGGCAGCGAACGCCGATACGACGACCAGCGAACCGCAATCGGCGCAGTCGTCGATTGCAAGCTCCCGCTGGCGCAGGAGGGCCCGCTGCAGGAAGCAGGCATGCTCGAAGCCGATCTGTGGCCTGGAATGTTCCCGGAGGAATGTCTCGTAGGCCTCGCAGAAGCGCTCGCCCCAGCGCAACTGCTCGATGCCGCCCGGGGCGTCGGCTCCGGCCTGTGCAAGCAGGCCCAGCTGGCAGAGAAACGACGCCAGACTTGCCGCCTGAAGCCGTAGCTGTCCGTTGCGCAGGAAGTACGCCGCCTGTCGCGGGGCCTTGCCGCGGTGCCGGCGGATCCGGCGATCCCCGGTCTGCTCGACGTAGCTCCTGAACAGCTTGCGTATTCGATCGTCGGTCAGGCCGGTCCAGTCGCGGATGGTGCCGGTCCGCGCCTCATGGCGGATCAGGCGCAAGGCGAGGTCGAATCGCAGTCGATCCCTCGTGTAGCGGTCGTCGGTGATACGCATGGCAGGAATCCGTTGACGCCGTGAAATCAGACTGGTATTTTTTTACCAGTCTTCGCCGTCGGCGCCAAGAGCCCGATGGACAAGAAAGGCACGGCAACGGGGACAAATGCCATGCAACGCCAGAAATCTCTAATGCTGGAGCCGCCGGCCGGTGCGGCCAGCTGGGTCGAGAAGTCGCTCCTCGACGAGCGAACCACCGCAGCACTGACCGGCGTGAATGCAGCGTTCGTCAGCCTGGCCCTCGAGCTGCACGCCACGCGACCGGGCCTGCCCGTGCTCGGGCTGGCCGGGCATCTGGTGCCGGCCCTTGCCCGGGCGCGCCGCGCGCTGGAGGCCGGGCTGCAATTGCCTTATGCGCTCTTCGACCTCCGCTTTCGCGACACGCAATTCTGGAAGGCGCAGTCGGCGGGAAGCTGCGCGGTGCAGGACGGAACCGGCGCTCCTGCCGCGGACCCGCGGCTAGTGCGCTTCACCGGTACCGCCGTCACCCTCGCCTGGCACCTCGCGCAGATCGACGGCCGCGTGGCGCGCCTCGCCTTCGGCCTCGAGAGCGATACGCAGGCCCTGCTGGCTGCGCTTCCCGTCGGGACGCTCGGTCCCCTGGCGCGCCGCGTGGCCCCGTCGCTGGCGGCCCGCTTCTGCACGCGGGACCGCTTCTGGCAGCTGTTGTCGGATGGGCTCTCGAGGACCGCGGATGTCGAGCGCGTCGGGCGGATCAAATTGCTGGGTCTGCAGCTGCAGGGGGCCGACGCCGCCCGCGCACAGCGGCTTCATCGTCGCGCCCGCCGCAGCAGCCAGGCGTAGACCGCCAGATTCACCGCAATGAGCGTGCCGCCCAGGACGATCTGCGCCTGCGGCGTGAGCCCGGCCGGGTAGATCACCGGCAGCAGGTAGTGCTCGATGAAGCCCCCGCCATAGGCCGGGCCACCGGCGAGCGACCGGAGACGATTCTCGAGCGGCGTCAGCGGGCAGATACCTCCGCTCAAGGCGATCCATGCGCCCCAGGCCACGGCTGGCAGGTGCAGCCAGATGATCGGCCTCCGCCAGGCGACGAGCAGCCCGCCGAGCGCAGCGAACAGGATGAACAGGCCGTGCAGCACGAGCACCGCGTCGGCGGCAAGCGCATAGTGCACGTCAACTTCCTCCGCGGCGCAGGGCCCAGGCCCACACCCCGACGAAGCCGGCGTAGGACGCAGCCAGCCAGCCGAGTGTCGTCATCGGCAGGCGCGGCACGGTGCGTGCATTTGTGTCGAATACCAGTTGTACGACCGACATCAGGAAGGCCGTGGTGACGATGGCTCCCCACAAGCCGAAACGCAGCAAGCGCTCACTGCCCGGATCGGAAGCCGGCATCAGCCGCGGCAGGATGACCAGGACGAGCAGGCCTATCGCCAGGGCGCCCGCCGCAACGCCACCAAGAAGCCAGGTCCGCTCGACGAACAACAGGGGATTGCCATCCAACCCGAACCAGGCGGCGACCCGCGCCGGCAGGAGCCGGGTGTACAGCGCGGGCTGCAGCAGCGCCAGCAACAGCAGCAGCATGAACATGCTGCGCAGCGCGGGCACTGCGCTTCGACCTGCCATGGAACGTTTGCTCGGTTGCTACAGGGCGTTGTGGAGTTTACCCTTCGCGCCTTCCACCGCGACGGTGGTTACTTTCCCGGTCCTCCCATGAAGGCGCTCTCCATCCGCAGCCTGGCCAAGACGTACGGCAACGGCGTCCAGGCCCTGAAGGGTATCGACCTCGACGTCCACGAGGGCGATTTCTTCGCCTTGCTCGGTCCCAACGGTGCCGGCAAGACCACCGCGATCGGGATAATCACCTCGCTCGTGACCAAGACCTCGGGAAGCGTGCAGGTATTCGGACACGACATCGATCGGGACCTGGAAGGCGCCAAGTCCTGCATCGGCCTGGTGCCGCAGGAAATCAACTTCAACATGTTCGAGAAGGTGTTCACGATCGTCGTGAACCAGGCCGGCTTCTACGGCATTCCCCGCCCCCTGGCGCGGGAGCGGACGGAGAAGTACCTGCGGCAGCTGCAGCTGTGGGACAAGCGCGACGCCATTGCCCGATCCCTGTCCGGCGGCATGAAACGCCGGCTGATGATCGCCCGGGCGCTCGTGCACGAGCCGAAGCTGCTCATCCTGGACGAGCCCACGGCAGGCGTGGACATCGAGATACGCCGTTCGATGTGGACCTTCCTGCGCGGCATCAACGCCCAGGGCACCACCATCATCCTGACGACCCACTACCTCGAGGAGGCCGAGAACCTCTGCCGCAACGTCGCGATCATCGACCACGGCCGGATCACCGAGCACGACAGCATGGCGAACGTGATCCGCAAGCTGCACCAGGAAACCTTCGTGCTCAACTTCCGGTCAGCGGTGACGGAGATGCCGGAGCTGCCTGGCTACGAGACGCGACTCGTCGACGACCACACCATCGAAGTCGAAGTGTCCAAGGAGCAGGGCCTGAACGACATCTTCTCGCGCCTTTCCGGGCTCGGGATCGAGGTCGTCAGCATGCGCAACAAGGTCAACCGGCTCGAAGAGCTGTTCATGCGGCTGGTCGAGGCGGGTGCGACGACCAAGGTAGCGAAGGGAGGCTGACCGTGGCTGTATCGGACGGCATCGTGGCGAAGGGCGGCGGATTGCGGTCGCGCGTGAGGTGGGTCGGCTTCCAGACCATCGTCCGCCGGGAGTTCGGCCGCATCGTCCGCATCTGGGGCCAGACCATCGTGCCGCCGGCGATCACGGCATCGCTGTACTTCATCATCTTCGGGAGCCTGATCGGTCGTCGCATCGGCCAGATGGATGGCTTCGACTACATGCAGTACATCGCCCCCGGCCTGATCATGATGTCCGTCATCACGAATTCCTATGGCAACGTCGTGTCGAGTTTCTTCGGCGCGAAGTTTGGCAAGCACCTGGAGGAGCTGCTCGTTTCGCCGCTGCCGAACTGGCTGATCGTGCTCGGCTACGTCTCCGGTGGCGTGATGCGCGGGCTGCTGGTTGGCGGGTTGGTGACCTGCGTGGCGCTCTTCTTTACGCACCTGCCCGTGCATCATCCGCTGCTCATCGTCGGCTCCGTGATCCTTACGTCGGTCGTGTTTTCGCTGGGCGGCTTCTTCAATGCCATCTTTGCGAAGAACTTCGAGCAGATCTCCTGGTTCCCGACTTTCGTGCTGGCACCCCTGACCTACCTGGGCGGCGTGTTCTATTCTGTTTCGCTGCTGCCCGGCTGGGCCGAGCGCCTCTCTTACGCGAATCCCATCCTGTACATGGTCAACGCCTTCCGGTTCGGATTCCTCGGCACCAGCGACGTGGACGTGGCGACCGCGCTCGGCATCACGGTCGGTGCGGCGGCGCTCATGTTCGCGGTCGTGGTGACGCTGATGAACCGCGGGACCGGGATCCGGGAGTAGGGTCGTGTGCGGCCGCTACGCCTTCTTTTCGCCTGCCGAGGCCGTGCGGCGGGTCTTCGGGGTGAAACAGACGCCCCGGCTCGAGCCGCGCTACAACATCGCACCGAGCCAGCGCGTTCCGGTGGTCCGCCAGGTCGCGGCCGGCGACCGGCAGCTGGTAATGCTGCACTGGGGGCTCATTCCCTCCTGGGCCAGGGAGCGCTCGATCGGCAACCGCATGATCAACGCGCGTGGCGAGACGCTATCCGAACGGCCTGCCTACCGCCGCGCCTACCGCCGGCGCCGTTGTCTCGTACTGGCTGACGGCTGGTACGAGTGGCAACCGGGCATCTCGGGCAAGCAGCCCTGGTTCATCAGTGCGCGTGACCGCGAGCCGCTGGGGCTCGCGGGCCTCTGGGAGTCCTGGCAGGATCCCGCGGCAGGCGAGGTGATCGAGTCCTGCACGATCGTCACCACCGGCGCAGCCGCCTCGATCGAGGACATTCACGGCCGAATGCCGGTCGTGCTGCCGGACGAAGCCTTTGGACCCTGGCTCGACCCATCGGAGGAGGATGTCGCAGCGCTGGCGCGCTGGCTGGCTCCCTGCGACCCGGCGCGCCTGGTCGCGTGGCCGGTTGGCAGGCGCGTGAACGATCCGCGACACGAGGGCCCCGACCTGATCGAGGCGCTGCCCGCTGCCTGAGCAGTTGACCGCGGTCTACTTCTGGACCCACTGCCCTGCGGTGTTCCGGTACCACCAGCCGGACCGCGCCTTCGCAATCCAGCGCTGTGCGAAGGTGTTGCGAATGTCGCTCTCCCACTCGGGATGGCCGTTGGCCGCCGCGATCTCGCGGTACAGTGAATTGCGATTGCCGTTTTCATCCGCGACGAGCTTGCGGACCGCGTTGCGCTCGGCGAGCGGAACGGCGTTGGCGTCGCGAACCTCGATCAAACCGTCGGCAGTCAAGCCGATCGCGCCCGAGGCGTAGTGCTTCTCGAGCTGTCCGTGACGCGACTCCATCGACGCCGTGAGCGTACGGATCGCGGGCGAGGAAACGTCCAGATCGGCCTGGGCATGGGCCGCCGGGATCACCAGCTCCAGCGCGCCGCGCGCCGCGGCGAGCAGGACATTGCCGAGCTCCGCCGGCAAGGCGGACTGCTCGCCACCCTCGGCGTCCTGGCCCCAGACATCGTCGATGATCCGGTCGGCAGCCTTCTCCGCCGCGGCGGCCGGGAAATAGACATTGATCGTCACGCAAGCGGCGAGCGTCAAGCTCGCTGCAGCGAGTGCCGTGGTAATCCAGCGCGTCATCATCGGGACTCCTTGCGGATGCTCTGGCCCCATGCTCCATGCAGGGGCCTGAACGAAACATGAACCGTGGCTAGCTTACCGCAAGCCACCGGGGCCCGGCGGCGACGCTCACTCCACGACCGGTCCGGAGGACTGGGTGATGGCGCCCAGCTGCCGGACGAGGCGCGTCCAGGCGACGCGCCGCTGGCTGCCGATGACGTCGATGCGCGGCAGCCCCGAGCCCTTGACGATGTAGTAGCCGTTCTGGGCACGCTGGACGCCGTCCATCAGGCAGACATCGTTGGCGAGCCGACAGGACAGGCCAAGGCGGTCGTAGCGAAAGCTGTCGAAGAACCTGAGGAAGCCGCTTTGCAGCGCGGCAGTGACGCTTCCGCCGCTGCCGCCGCCGATGCTCGACAGGTTGGACACCGCCCGCTGGCTGATGCGATGGGGGCTTCTGTCCCCGGGTGTCGAGTACAGCCTCGCATCCAGTCTGACCGGCATCCATGCGAACATCTCCAGGCCCTTTACCCGGCCGGACAGCCGACCGGTGATCATGCCGAACTCGAAGGTGTTCGTGATCCGCTCGAGGTCCAGCGCGTCGATGTCGATGTCGGCGAACAGCTGCGGATACTGGCCGAGCGGGTCGCGCATCTTCAGGTCCCGGAGCGTCACGATGCCGTCGAAAACACGCGCCTCGATGTTGCCGCCGAAGGTCACGAGGCCGTCGGCCAGCTCGAGGCGCGGGATACGCCCGGAAATCGTGCCCGAAAACTCTGGCCAGCCAAGCGCGCGACCGATCAGCGCCACGCTCACCGGCCGGACTTCGGCGTCGAAACGCAGGTACATCTGTGGCGTGCCGGCGTGGCGGATACGCAGGGTCTCGATCTCGATGCCGCCGTCGAAGACCGGGATCAGGATCGGATCGAGCAGACGGAAGTGCCGGCCGGTCGTGGTGAACGGCACGCTGGCCGGGCCGAACTCGATGCCCCACAGGCGTGCGGCGCGCCAGTCCAGGCGCGACTTGAAGACCTCGCTGTCGACCTGCGGCGCCAGCTCATTGCGCTGCTGTTCGCCGAACCAGCTGAATTCGCCGGACAGGCCGTCAACAGACAGTGCTCCTGTGGGGCTGTCGAGGACGACGTCGTGCAGCACGAACTGCAGGCGGACCGGCAGGCCGGCCTCGACCTCGGCCTCTCCGCGGATGCTGCCGGCCGCGGCCAGGTCGGCGTACTGGGTCGATATCAGCATGGGTGCGGCGTAGACCGGCACCGCGCCGGCGAGGTCTATGGGGTCGAACCGCAGGAGCGCACGCTCGAGCAGCGTGTCGCCGGCAAGGTCCAGCTGTGCACTGCCGCCGACCGTGGCGATTCCAGCCTGCATGATGTCGAGGCGGTCCACGGTCACCCGTGAAACATCCGCCGGAAAACTGCCGCGGGCCTTGCCGGTGAGGGCGTGCTCGCCGAAGTCCATGAAGACGGGCTCGACATATGCCTGGCCGTCTGTCAACTCGAGATCCGCCTCGAAGTCCCATGCGTTGCCGGCTGCGCGAGGCCAGATGGCGAGAGTCAGTCCGGCTGCCAGCTGCTCGCCGGCAAGCGCTCCTGCAGCATCGGCGAAGCCAACCGAGTCCAGCCGGAGCTGCGCCGACAGCTTGTCGAGTTCGGTGCCGAGACCGCTGGCGTCGACGGTGCCGCTTACGCGGCCGGAAACCGACAGCCCGTCGGGCACGCCGTCGGCCAGGTCTGCAAGCGAGGCCAGCCCAACGTCGCGCGGGTCGAGACGGACCGACCAACGCGTATCCTTCACCCGACCCTCGAGCGCGGCGGACCCGCCGGCGAGTCGCAGCGCGGGGGCTCGAACCTTCGCCGTGCCGTCCTGCTCCAGCGCGATTTCGATCGCGGTATCCTGCGGCCCGAGGTCTCCGAACTCGCCCGAGATGCGTCCGCCGCTGCAGTTCGCCCGCCCGCCAGCCGCCTCGAGTGTCACGCACTCCAGCCGGAGCCCGGAGAGCCTCCCCGGTGTCTCGAGCCCGTCAAGTCCTGCCGCGTACAATCCGAGCTCAGCCATCGTCCCGCTCGCGGGAATGAGGACCAGTTCCACGCCATGCGCACGGATGCCACCCGACTCGATGCTGCCGGCATGCACCTCGACCCGGTTCGCCGCCACGGCGACCACCGGCATGCAAGCCGCGACCAGCAGCAAGCCCGCACAGGCAGCGGCCAGCGGATCGAGGGATTCGTGCCCAGGCGTCATGACACGATTAGCCGTCGTCGGCGCGCGTCCGTCAAGTGCGCGAATTGCAGGACGCTGCTTGCGCTGGTGCTGCTGGCGTTGCTCGCAGGCTGCAGCGGTACGCGCTTCGTGTATGACCGGCTCGACGTCCTGATTCCGTGGTACTTCCGCGATTACGTAGACCTGGATACCGGCCAGCGGAAGCAGTTCGAACGCTCTGTCGACGCCTTGCTCCTGTGGCACCGTGAGTCGCAGGTCGATCGCTATGCCGCCTTCCTTCGCGAGCTCGAACGGGATGCCGACGAACCGTTCGGACGTGAGCGGCTCGAGACCGCCCGCCGGGATCTGGACAGGTTCTGGGACGATATTGCCCGACAGCTGGCGCCCGAAGCGGCCGGCCTGCTGCGGTCGCTCGACGACGAGCAGATCGACGGGATGTTCCGGCGCATCGCTGACAAGGACCGGGAGATCGCGGAGGAGGCGGCAGGCCGCACGCTCGAGGAGCGGCTCGAGCGGCGTCAGAAGGGCCTGCGCCGCCAGCTCGAACGCTGGGTAGGCCCGCTGGACGAGGATCAGCGTGCGTTGGTGGCGGACTGTGCCCGCGACCTGCGTGGCGACACCGAGGGCTGGCTGGAAAGCCGGCGACTCTGGCAGCAGGCGCTGCGCGAAGCCCTGGACCTCCGCGACGATCCTGCACGCTTCGCGCCCGAACTCGAACGGTTGCTGGCCGACGGCGATGCCTACTGGACGGAACGTTACCGCCGGCACTTCGAAGCTGACCGCGATCGGGTGATCGGGCTGATCGTCGCAATCGATGCCTCGCTCAGCCCGGAACAGCGGCGGCACCTGCGATCGCGACTGGCTCGCTGGGCACTCGATTTCGAGTCCATCGCGGCCGGCGCCTGACCTGTGCCGCAGATCGCGTGGCGGCGCGGCTTATGTCCACGCCTTGCGTGCAGTCGGCCCCGGTCTGTCCGGCGCACCGCGAGTGTGATGGCGCTCGCGGTGCCCCGTCCCGCCGTCAGCTATGTTGTTCATGGTCCCCCCGGGCTGGAGCCGCATTCGATGTCGCGCCGCTTCTATATCGTCGATGTGTTCACCCGCCGGGCCTATGCCGGAAATCCGCTCGCCGTGGTCGCCGATGCCGAGGGCTTGACGACGCGGCGGATGCAGCAGATCGCCCTCGAGATGAACTACTCGGAGACGACGTTCATCCTGCCACGCCAGGCCGGCCGGCTACCGCGGGTACGAATCTTCACGCCTCGCACCGAACTGCCGTTCGCAGGCCATCCCGCGATCGGTACCGCGCACGTCATCCGGACGGAATTGTCGCGGCGGGCGCGCATGAACCTGACGCTGCAACTCGGCATCGGCCCGATCTCGGTCGTGAGCGATGACCGGTCGGGACGCGACTTCTACTGGATGAGGCAGCCGGCCGCGCGTTTCGGTCGCCGGCCAGGCGCGGCGGCAGCAGCGTCGGCACTCGGGCTCAAGACGGCCGACCTGGTTGCCGAGTGGCCGATCGAGGAGGTCTCGACCGGAATCGCCTTCCTGATCGTGCCCGTACGGACGCGCGCGGCCCTGGAACGCTGCCGGGTCGACCCGGATCTCTCGGCCGCACTGCTGAACAGGCTCGAGGCAGACGCAATCCTCGCCTTCGCACCCGAAGCGGCAGCGAAGGGCCACGCCGTGTCCGTACGCGTGTTCGTCGACGCGCTGGGCGTTCCCGAGGACCCGGCGACGGGCAGCGGCAACGGTTGCCTGGCGGCCTATCTTGCCCGGCACCGTTGCCTTGGTGACTCCCGCGTCGACGTGTGTGCGGAGCAGGGCTGGATGCTTGCACGGCCGTCGACACTGCATCTGCGCGCGACCGAGAGGGACGGCAACGTCGACGTCCGAGTTGGCGGCGGCTGCGTTACGGTTGCCCGCGGCAAGCTGCTCTAGTCCCGGCGGGCCGTCGCCGGGACGTCGTGGCTGCCGGCAGTCCGGCGCGCACGCCCTGCGGTGCGTTAAACTCCGGACTGCCCGGACAGGGGGTGGAGATGTCGGCCAAGCGCGCGCTGGTGGTGGATGACTCGAAGTCGGCGAGAGTCGTCCTGAGCAGGATGCTCGAGAAGTTCGGCATCGACGTCGACACGGTGGACTCGGCGGAGTCTGCGCTCGACTACCTCCGCCGGGAACGACCGGACGTGGTCTTCATGGACCACCTCATGCCAGGCATCGATGGCCTGCAGGCCGTCAAGATCCTCAAGGCGGATCCGGCGACGGCGTCCATCCCGATCATGATGTACACGTCCCAGGAGGGCGAACTGTACGTCGGCCAGGCTCGTGCGTTGGGCGCGCTCGGCGTACTGCCGAAGACCGTCAAGCCCATCGACGTCACCAAGGTCTTGTACCAGCTCAAGCTTCTGCAGGACCGCCGCGACGGCGAGCCGTCTGCCCTGCAGCCCGTCGACGAACGCGGCGAACCGCGACCGGTCTCCGATGAAACCCTGGTGCATGCGCTCGACGAGCGTGCCCGCGGCGTCATCGAGGCCCTGCTCAAGGAGCAGAGCCTCGAGCTCAGGCGATTCATCGTTGCGGCGCTCGACAGCCATGCGCAAAGGCTTGCGGCCGAGCTCAGGCCGGCGAAGCCGGAGGACGAGGCATCGGTCGCTGCCGACGCCCCGGCCGAGGCTGGGGCGCCAGATCGCCCCTGGGGCTGGATCGCGGCGCTTGCAGGCCTCGTCGTGGCGCTCGTCGTGCTCGGAGGGTTGTACTGGCAGTCGCTGCAGACGGCCCGGGATGTCGAGCGCGCCCGCGCCCGGCTGGAGGTCGAGTCGTCCGCGCTGAGGTCGACGCTCGAGGAAGTCCGGGCCGGCCGCTCTGCGCTGCCACCGCCGCCGGTGCGCGGCCCCGAGCCGCGTCTCGAGGTCGTGCCCGTGCCCTATGGGGAGGCACCCCTGGGGGCTGCGCGCCTCGAGACCGTACGCAGCCTTGTCGCCGAGCTGGAGCGGGGTGGCTTCCGCGGCTCGGTAACCGTCGAAAACATTGCCGGCGTATTCTGCCTGTCCGGCAGCGCGGATGACGGCTACTCGCTGGCGCCGCCCAATCAGCTTGCCCGCGACTGCGATTACCGCGGCAACCCCTTCGACGAGTCACTGACCGGCGCCGCGCGACAGCCGGTCGCCTTCGCGAATCTCGCTGCGTCGGTACGGCGGCGCACGGAGGGCGGCATCGAGTTGTCGCTCGTCCAGGGTGCCCCGGAACATACCGTGATCCCGTATCCACCCCTCGACGGCGCCACGGCCGGTTCATGGAACGAGGCCGCGGGGACGAACAACCGCCTGGAAATCTCGGTCCTGGCGAGGTGAGCGAAGCACGGCGATCAGTGTCACCGCCGTACTCGGCGACACTTTCCGGCCCGGACTCCGGCGACCTCGGCCGCGTAGCGGAAGTCGCGAGCATCGAGCCCTTTGATCCCCCAGCGTGGCTCAGGAACCGCCACCTGCAGTCGGTGCTGCCGAGCCTGCCGATGCGGCGGCCGGCGGTCGAGCGCCGCGCGGCGCAGCTGCTCGAACACAGCCGCGAACTGCTGCTCG
>Ga0209536_100008876_pt1 | contig 15006 bp, 11 predicted proteins | sample DeeMarSeWOR28_12_FD_187461 | JGI IMG/M metagenome (GOLD analysis project Ga0209536, IMG submission 187461) | Marine sediment microbial communities from White Oak River estuary, North Carolina - WOR-2-8_12 (SPAdes) (version 2) | ecosystem: Environmental > Aquatic > Marine > Intertidal zone >...
GTTCATTTTATATACGTGGTCACCAGATAATATCAGGACCAAGTCAATTCTTCCTTTAACTAAATCTAGGTTTTGCCTGATAGCATCGGCAGTACCACGATACCAGTTCATTCCCGATTTATGCTGCGCTGACACGCAGTATATGAATTCTCCAAGCCCCGCGCCTGAAATGAACCATCCATCCTGTATATGTCTCTGAAGTGACAGAGACCTATATTGGGTCAGGACAAAGACTTGTCTGATTCCTGAGTTAATGCAATTGCTCAGAGTAAAGTCGATAAGCCTGAATTTCCCGGCAAAAGGAACCGCTGGCTTTGACCTTACAAGAGTTAGCGGCTGTAACCTCTCTCCCATACCCCCGGCCAATATAATGGTCAATATTCTTTCCATGGCTTTTGCCTAACTGGCTATTTTACCATCTAATTAGTTATCTATCATAACTCCTTTTTACCTGCAGTGGGTACGGTCTTCATTATCCGGACTAAAGAAGCGCGGTTCTGCTTAGTTGCCTCCGCGCGAGAAATTCGGAATAGCCTACATAAGAGACCCTTTCGTTTAACTAAGAATTCAATATAAATGACTACCCAAAAAGTGACCCCACAGCTCCATCTTAGACTGAGCGCACCGCTTCTCTGAACAACGGATATACGTAGCGATAAAACTTCACCAGCTCTTTAACAAGGCAAAAGGGTGGTAATTTGCGCTTAGTCGGGTTGGCGTGTTGGAACATTCCAAATTCCGTGTAATGGAGGCCACGACGGCTAGGCCAGGCAGTCACTAGGGATCTCGACTCTCCAGCCTAACTGGTAGTTATGAATCGGCGCATCATACACACCATGGTGACACCAATGACCGCAATAAGGGTATTTATCAGTCTTTCGAATGGAGGCGCAGGAGTTAGCCAGGATATTAGCAGGATCACAAGAGCCCCGACACCAAAGGTGATGATCAGAAAGATATACAGCGATTTATCCACCATTTCTCCGCCACTCCTTTGGCTTGACACTTGACAATTTTCATATGCACAGTATAATAATTCTAGATATGTATTAGTATATATATAATTCTAGTAATATAATTCGAGAAATTATATTCTAGTAATATTGTACATTAAAGTATAAATTTGTCAAGAGGTACTTATTTTTTTGAAAAAATATTAGAGGGGGGTTTGCAGAATGAGTGAATGGACATTCGTTACAAATTACGCATTGGTTTTAGCTTCTATTGCGAAAAACCCGGGCAGAACAGCAAGGGAAATCGGTGACGATGTCGGTGTCACTGAGAGAACAGCGCACAAGCTAATTATGGATCTTGAGAAAGATGGCTATATCTCGAAAACCAAGGTTGGTGTCAAAAATACATATAAAATCCATCCGGAACTTCCAATCAAATCCGCTGACTCAGCGGTAGGTGAATTACTCAAATTGCTCGGGTGGAAAGCTAGGAAGAAACAAAGGTAGAAAGCGCTAGGAGTAACTTTTTGATGCAGCAATGCTCTGCCGAATCTAGGTTTTATGTTCCACTTGTACAAAATGCCGATGTCGAATATTAAGTTATTCAGGTTTCTCAAGCCTAGGCCGACCATCTCCGAGCAGGATATAGAGTCAGGGTTACGCTGGTTTACCTTTGAGGGGATGGCAGCTTTAGGCTTTTTTAGCATCACAACAAGCGGTTTTCTAACCGCATTTGCCCTTGCCCTCGGTGCCAATAACCTGCAGATAGGTATTCTAGCGGCCCTTCCTTTTATGATGCAGACTCTTCAACTCCCTTCAATCTGGCTGGTGGAGAGATTTCGAAGGCGCAAAACGATTGCTCTGATGACCTGGGTACCGGCGCAGTTACTGTGGTTCCCGATAGCGCTTATCCCTTTTTTCATTAAGGCTCCAAGTGCTCTGGCCATTTCCCTTCTTCTTACTTTCATGGCAATGCGCGGTCTCTTTGCTGCAGTTAGCAACTGTAGCTGGAACGGTTGGATCCGTGACTTAATCCCGCAGAGAATGCTGGGCCAGGTTTTTTCCAGGCGCCTTTTATTGTCCACTGTGGTTGCCGTTATTTTCAGTCTAGGGGCTGCATTCTTCGTCGATATATGGCAGGAACGGGTGACTGGTCAGAGTTCCATTATGGGGTATACCTACGTGCTTCTCTTTGGCGCCCTGTTTATCGGTATGGCTAGCCCCGTCTTTATGGCACTAATGCCCGAACCGTTGATGCAGCCGGTGATAGGATCCCAACCTTCTATCTGGGCGAGACTTAGTGCGCCGATTCGGGACCGTAACTTCAGACAACTCATCCAATTTCTTCTTTTCTGGGGGTTCGCATCAAACTTGGCTATCCCCTTCTTTGCTGTCTATATGTTGAAACGTCTTGGCTTGCCTCTTTCTTGGGTTATCGCGTTCAGCATTTTAAGTCAACTATTTAACATACTTTTCCTCCGTGTCTGGGGGCGTTTGGTTGACCGCTTTGGCAGCAAGGCCGTCCTTTCCCTGTGTGCTTCGCTTTACCTTCTCGTTATCTTCGGCTGGATATTTACTACTATGCCAGAGCGCTATGTGCTTACCATACCATTGTTGGTCGTCCTTCATGCTTTTGCCGGCATCGCCAATGCCGGAGTTACTCTCACCGTGGCGACGATTGGTTTGAAATTATCACCAAAGGGTGAGGCGACCTCTTACCTGGCCGGGGCTTCACTGGCAACCAACATCGGAGCGGGTCTGGGGCCCATTGCTGGTGGATCGATAGCCGATTTCTTCAGTACGCGCCAGCTTGACCTGACTGTTACCTGGACGGATCCCACAACACTTATGCAGGTTTCAGCTTTTAATATTGTTGGTTTGGAGTTCCTTTTTGGCATCGCTTTTATCCTTGGCCTGATAACCATAAGTACGTTAACAACCATCCGTGAGGAAGGAGAGGCAAGCCGCGAAGTGATTTTAGAATCTCTGATGTTCCCAACCCGGGAAATATCGCGTCCGATGAGTTCGGTGCCAGGCTACAACCTCCTGAGTAACTTCCCCTTTGGCTACCTTAAGAAAATACCAGTTCCTGGACTGGATGTTGCGATTGGGGTTACGGCATACCAAATTGCATCGGCAGCTAGAGTTGCGACATCGACGGTAGTACGCGGTCGCAGAGTAACCAAGAAACTATCGAAATCATTGCAAGATAACTTGACCATGGTCTGGAAGTTGAAGAAAGAAGTTAAAGCACATGGTATCGATATTACTCGAGAGGCTGCGCGTGGTGCCATGCACGTTGTGGACGATAAACCCGTAACAACAGAAAAACTTATAGCTCCCATAGCTACGGGTGTAGTAAAAGCATCGAGTCATGCAGGAGTAAGTCCGCTGGATGGGATAGAGGGGTCCAGCCAGGGGATTGTTCAGGGTGCCATTGAAACCGGCACTGACCTGACGGCAGCGACCATACATACCATTGAAGCCGCCAGAGAAGTGGCCAAGCTGAGTGGTATTAGTGAAGAATCAGCTGTCGTAAAGGCGACCGTGGGTGCATTAGAAGCAGCGGAAGCTGTTGGCCCCGAGGCAGTTGATAAGGTGAAAGAGGCGTTACATATTAAATCGCAAAAGGAGACAGAAAAGTTCAAGGATAAAGAGGGTTAAGACTCAGGAGCCAAGATGAAGATATTTTCGATGCAGCCATTTGATGTTGAAAGCGCAAACAAGCTTGCTCGGTGGTTCAAAGAAGTCTGAATCGTGCAATTCTGGTAAGCAGAATTGCACAACTACACCTGCGTCCTCGGATTCCATTGAAGCACAAGTAGAAACATATTAAATTTTACATAATCTGGTGGAGACGGGGGAGAGTCGAACTCCCCGTCCAGAAGAAGCGACCCAGAGTATGCTACAGGCTTAGTCGGCTCTTTAATCTCATCCGGCTGACCTCTGCTGACCGAGGTCGGCCAGACCAGTCGATTTTTCTTACGCCGCCTTTATCGACGTCCGGCAGCGGCACCTCAACTTTTCGTCACCCAATCCCAACCCGTTGAGGAGAGGTCAGGTTGGATGTGCCACTTAATTAAGCAGCGTAAACGACTTCAGGTTCGCCGTTTAAATTTTTGCCACTTGTTTTATGAGGGTAGTGACACCTCAGCCTGCAACTCTGTAGCCTACATCCCCTGTCGAAACCACGCGTCCCCACGACTGCGGCGAACTTGTCTCAAAACCTCCTTTAGCGGTTGTGCCTCTTTATCATCCGCCCGATTTCTCTTTCCACCTCGCGCCGGGTGATTGCCTCCCGTTTATCATAAAGTTTCTTGCCTTTGGCTAAGGCAATGGCCACCTTGGCCCGGCTGTCTTTCAGGTACAGCTTGGTCGGTACCAGAGTGAGGCCCTTCTCGGCCAGCTGTCCGGCAAGGCTATCAATCTGCTTGCGATGCAGGAGGAGCCGGCGAGGCCGGTTCGGCTCATGGCTCATATAGCTTCCGGCTTCATAGCGTGCGATATGTGCGTTCAGCAGCCACAGCTCACCGTTCTCAGGCCTGATATAGGCATCACCCAGGCTCACCCTTCCTTCCCGGATTGACTTTATCTCCGTTCCCGTAAGGGCAATACCTGCTTCCAGGTTCTCCCCGATGTAGTAGTTATGATATGCCTTGCGATTGGTGGCTACCGTCTTTACCGCCATCTTCCCACCTATAAATTATATCATAGTATAATCTGCTTTAATACGAGGGCATTCTATGGAGATTGGTATCCAGCCGTATGGTGGTTATAAGAATGGCAGAGAGGTGACTATGCAGGTAGGCTTGGTGGGGCCGGGTGGGGTTATAAGGTCGTGGACCTCACATCTCATACTCTTCGGTGGTTGCGGCGTCTTTCAGACGGCCCTTAAATCTGCGGGCGAATCTCAGTGCCTTATCAAACGCCTGCAAATTAACCTCCAGTTTCGCGGGAGGCAGTCGGTTGGCAATCGCTTTGGTCAAGGCGCGGCGGTCAATGAACGGACAGAGGGGGACCAGGGAGCCGAGGGCGGCAATATTGACGGCTCGCTCCTCACCGACCTTTCGTGCTATTTCCTCGAAGGGGATTGAAATAGTTTTCTCCCAGAGAACTCGCTGTACCTCGTCTGAATCAACAATGACCAGCCCGCCCTCTTTCATGTCTGGCAGGTTGCGGTCGCAGGCTAACTGGGTAAGGGCGATGAGTACGTCCAGATCTGTTGACTGGGGAAAATCGACTTCTGTATCGCTCAGAATGACCTCGGATATTGAGTTTCCACCTCTTGTCTCCGGGCCATATTTCTGGCTCTGCGCTACGTAAAGGTCCTGGATTATACCCGCCTCGGCCAGAATTATTCCAGCTAGAATGATACCCTGACCTCCGGCACCGGCTATTCGGATTTCATACCTTTGCCTTTTCATTGATGAGGCTTTGATATTGCTCATGGTAATTCGGTCTTTCCCTGTCCACCAGCGCTCCGATGACTATCTTTCCTTCCAATTCGGCTTCACTTTGCTGTTTAGCTTTCTCCACCGGGATGGCGTTCTCCTTCTGCCACTTCATCATTTCCACGGGCGACTTGAGTTCCAGGAAACGGCCGGCGTGTGTGGAACACTGCGACACCACTTCGACGACGGAAAAGCCCGGTTTCTTAAGAGTCATGCCTATGAGTCTTTCGAGGAGACGGGTGTGGTATACAGTGGAACGGGCGACGAAGACCGCACCGGCGGCCTCAGCCAGCCGGCAGATATCGAAATCAGGCTCTATGTTGCCGTACGGCGATGATGTAGTCTTGACTCTTTGAGGTGTGGTCGGTGAGGTCTGTCCCCCGGTCATCCCGTAGACATTGTTGTTCAGGATGAAGCTGGTTATCTCAACATTGCGCCGGGCGGCATGGATGAAGTGGTTCCCGCCGATGGCAACGGCATCGCCATCACCCATCACCGTGAGCACCTTGAGGCGGGGATTGACCAGCTTTATCCCGGTGGCGAAGGTGAGCGCTCTACCGTGCGTGGTGTGCAGCGTGTTGAAGTCAACATATACCGGAAGTCTGCCGGAGCAGCCGATGCCGGAGATTAGGACGATGTCGTCTTTGCTGTATTCGCTCTGGTCGATAACCCGAATCAGGGCCTGCATGAAAATGCCGATACCGCAGCCGGCACACCATATGTGCGGGAATCTCTTGCTCGAGCGGAGATAATCGTGGACGAGGTGAGCCGTTTCCCTCATGGATAGATTTCCTCCAGTTTTTGCAGTATTTCCGAAGGATTGATGGGTGTACCGTCGACCTTGTTCATGGTGAGCACCTCGCAGCGGCTCTGGTTGACCCTTTTCACTTCGCGGGAAATCTGGCCGACGTTCAGTTCCGGTACCAGCACTTTTTGCGAATTTTCCAGTATCCTGCTTACGGTGCGGCGCATGAAGGGCCAGAGTACTTTCAGTTTGATGAGCCCCACTTGAAGACCTTGTTCTCGTGCCTTTTGCACTGCCCGGTGCGCGGCGCGTGCCACGCAGCCGTAGGCGATTACCGTTATCTTGGCATCCTCGGTTTCGAATGAGTCAAACCACTGCAGGCGGTCATAGTCCTTGGAAATCTTGGTAAAGAGCCGGTGGATAAGCGGTTCCACTTCGTCGGTTCGGACGGTAGGATAACCCCTTATATCATGGTACAGGCCGGTCACGTGATAGCGGTAGCCGTCTCCAAAGGCAGGCATCGGTGGCACGCCGGTGCCCGGGTCGGCGTAGGGAATATACCATTCCGGTGGCACGGTGGGGTGGGGTCTCTCTTCGATTTCTAGGCTATCTTCGTCCGGCAGGATAACGCCTTCCCTCATGTGAGCCACCAGCTCATCGACGAGCAGAATCACGGGCGTTCGGTACCGTTCCGAAAGATTGAAGGCCTGCACGGTGAGTTCGAAAAACTCGTGGACCGAGGAAGGGGCAAGGGCAATGATGGGGTGGTCGCCGTGGGGGCCCCAGCGGGCCTGCATGACATCGCCCTGGGAGGGCTGTGTGGGCAGACCACTGCTTGGCCCACCCCGCATTACATCGACGATGACGCAGGGGACCTCAGTTATGCAGGCATAGCCGATATGCTCCTGCATCAGTGAGAACCCCGGACCGCTCGTGGCGGTCATGCTTTTGCTGCCGGCAAGTGAGGCTCCGATAACCGCACCCAAGCTGGCAATCTCGTCTTCCATCTGAATAAAGACGCCACCGACCTCAGGCAATTTGCGGGCCATAATCTCCATGATTTCCGTTGCTGGTGTGATGGGATAGCCGGCATAGAAACGGCAGCCGGCCATCAGCGCGCCAGCAGCGCAGGCTTCATTTCCCTGCAGTAGAACCTGTTTCTTTGCGACTTTCCTCATCCGTATGTACCACGATGGCAAAATCGGGGCAGCGCATTTCGCACAGAAGGCAACCGGTGCATTTCTCAGGGGCTTTTACAACCGGGTATGATAAGTCATCGGCTTCAAGGACTTTTTGAGGGCAAAAGGCAATGCAGATGCCACATTTTTTGCACCACCCCCGGTATATCTCAACCTTGTTCATCCGACTGCCCCAATATTATAATACGATTGGGTGCGGGCGTACAAGTTCGGATAGCAAGAAGTGGGTAAGGATTATTATTATCCAGCCTGTGATTTTGATTTTGCTTTTTTCAGCGCATCTGTTAAAATGGGTACATATGCTGGATAAAAAATTTGTCGGCAGAGGGAAAAGCCGCATATGTCATCGTCCCCACCGGACTGCCGTTGAATTGTTTCAAAGCCCGCTTAAAAACCTCAGCATAAATGTATTTCGGGGCTGTGCCCGGATTTAGATTAAGGCGTTGGAATGCGGATTCAGATTTCTTCGCGGTCGCTCCAGAGCGACTTCGTTAAGAAAGTAGCTGAAATCTCCGGACAGGACCTTCTTGCCTGCAACCAGTGTGGCAAATGCTCGGCTGGCTGCCCGATGTGTTTCGCCATGGATTTGCTGCCCAATCAGATTATTCGGCTGGCACAGCTGGGACTGGAAGATGATATTGCGGCAGCAAACACGGTCTGGCTTTGTGCCTCCTGCTTCACCTGTACTGCTCGCTGTCCGCGCGGGGTTGACCTGGGCAGGGTCATGGAGGCGATAAGGCTCGTCACTCTGAGGAAAAACGTCGACTACGTGGATGCGTCTAGCATCCCAGTAGAGACTACCGGTGAACTTCCCCAGATAGCACTGGTTAGCGGTTTCCGCAAGCACACTGCCTGAGGGGTGTTATGGACCTGAGTTATTATCCAGGGTGCACTTTAAAGACCAAAGCCAAGGACCTTGAGGACTCTGCCATTGCCTGCATGGATGTCCTGGGCATCAGGCTTGTAGAAATCGAGCGCTGGAACTGCTGTGGCACCGTCTATTCGCTCGCTGAGGATGACCTGGCCCACCATCTGGCGCCGGTTCGCAATCTTATCCGTGTTAAAGAGCAGGGCGGTGACCGTGTGGGCACCCTGTGTTCTTTCTGTTACCATACGCTGAAGCGGGCCAATATGCTGATGCGAGACGATAGCGAGAAGAGAAAGACCCTCAACGACTTCATGGAAGAAGAGATTGACTACGATGGGGAGGTGGAGGTCGTTCACCTTCTCGAGGTGCTCCGGGATGAAATCGGCTGGGAGAATATTGCAGCGAAAGTCAAGGTGCCGCTGCAGGGTTTGAAGGTGGCGCCGTATTACGGCTGCACTTTGCTGCGACCGCAGGAAGTGGCCATCGACCAGGTGGAAAGGCCGACCATTATGCATCGGCTGATGGAAAGCCTAGGGGCCGAGGCAGTGGATTTTCCCTACGCTACCGAATGCTGCGGCTCATTCCAGATAGTGAGAAATCCAGATTCCATTGCCCAGAGAGCCTGGGAGATATTGAGTTCGGCACTCAGGCGGGGTGCTGAAGCCATGGTCGTAACCTGCCCTCTCTGTCACTTTAACCTGAGTCAGAGGCAGACTGAATTAACGCAGAAGTACAGTGATTTCAATGGCCTGCCGGTCTTCTATTTTACCCAGCTCCTGGCTATCGCTCTGGGTATTGATGAGAAGGCCTGTCATTTTGAGTTGAACTATGGCCAACCGCTTGCTCTCCTCAGGAGCAAGAAGCTGGTTGCTTAGTGAATTATCTAAAAGAATAATGGGAAGAATAGGAGTTTTTCTCTGCGACTGCCCTTTCAGTCCGCTGAATAAGACTGATGTAGAAGAGTTGTTAGTGGCAGTTCGTCGCAGTCCAGAAGTTGCCTATGCTGGACTTCATCCTGATATATGCCTCAGCCCGGCACCGGAGAAGGTGGCTGGGGTTATAGCAGAAAACGGGCTGGAGGCGGCGGTTTTCACCAGCTGTAGTTCATCGCTGCACAAGGACGCGTTCGCGAGCCTGACGTCTGCTGCCGGCTTGGCTCCCAATCAGTTTGAAGTGGTTGATTTCAGTGAGCTGATAGATGGCAAGGAAGCTGCTGAAAGTCTAATTGAGGCGGTTGAACATCTGGCTGCTGAATCAACCGCAGCGCGGCCTGCTTTTGAGGCCAGTTTGCCGATTACCAGAAGGGCGTTGATTATTGGTGGTGGGGTGGCTGGTATACAGGCGGCCCTGGATATTGCCGATGCCGGTTATGAAGTATATCTGGTGGAGAGAAACTCAAGCATCGGCGGTCATATGCTACAGTATGCCGAGGTCTTTCCCACGCTGGACTGTCCGCAATGCATTATGACCCCCAAGATGGTGGAGGTCGGTCAACACCCGAACATTAAACTCCGGACCTACTCGGAGGTGGAGCAGGTCTCGGGGCAGGTGGGGAACTTCACCGTCCGCATCAGAAGAAAGGCGGCTTATGTGGACTGGACAAAGTGCACCGGCTGTGGAGAATGTGCCGGTGTCTGTCCCGTGGAAGTATACAGCGAGTATGAGCGCGGCATCACCGCGCAAAAGGCAATCTACAAACCCTTCGGTCAGGCAGTGCCCGCCGTTTTTACAGTGGAAAAGAGTGGAATCTCGCCGTGTCGGATTGCCTGCCCGGCCGGCGTTAACGCCCAGGGCTATATCGCTCTTATCTCTAAGGGCAAATTCCAGGAGGCCTTGGAGCTGGTGCGCCAGACGATGCCCTTTGCCGGGGTAATCGGGCGGGTTTGTACCCACCGCTGCGAAACGGACTGTGAAAGAAAGAATGTTGATGAGCCAATGTCCATCCGGAATCTGAAGAGATTCATTGCTGATTACGAGCTTAAGGCGGGCAGGGAGAAAGCCGTTCCGGTTGAAAAGACGAAAGAGGAGAAGATAGCCGTGCTTGGCTCGGGCCCGGCAGGTCTGGCCTGTGCCTATGACCTGGTCAGAAAGGGGTACCCGGTGACCGTGTTTGAAGCCATGCCAATGACTGGTGGTCTGCTGCGCTACGGAATACCGGAATACCGCCTGCCCAAAGACGTGCTCGATAATGAGATTGACTATATCAGGGAGCTTGGCGTTGAGATAAAAACGAATAGCCCCGTGAGGGACCTGAAGCAGCTCTTCACCAGCGGGTATCAGGCCGTTTTCCTGGGCACCGGTGCCTGGGTTAGCCAGAAAGTGGGCATTTCCGGCGAGAACACACCGGGGGTAATGCACGCCATAGATTTCCTGAAAAGGGTCAATTCTGGAGAGAAAATCAGTCTGGGCCAGCGGGTGGTGGTCATTGGCGGTGGCAACGCGGCGGTGGATGCTGCCAGAACAGCCCGGCGCTTGGGCGCTGGAGAGGTGACCATCGTTTATCGCCGTTCCCGGGATGAGATGCCTGCTGAAAGCAGCGAGGTTGATGAGGCGGAGAATGAAGGGGTTAAGCTCCATATACTGGCCGCGCCGATGAAAGTACTGGGCCAGGGTGGCAAAGTGACCGGCGTTGAGTGCCTGCGGATGGAGCTGGGTGAGCCTGATGAGAGTGGTCGTCGGCGGCCAGTGCCGGTCAAAGGCTCTGAGTTTACCTTGGATGTGGACAATTTGATTGTTGCCATCGGGCAGTCGGTGGACAAAGCGGGATTGCCCGGGGAACTTGCTTGTAGTGAGCGGGGCACCATATCCGCCGACCCGGTCACGCTGGAGACAAATATGCCCGGCGTGTTCGCCGGCGGTGATGCGGTCTCCGGCCCGGCGGATGTCATCGGGGCGATTGCTGCCGGCAAGGAGGCAGCGGAAAGTATCGACCGTTATTTAACCGGGATGGACCTGCGTCAGGGAAGGCCCCAAAAGCGACAGAAGGTCGAAGAAGTTTCCAGAGAAGGTGTGCCGCTGAAACCGAGGGTGGCGATGCCGATGCTCGACCTGAAACAGAGGGAGGGGTCTTTCGCTGAGGTGGAGCTAGGCCTTGACGAAGAGACGGCCATGGCGGAAGCCGGGCGTTGCCTGAACTGCGCCGGTTGCTGTGAATGCCGTTCCTGTGAAGCCGCCTGTGAAAGAAGAGCTATCGACCATGAGATGATTGACACTTATGAAGAGCTGGAGGTTGGCGCCATTGTTGTTGCCACCGGATTTGAACTTACCCCCAAGAAGGCAATCTCCGAGTTTGCTGAGGACCCTGATATACTGGACGGGATTCAATTTGAGCGGGTGCTTGCCCCCGGGGGTGCCAATGCCGGGGTGGTGCTGAGACCATCTGATGGCAGGTCACCCAAAGAAGTAGTGTTTATATCGTGCGTGGGTTCCCGCGACCCCGAGCACGGCGTTCCATATTGCTCCCGGGTATGCTGCATGTATCTGGCCAAGCAGGCCATGCTCTACAAGCATGCCGTCCCCGATGGCCAGGCGTACATTTTCTACATGGATACCAGGAGCACGGGGAAAGGCTACGAGGAATTTATCCAGCGCGCTGTTGAAGAGGACGGCGTACTGTACCTGAGAGGGAGGGTGTCCAAGGTGTTCCGGGATGCCGACAAACTTAAGGTCTGGGGAGCGGATACGCTGACCGGAAAGAAAATCGAGCTGTCCTGTGACCTAGTGGTTCTGGCTATGGCCATGGTACCCAATCCTGCCGGCGTGGAGTTAATGCAGCGGCTCGGCATAAAGACTGATATTCACGGGTTCATCACCGAGTTTCATTACAAGTTACGACCTCTGGAGGTCTCAATCCCCGGCATCTACATTGCAGGAACGGCCCAGGGTCCCAGGGACATCCCCGATTCAGTGGCTCAGGGAAGCGGGGCTGCCAGCAAAGTTCTCGCTTTGTTTTCGGCAAGGGAGCCCACACCAGAGAAGGTGGAAGCGAGTTGAAAAATATAAGGATTGGCGTTTTTGTCTGCCACTGCGGCATGAATATCGCCAGCTCGGTGGATGTGGAGCAGGTGGTGGAACAGATAAAAGACTACCCCGGTGTAGCCCATGCCGAACATTATATCTACATGTGCTCCGACCCCGGTCAGGAACTGGTGCGGAAGGCAATTAACGAAAAAGACCTGAACGGTATCGTTATGAGCAACTGTTCGCCCTCTCTGCATCAGAATACCTTTCGTAAGCTGGTAGCGTCTGAGGGCGTTAATCCATATTATTGTGAGGTAGCCAACATCCGCGAGCAGTGCAGCTGGCCGCATAATGCCGATAAGGAAAGAGCAACCAAAAAAGCGGTTGCCATCATCAAGTCGGTAATCGAAAAGCTGCGTCGCAATATTTCTCTTACGCCGCTGGTGGTTCCGCTGACCAAGAGAGTGCTGGTTATCGGGGCTGGGGTGGCGGGGATGCAGGCGGCCATAGACATCGCCGATAGCGGCTATGATGTGGTGCTGGTGGAGAAAAATCCCAGTATTGGCGGACATGCCACCCAACTGTCAGGGACGTTTCCCGTTGCCGGCCGCGTGCCCTGTATGGTTTCGCCTCTGATGGCAAAGGTGGCTTCACATCCCAGTATCAAGCTGTATGCCTACTCGGAGATAGAAGATGTCTCCGGATACGTCGGCAACTTCCAGGTGGCCATCAGAAGAAGAGCCTGCATGGTTGATGAGGCTAAGTGTAACTACTGTGGACTCTGTCTGGGAAGCTGTCCCGTCAAAGCTCCTTCCGAGTTCGACCGCGGTCTCTCGCAGCGCGGCGCCATATATGTTCCCTTCCCGGAGGCGTTTCCGCAACGACCGGTAATCGACCGTGAGACGTGTCTGCATTTCGATGGTGGTGAGTGTCACGCTTGCCAGGAAGTCTGCCCCAACGGGGCTATTGATTTTAAGCAGGAAGACGCGATAACCGAGGAGGAGGTTGGCGCCATCATTGTGGCGACTGGATATGACCTTTTCCCGTGCGATGGCCTTGCGGAGTATGCCTCGGATCCGGACATCATCGATGGGCTGCAGTTCGAAAGGCTGCTTTCACCTTCGGGGCCGACCTCGGGAGAAGTCAGTAGGCCGTCCGACGGTAAGATGCCTGAGCAGGTGGTTTTTGTTCAGTGCGTTGGCTCGCGCGACCCGGAACATGGCGTCTCTTATTGTTCCCGGGTGTGCTGTATGTACGTGGCGAAACAGGTGCTGCTTTATAAGCAGGTGGTGCCAGAAGGACAGCCATATGTTTTTTACATGGACATTCGCTCCGATGCCAAGGGCTATGAAGAATATATTAAAAAGGTGGTGGATGAGGAAAGAGTGCTCTATTTGAGAGGCAGGATTTCCAAGATATTCCGGGATGGAGACAAAATCAAGGTCTGGGGTGTGGATACCCTGACGGGCAAGAGCATTGAAATCGCCGCTGATTTGGTGGTTCTGGCGACCGCCATGGTACCCAGCCCGGGAGCCAAGGAACTGGCGAGGAAGCTCAACATCATTGCTGACCAGCATGGCTTCATCACCGAAGCGCACATCAAGCTCAGGCCGGTGGAGACGCTTACCTCCGGTATCTACATAGCGGGGACGGCGCAGTGGCCAAGAGACCTGCCCGATACCATCGCCTCAGCGGGTGGGGCGGCGAGCAAGATACTCTCACTTTTTTCCCGAAAGGAGCTGCTCCACGAACCTGTGGTGGCCGTTGTTGATGAAGAGGTGTGCCGCGGCTGTGGGCAGTGTGTTTCCATCTGCTCGTTTCAGGCAATCGAGCTTGACCCGGTTAAAAAGGTGGCCCGGGTCAATGAAGCGGTATGTGACGGCTGCGGTGCCTGTGCGGTCACCTGTCCTTCTAGTGCCATGCAGCATAAAAACTGGACTCCCAGGCAATTCTTCGAGATGATAGACATCGCCACGGCGGAGTATGTATGAAAACAGGTATGAGCTGGTAAAATGGCCAAGTCAGACGCGGTTCTGGTAATAGGTGCCGGGGTGGCGGGAATGAAGGCCTCACTTGATATGGCGGAGGCGGGGCATTCGGTCTACCTGTGTGAAAGAAAACCGAGCACCGGCGGTACACTGGCCCAGATGGACAAGTGGTTTCCGGATAACCATTGCAGCATGTGCCAGATACTCCCCACGCTGAACAGTGACAAGTCCTTCCAGACGTGTCTGCGGCGCGGACTGGTTCACCCCAATATCGAACTGCTGTTAAACACGGAAATAACCGAACTGCAGGGCGAGGCAGGTGATTTTAATGTTACGGTAAATACCAGGAGTACCGGCGTTGATGCTCAGCTATGTATCGGCTGCGGCCTCTGTACCGAGGTCTGCCCGGTTGAGGTGGCAAGCCGGTTTGACGAAGGGCTGGGCCAGCAGAAGGCCATAGATACATCAAACCCATATGTTACCCCCCGGCAGTATGCCATAGATTGGGAGAAGTGCACCCTGTGCGGGGAGTGCGTAAGCAAGTGCCCGACACAGGCTATTAATCTGGAACAGAAAGAGAGCACACGGCAGCTTCACGTGGGTGCCGTTATTGTATCGACTGGTTTTGAGGAGTTTGACCCGCGTCTGGCCATGCAGTATGGCTACCAGCGTTACCCTAACGTGATAACTAGCATTGAGCTGGAGCGGCTCCTCAGCCCGGGCGGGCCTTCCGCAGGGGCACTGGTTCGCTCCTCTGATGGCAGGGCACCAGCGTCAATCGCCTTTCTACAGTGTGTCGGCTCGCGGGACAGACGGCGCGACTACTGTTCCTCGGTGTGCTA
>Ga0209536_100008877_pt1 | contig 15004 bp, 17 predicted proteins | sample DeeMarSeWOR28_12_FD_187461 | JGI IMG/M metagenome (GOLD analysis project Ga0209536, IMG submission 187461) | Marine sediment microbial communities from White Oak River estuary, North Carolina - WOR-2-8_12 (SPAdes) (version 2) | ecosystem: Environmental > Aquatic > Marine > Intertidal zone >...
ACGGGAACCCGTCCGGATTGACGATTCGGCCATCGGCATCCAGCTTGAATTCTCCGGAACGCGTATAGCCGGTGTCACCGTTGGGCATTTCAATTTGAAAAAAACCATCACCCTCAATGGCCCAGTCGAGCTCGTTTTGGGTATTTTGAAAATCACCCTGGCTGAACATCTTCTGCACGGCAGAAGGACGGGTGCCATGCCCCAGTTGAATCCCGGTCGGAACGGTTGTATCAGCAGAGGAGGCCGCCCCTGCCGGGCGCATGCTTTCGTACAATAAATCCTGGAACTCAGCCCGGCTTTTTTTAAAGCCGGAGGTGTTGACGTTTGCCAGGTTGTTTGCGATCACATCAATATTGAGCTCCTGGGCCTGCATCCCGGTAGCTGAAGTCCACAAACTGCGTATCATATTACCTCCAAAATTGAATGGTTATTTGTTATTCGCTATTGGTTATTCGTTTTTTCGAATCGCCCATAGAGGCAATGGTTTTCAATTCAAATAACGAACAACCAATAACCAATAACATCCCCTTAGGCGGCTTTACCGACATCCGCAATCAGCTTGGCGTTCATATCGTCGATGGAGCGCATCATTTTTTGATACGTTTCATAGCCGCGCAAAACCTCGATCATCTCGGTCATCATTCGGACCGTATCGACATTCGACATCTCTAGAAAACCCTGACTGACTTGGAGTCCTTCATCCAGTTCCTGCAACGCGTTCGGTTTCAGAGCGCGAAAATAGTTATGACCTGCTTTTTCAAGCGCGTGGGATTGGGTAAAATCAATAATGCGCAAGCGATCCACCTGTGATCCGTCAACGGTGATAAAGCCGTCCTCAGACACAGAGAATTCACGAATATCAGCGTCAGGCTTGGCGATGTTTATCTTTATTTCACCGCCTTTTCCTAAAACCGGCCACCCTTCCTGAGTCACCAGCACCTCATCTGCGTTGACCGTAAAATTACCCCTGCGCGTATATTGGATGCCAGCGGGCGTATCGACACAGAAAAAACCGGTACCCGATAATGCCAGATCGAAAGGATTTCCGGTTTTTTTAATTTTACCGGCCGAAAAATCCGTGTAGGTGCTGAATTCCATCCAGTATTCCGGCGCCTGTGATTGCTGCCAATTAACCGGCCGTTTATTTCCGGTGGATAGATCAGTGAGCTCAAAAGCCCGAAAGCGGCCGCGGTCTTTTTTAAATCCGACGGAATTGACATTGGCCAGATTGTTGGAAATCTGCTGCAGGCGTTTCTCGTATGCCAGGGCACCGGTAGCAGACATGTAAATCGACCCATTCATTGGCAGATTCCTCTTTCCACGGACCCGCTCACACACCGCCGGGGCCGTATTGCTTGAAGGTTGCGACGCGATGAAATAAAACCACCGCGTTCATCCGGGCTATTGATTGCAAGACACATACCAAAGGAATTATTTGCATACCCGGGCTAAAAAAAACCAAAGATAAAGGCACTCCCGGCCGGTTATATTTATAAATATAATAATATCGATATGTTAAAATCGTATACCGGGCTGGGCCGCCCTGTCCAAAAACGGGTCCGGCTGCAGACAGTCTGGCGCTTTGATGCCAGCAGGAGCGCATTATGCCGGGTGCGGTATTTTTTGCCGCCGCGGTCCCAGGCTGCTCAATGCGATCCCACCATCACAGCAGCTTTCGGCCGCGAAAAAAAGAGTTGATCGGGGCGGGTTTAAACGGAAGGACGGTCTTTCTTTGAAACCGATTTACCCCTCAGATGCTTGAGCCTTAATACCAGATCGACTTCGCCCTGGGGTACGTTCAGGCGTTCAGAAATATCTGCCAGGCTCAGTCCCTGCTCTGCCAGGCCTTCGATTTCGCTGTAGATCACGTTGGCAGCGTCTGGTTCGCTCGCATCGGGGCTGGAAATTTGATCAAGGGGGGGCGTCGCCAGAGATGTGAACAGGCCGGTATCGATGCGCCTTTCGGGATGGCGATAATAGGCATCCAGCGTTTGGCGTTCCTTATCGATGGTTTCCAAAATATGATTAAATGCCAATTCGGTTTGCCGCCGCACCGCTTCTACCAAAAATTCAGTGCTTATATTTGAGGGTCGCTCGGAAGTCGGCGCTCTTAAAATCAGCTGCTTGAACCGGATCCGGTTCAGAATCAGAAAAACAATGATACATCCGCACAAAACAATTTGGGTTGCATCGAAGACAATTTCCCAGAAACCAAGTGTGTGCAATGCCATTTCCACTCCCTATGTCGTTTCTTCCGGCCGTCCGTCATCAGACACGAACATCGATAATCTTCTGCTCCGCAGTGTCCTCTGGTTCAGTGGTATCGGTTGATTCGGCAGATTCAGTCGCGCTATCAGATTGACCTTTGCTATCCTGACCGGTAACATCTACGGTGTCGGATTTCTTTTTTTTGCGACCTTTCTTCTTTTTCTCTTCGTCATCTTTTTTCAAATATTTTTCAAAAGGTGGCTTATCCTCGTCGCGTTTTTTGCGATTGACGCGTTGAATTTGCCCTGAAGCCGAAACCGGCGGCAGCCCTTTGGGAATATGAATATCGTCAACCATAAGTCTATCCTCTTTGCTGTAAATTTTATTCCACCTTTTCGCCCTCCCACTTCCGAAATGGTTTTTAATTGAATCCAAGCCGATTCATGCCGTGCATCGGTCAAAGACGATTTAAAAGAAACCCCTATTCATCCAGTAAATGTTGTTTGCGCAATTTCGTCCGTAAATGCAAAATGGCCTGGGAATGTATCTGTGATACCCGCGATTCGGTGATTCCGAGGACTTTACCGGTTTCCTTCATGGTTAATTCGTCCAGATAGTACAACGAAATAACCAGGCGTTCCTTTTCGGGCAGTTGCTTAATCGCCTCGGCCATGGCTTGCCTTAATTCTTTAAGCTTGGTCATGGTCAGGGCATCATCCTCGTTGTTGATCAGATAATTCAGCAGCTTTTCTTTCTCATCCCGAGAGGATACACCCAATTCTTCGAGGCTGATAAAGGAAATACTGGACATTTGTTTTGTCCGATAGACCTGCTCAAGATCAATACCCAGCTCGTCGGCAACCTCAACATCTTCGATCTCTCGGCCGTATTTTTGCTCCAGACGCAAATACGCGGATTCGAGTTCCCGTATTTTGCGTCGATTTGATCTGGATAAAAAATCACGCGCACGCAATTCGCTGAGCACCGCACCTTTGATGCGAAAAATCGCGTAAGTCATAAACTTGTTGTCCCGCCGGGGGTCATAGCGATCCACCGCCTGGATCAAACCGATTACGCCGACATTCATCAGGTCATCGACATCTACCGTTGACGGAAGATGAACGGCCAGTCGTTGAACGATGCGTTTTACGTACGGCAAATATTCAGTGATCAATTGGTCACGATACGCGGGGTCTTTGGGAACCACTTTCTGAGTTCGTCTCTGTGCCAGGGCCATAGAGTTTTATTTCTCCAGTTATGAAATAGGATTCTCGATTAAATGGTGCCAGAAAAAATGGGAATCGCCTTTGGGCATTTGCGTCGGCGGCTTAGCGATTATTTTGCGCGCCAGATCTTGAAAACATTTGCTGGCATCCGTATCCGGAAAAAGATCGCTGACAAGCTTCTGCCGTTTGATGCCATGCGTGACATTGGCGTCAAACAGCACGCTGCCGACAAAATCGATGCTCATATCCAAAAATCTTTCCGTTACCAGATTCAGTTGCCGGAAAACTTCACTTCCCTGTCGGGCTGTGCTGGCCAGGTTCACAATCAGCTGGCAGTTTTTCTCGGCATACTTTAATGCCAGTACTTTCATCAAGGCGTAAGCATCGGTGATGGCGGTCGGCTCAGGAGAAACCACCACAATTATTTCCTGGGCGATGACATTGAAGTCCATCACATTTGAAGAAATGCCTGCCGCAGTGTCGATGAGCAGCAGGTCCACACAGTCGATCACTGCATCCAGCTCGCTTAAAATTTGAACTTTCTGCTGCTTGCTCAACTGGGTCAATTCCTGAATTCCGGAAGCAGCGGGTAAGATCAGCAACCGGCCAGGGCCTTCGACCATAATCTCGCTGATTGATTTTTCACCTGTAAGGACATGCGACAAATTATATTTGGGCGCAAGCCCCAGCAATACATCGAGATTGCCCAGGCCCAGATCTGCGTCTAAAATGAGTACCTTTTTGCCCAGCCGGGTAAAAGCGTAGCCCAGGTTGGCCACAATATTTGTTTTTCCGACTCCGCCTTTGCCGCTGGTAACCGCAATCACTCGCGGTGCTGTCGAACGACCCGAGCGCGAGGCAACGGGTCGCTTTAAATCGTGGCGCTTCCTTCGATCTGACAGGCGGATGACGTTGTTTGAGGGATTTTTCGAATCCATTGAGATAGCAGGTCCTTTCAGCTATGAATAATTTGAGATTCGCACCGAATCCCTCTTTGCGGCCAGGTCAATTTGAAACGGTTTGCTTTTTTCCGGTTGGCAATCTCTGCAGGGCATAAATTGCTGCATCCTGGCGACCTCTGGGCTTGAAAAAGTCATCAGATTTTTTGATTTTATCTTTTGGGTCCACTTACAGTCCGAACAATGAAAAATGTCTGAATTTTTGTTGGCAACAAATTGGCGCTCATTGACAGGCATCTTTTTTTCTGGCACCAAAGGGTCTTTTGACAGGGGTTGTGAAAGCGGCAATGAAAATTTAAGGTCAGACAGCAGCAAAGTGACCACTTTTCTGAGCGATCCGGTTTCGATGTCATCCGGCACCTGACGACCGTTGGTTAAATAGGCCAGGGGCAGCGGATCTTCGCTGATTAAATCAATTAAATTTCCATGGGTACGGCTTTCATCCAGCTTCGTAAAAATGAAGCCGGCAACCCCCATCGACTTAAGGCTTTCACGTATGGCTTTCAAATCGCTTGCTTTCGTCATTGCGCTCAACGCCAGATAAATATCAGGTTGCTCAACGGCACCCAAGCAGGCCCTGAGGCCATCCAATTCATTGGGCATCGTCGGGTTTAATCCCGGCGTATCAACCAAAATAAGATCCATGTCATTGAACCGGCCAACGGCGGCTCTAAATTCGGCAGGCGTAGCCACTATTTTGAGCGGAATGCCGATGGCCTTGGCATAAACTTTTAGCCCGGCGGAAGCCCCGATGCGATTCGCATCAAGAGATATGAGGGCAACCGTCTGATGCTGCTCAATCGCATGTCGGGCAGCCAATTTAGCGACCGTGGTTGTCTTACCGACTCCGGAAGATCCCACAACAGCCACGACTCGAACACCGTTATGATGGGGAGACCGCACTTCACTTGACGGATTTTCATTTTGCAATAAAGCCGTAATTTCAGAAACGATCGTGTCGATTGAATCCAATTGACCGTGTTTGGCCCGCTCGTTTAAGTGCTCAACGATATCTGCGGCCAGATCCCGTTTGACCTCCTGAGACAGCAGATGCTCAAAGACCGCACTCAACATATCTTCTGCTGCGCCGTGCATGTCGTCTGCAGAGGGGCCTGCCGGTTTGCGCTTGCTTCGCGATGGGATGCGACTGCCGATCGTCGGCTGAACTTTTTGCATCGGGGCGGAACGATCAATTTGTGCATATCGGCGGTAAGCGTTTGCCGCGCCTGTAACGGCGGTCGCTTTGGTTTCAGCCGGAAGCTGATAACTATCGACCGCGGCGGTCACCTCTACGCCCACTGATCTGACCAGGCCCAACAGCTTATTCTCTTTTTTTAAGCTGCGGGCGGATAATATCACTGCATCCGAGCCCAGTTCTTTTTTAATCAACCGCAGGGCAGATGTCATATTCTTGGCTTCAAAGCGTTTAATCTGCATCGTTTAGCTCCAGTACATCCAGAGATTGTATTTCAACATTACTGAGAATTTCATCATATGACAGCACCGTCACCCGGGGCATAAATCGATCCACCAGTCGCTTGACATGTTGTCGTATTTGTGAGGAACACATCACAACCGGCTGATAGTCTAAAGAGGACAGTTTTTCCAGACTTGCCGCCAGGTTGTTCATCAACTGCTGGGCAATAGGGGGATCCAGTGACAAAAAGGTTCCATGCTCGGTTTGCTGCAAAGCACCTGAGATGGCTGTTTCCAGGGTGTGGCCCAGTGTAATGGCGCTAATGTTGCCTTCCGGTGTCAGGTGCATTTTGGTTATCGTGCGCGCCAATGCATGGCGAACATGCTCGCTTAAGATGTCCAGATCTTTGGTCACTGGCGCCCAATCGGCCAGGGTTTCACATATGGCCAGCAGATCGCGAATCGGAACCTGCTCGCGCAAAAGATTTTGCAATACCCGCACGACGCCGCCCAGCGGCAACAAATTGGGAACCAATTCTTCTACGACCTTGGGATGCGTTTCCTTTAAGGTATCCAGTAATTGCTGGACATCCTGCCGGCCGAGCATCTCGTGACAGTGCTGCTTAACGACCTCGGAAAGATGCGTCGTCAGCACGGTTGCCAGATCTACAACCGTAAACCCTTTGGTCAAAGCATGCTCTTTGACATCTTCTTTTATCCACAGCGCCGGCAACCCGTAAGTGGGTTCCCGGGTCGGAATGCCGTCGATTTTTTCCTCAACCGCATTTGGATTCATCGCCAGGTAGTAGTTGCTCAACAATTCCCCTTTGGCCACTTCATTGCCCTTCAGCAAAATGGAATACTCGCCGGCTTTTAAACGCATATTGTCCTGGATGTGAACGGGCGCCACAATGACCCCCAGCTCGCGCGCAATCTGGCGGCGTAACGATTTGATGCGATCCAGCAGTTGCCCGTCCTGTTCGATGTCGACCAGTGGAATGAGTCCGTATCCCACTTCGATGGCCAATGTATCCAGGGGCGGCAATGCCTCGAACGGGTCTCTGCGCAGGGCCTTTTCCTCACTTATTTTGGCGGCCTCCTCGGTTCGGCTGCGCTCTTTGATCGACTGGAATATAGAATAGGCCAGCCCTCCGGCCAAAACGGCCAGAACCAGAAACGGAATGGTGGGCAGACCGGGCACCAGGCCGAAACCAAACAGCACCCCCGCAGCCACCGCGATGGCTTTCGGCTGGATGAGTATTTGAGACGAGATTTCTTCTCCCAGACTCGATGCCGCCCCGGCGCGGGTGACTATAACCCCTGCGGCAGTGGAGACGATCAGGGCCGGGACCTGGGTGACCAGACCGTCACCAATCGTTAACAGGGTATAATTTTGGGCGGCGTCGACAAAACTCATCTTGTTTTGGAATATACCGATCGCCAGCCCGCCGATGATGTTGATCAGCGTAATGACGATGCCGGCAACAGCATCTCCCCGGACGAACTTGTTGGCACCATCCATGGCACCGTAATATTCGGCTTCCTGGGCGATGATATCCCGGCGCTCGCGAGCTTCCTGTTCGGTGATCAATCCGGCGTTCAAATCGGCATCAATGCTCATCTGCTTGCCGGGCATACCGTCCAGCGTGAATCGCGCCGCCACTTCGGCGATTCGACCGGCGCCTTTGGTAATCACCATGAAATTAATGGCCACCAGGATCAAAAAAACGATAATGCCCACCAGATAATTGCCCCCGACCACAAAACTGCCAAAGGCTTGAATGACCTTGCCCGCTGCCAGGGTGCCTTCGTTGCCGTGCAGTAAAATGATGCGGGTGGAGGCGACGTTGAGCGACAGCCGGAACAGGGTTGCCAGCAGCAGAATCGATGGAAACGACGATAAATCCAGCGGTCGTTGAACATACATGCTGGCCAGCAAAATGATCAGCGAAAAGGTAATGCTGAAAGACAGCAACAGGTCCAGCAAAAAGGTCGGCAAGGGCATGACCATAAAAATCAGAATACCAACAACGGCGACAGCCATCAGAAGATCGCTGTTTTTCCTAAGCGCAGGAATGTGACCGGTGATTTGCGTATGGTCTGCCACAAAAAATTCCTTTAAAATGTTTTCTCAGTAAAGCGGTCGAGCCCTTTTTAGCCGGTATGAAAATTAGCTTTGATTCGTCTTATCTTTGCGCCTTTGTGACTTTGCGCGAAAATATAGGTTTTCCGCTTAAGCTGTCTGATACATGCCCTTGAGGCGGTAAACATATGCCAGTACTTCGGCCACCGCGCGATAGAGTTCAACCGGAATAAATTCCCCGATTTCGACCATTTTATGCAGGGCCTGTGCCAATGGCTTATCCTCAACGATCGGCACCTGATGTTCGCGCGCTACGTCTTTAATTTTTTGAGCAACCGGGCCGGCACCTTTGGCAACGACCGTCGGTGCCACCATCTGCCCGGCATCAAACTTTAGCGCCACGGCCAGATGAACGGGGTTTGTAATAACCACATCCGCTTCGGGAACGGCGGCCATCATCCGGCGCGCAGCCATTTCCAGCTGTGCCTTTCGGATCCGCCCTTTGACCTTGGGATCACCTTCGCTTTGCTTGCGTTCATCTTTGACTTCCTGTTTGGTCATCTTGAGGTTTTCCTCGTGTTGCCAACGTTGGTAAACGTAATCAAGAACAGCCAGAATAATGAGTGCCAGGCAAACGTACAAAAAAATTTCGAAAGCCACTTTACCGATATAAACCACTATGTCGGCGACCTCCTGCTGCATCAATGCCGGAAATTTCGACATTTCCTTCTTGACAACCGCAAGGGCGATCAGGCCGATGATCAGGATTTTAAAAATAGATTTGACCAGCTCCACCAGTGCCTTTAAGGAAACCAGTCTCTTTAAACCTGAAATGGGATTGAACTTGCCTAGCTTCGGCCGCATGGGCTCGCTGTGCATCTCGAATCCGACCTGACCGATGTTGGCCCCCAAACCGGCAATCAGAACCGCCACAAAAAAGGGTATTAAAATGAGCAATACTTTCAAAAAAATGGCCTTTGCCAGAGAACTTACATCGGAAACCGCTTCAAACCGCAACGTGTCCAATTGCTGATAGATGCCGCCGACCACCTCTGACATATTCCAGAACATCCATGTCCCGCCAAAATAGAAAAAACCCATGGCGGTCATTAAAATCAACACCGACGGCAACTCCCTGCTCTGGGCAACCTGTCCTTTGCGCCTGGCTTCCTGCCTGCGCTTTGGGGTTGCTTTTTCGGTGCGTTCCTGACCTTCGCCTTTTGGCATCATTGACCTCGCTTACCTTATTGGGACGCCGCTTTCATCAACACAAAAATGGTATGGTCCAGGTTGCTGAACACCGTCCGCAAAAACGATGACAAATACGGCAGGCTGAAACCGATAAACATCAACCCGACCATTATCTTGAGCGGCATGGCCACAAACAGGACGTTCATCTGGGGCACCGTACGGGCAATCAGGCCAAAGGCAATGCTGGTGATCATTAATACGGCGATGACCGGAGCCCCCACTTTAATGGCAATCACAAACGTATTGCCGGCCACATCCATCAACTGCTCGATTAGCGAACCGCTAAGCCTGAAGCCGAAGGGCCGGACCAGTTCAAAGCTGTCTGCCAGCGCTCTTAGAAACCAATGATGGGCATTGAGCGTCAAAAACATCAAAAAAGCAAACAATTGAAAAAATTGGGACAGCAGCGGTACCTGCTGGCCGGCCGAGGGATCCATCACGTGGGCAATCGCCAGGCCCATTTGATATCCCGATATCTGCCCGGCCATTTGCAGTCCCACAAAAATCAAATTCACCACCATGCCGATGCTGATGCCCAGCAGAACCTCACTCGCAGCACCTATGGCAAAGCTGCCCAGATGGCCCGGAACCGCAAAGGCGCTGCGGTCCACCAGCGGGTATAAAACGATGCTGGCTGCCAGCGCCAGGCCGGCTTTAAATAAAACCGGTATGCTTCTGCTTTTGAGCACCGGCATGCTCATCAAAATCGCCCCGACCCGCAAAAAAATCAGAAAGAAGACCTGTAATGTATCTTGCGGGATCGACAACGATATCATTGATGCGCTCACCTCTCGCAGATGAACAATCTACTGACATTAGCGGATATACAAAACGATATTGCTGAACAAATCGGTAGTGAATGTCAGCATGGTTTGCATCATCCAGGGTAAAAAAAATAGCAGCGCACACACCACCGCCAGCATCTTCGGAATAAAGGTCAAGGTCATTTCGTTGATCGAGGTGGCGGCCTGAAAAATGCTGACCAGCAATCCCACCAGCAAACCGGCCAGCAGCATCGGTGCCGCCAGCAGGATAGCAATTTTGATGGCTTCAAAAAAAAAGCCGGTCAGAAATTCAGCTGTCATTAAACAAAGCTCCTCACCAAAGACCCGATCAATAGATTCCAGCCATCAGCCAATACGAATAACATCAACTTAAAAGGCAACGATATCATGATGGGGGGCAACATCATCATGCCCATGGACAATAAAACGCTGGCCACGACCATATCGATTATTAAAAACGGTACATACAGCAACAGTCCGATCTGAAACGCCGTTTTGACCTCACTGATGATAAACGAGGGTATCAGCACCGAGGTGGGAATATCCCCCACATCTTTGGGACGCTGCAATTTCGCGATTTCAACAAACAGCGCCAGGTCCTTTTCGCGGGTCTGCTTGAACATAAATTGACGCACCGGTGCCGCAGCATTTTGCAGGGCCTGCTGTTGATCAATTTTATCATCTAAGAACGGCTGCAAGGCCTCCTGGTTGACCTGTTGCCAGACCGGCGTCATGATGAAAAATGTTAAAAACAGCGCCAGGCCGACAATGACCTGATTGGGCGGCATTTGCATGGTTCCCAGAGCCCGTCGCAAAAGCGAGAGCACAATCACACAGCGCGTAAAAGACGTCAGCATGATCAAGATGGCCGGTGCCAGGGAAAGAATCGTCATCAACAAAAAGATCTGTAAGACGACGGCCATCTTGCCGGTTTCCGGGGTTTGGTCCATATCGAGGCGAATAAAAGGCCGGGTGTCGTCAGGCTCAGCAGCGGCAGCATCAGGGGCAGCACCCCAAATAGCGCCCGCGCCGATGACAATCGCCATCACCACAACCAGTAACCGCTGAAGGCGACAACTCAACTTGCCGTCAAGACATCCAGCCCGCTTGACACGCATGCCCCCAACATGAGTGCCGATCGGCCGATATAAAAATGGCTGCCAGTTCATCATTCACCGTTCTTAGATACCGAAAAGCGGCGGGTTAATTTGTTCAAATGATCACTGAAGGAGGGCGTGATGCGCTCGCTTGTCGGATCATGGATTTTATCTAGAACCGCCGGGTCATCTATTTTGGTCAGCAGGCGAATGGTGTCGCCGGCAATTCCAACGACCAGAATAGCCCCGGGAACTTCCACCAGCGCGATGTTCTTTTTCAGGCCGATGTACTGGCTGGCCAGCACCCGTATCATTTTGCCGCCGGATGCGCCGATATTTTTTTGCAGCACGCGCTTGCTGAAATAAAAAAAGGCGCCCAGACCGGCCAGGACCAATGCCAGGGCAGCCAGCATTTTCAAAGTAGTGGTCAACATGTCTGGGGTGGCATTCATTTCAACCTCTTGATACGTTCGCTCGGGCTGATAATCTCGCTCAAACGGATACCGTATTTTTCATTGAGGACCACGACTTCGCCCCGCGCAACGAGCTTTTGGTTGGCAAAAATTTCCAGCGTTTCTCCCGCCAATTTGGAAAGCTCGATCACCGACCCCTGGCCCAGATGCAGCAAATCGTTAATCAACATTTTGGTCCGACCCAGTTCAACTGAAATTTCTATCGGAATATCGAGCAAAAAATCCATATCGTTCGATAGAGGGCGCTTTGGCACGCCAGCGGATTTTGTTTTCTCAGGCGGCGCTGATTGCAGCTCAGCCTGGGTTTTCTCCGAATCGGTCTGATGTTCATCCAGCAACACATCTTGCTTTTTTTCTTCTTTATCAGAATCTGGCATTGCTAGCTGTTGCCTCCATTTGAATTTATCAATTTTGCAATTTCCACCGCACGGTTGCCTTTGATAATGCCCGGATAACCAAGATATTTGGGGACCTGATCGACACTGATGGAAATAAGATCCTCAGGGCCGGCCTTGAGCTGAATCACGTCTTCGACCTGAAGGTTAATCAGTTCCCGCACCGTCTGCTGGGTTCGACCGAGCTCCGCAATAATGGTCACGCAGGTGTCTTTTAATAATTCTTTTAACTGCGGGCGCCACGTATGCTGCAGGTCTTTGTCTCGCAAATACATGGGCGAAAGCTTTTCTTTGATCGGTTCCAGCATCCGGTAAGGCAGCGCCAGATGAAAGTTGCCGGAAAATTCGGGGGCCTGCAGGGCAAAGACGACAATCAGCATGACATCGCCGGGCGGAACCAACTGCACAAATTCGGGCTTGGTCTCGGTTTTTTTGAGTTCGATCTTGAGGGGGCAAACCGTTGACCAGGATTCCTCAAAACGGGCTAAAAGCTCGATGGCGAACTTTTGAATCATGCGCTGCTCGATCTGGGTAAAATCGCGCACCTGAGAAGATGGCCGGCCTTCGCCGCCGAACATACAATCGATCAATGAAAAAACAAGGTTGGACTCGATGGCCAAAATGGCATTGCCGACCAGGGGCTTAGCAACAAACAGGTTGAAACTTGTCGGGCTTGAAAATGCGCTGATAAATTCCTGGTATTTGACCATTTCGGTTGACACAAATTCAATCGTGATGTTTCTTTGCATTACGGACAAAAGGGTATGCTGAACGATACGAATGAAATTATCATAGACCTTTTCCAGCGCCGAAAATTGGTCCCGCAATACGATGTTCTGGGACATCAGATTATACGGAGCGGCCTCGACCTCCTGCTTGGGTCCCTGCTGAAGGTCAACATCGCCTCTTTCCATGGCGGAGAGCAGGGCATCAATTTCTGCTTGCGTGAGTATTTGATTAGACATAGGCCATCTGTTTATTGAACGACAAATTCGGTAAAAAAGATATTGGTAATCACCGTTCTTGGAAACAGGCTGTTGAGTTTATTGATAATTTCATCCCGCAGGGCCGTCTTGCCTTCCACGCTGGCGATTTCATCAAATCGCTTGGACGGCAGTATCATCAATATCCGGTCTCTGACCTGGGGCAAACGCTGGTTGAGTTTTTCCGTATCGGTCGGTGCCACCAGCTCAAGATCCATCGTTACTCTCAAATACCGGTTGCGCTCCTCATCAGCGAGATTGACAATGAAGGTTTTCAGGGGAAAAAGGGGTCCCAGCTGGGCCATCTGGCTTTGGTTGATATCCATATTGGCCGTCGGAGGCGCCTGGGTATTGATCTCGGAAAGCTTGCCCCACATCATGAAAAATCCGGCAGCCAGACCGATGGTCACGACCAGCATGACAGCGATAACCAAAAACATGACTTTATTTGACATTTTCCTCTTTGTCCTCCGTTAATAATAAGATTTCCACCCGCCTGTTTTTCTGGCGATTGGCGGGTGTATTATTGGCGACAAGCGGTCGCGATTCACCATATCCCACCGCAGACAGCCGGCGCGGATCGATCTTGCCGGCCTCGGCGAAATATTTGACCACATTCACAGCACGCGCCACGGACAATTCCCAATTTGAAGGAAACCGTTTGGTATGGATGGGCACATTATCGGTATGGCCTTCAACGCGCACCGTCTCCGGCGTCTGTTGGATGGCCCTGGCGAGCTGATCAAGCAGTCGGTGGCCGGCCGGGTTAATGGTCGCCTTGCCAAAATCAAAAAGAATCTGGTCTTCAAACGTAAGCCGGGTCCCCTCCTGTGTTTGGGTAACCTGAATGCCAAAATCGGATTCCAGAGATTTTAGGAGCGCCCTGCTCAGTATACCGGTCAATGTTTCTTTTTTCGGTTTTTTGCTCCCTTCGGGCTGGGTGTTGATATGGGCCATGTCCTCGACCGGCTGGGGCGTCTTGATGGTGATATCAACCATCTGGCCGGCTTCCAGCAGCCCGAGGCCGCTTTGCAGGGCAAACTGAAAATCCTGCATTTTTTTGGCGTCGATGCTGCTCATCGTAAACAGCAAAACGAAAAAAACCATTAACAAAGTGACCAGGTCATTGAACGTGGTCAGCCAGCCGGCGCTGCTGCTGCCTTGGTCTGCGGAATTCTGGCGCTGTCTTTTCACGGGCGATCCTCTTTTGCCGGGTTCTGGAGGTCCGGCCGGATGAAGATGACGACCACTCTGCGATTGGTGGCCCGGTTTTCTTCGGTATCGTTGGCCACCAGGGGTCGAAATTCTCCGAATCCCTCCGCCGACATCCGTTTGGCATCGATACGGTGGTGCTGAATAAAATACCGCAACACATTGACCGCCCGCGCGGTGGATAATTCCCAGTTCGATGGGAACGCGTCCGTGTGAATGGGGACATTGTCGGTGTGTCCCTCGATCCGGATCAGATAATCGGTCTGGGTAATAATCGCCCCGATTTTTTCAAGCAACGGCAGCGCCTGTGCAGAAATGGTTGCCACACCGGATTCGAAAAGCGTATGCTCGGCCAGGCGCATCACCAGGCCTTCTTTGGAAAAAAGCAACTCGATTTCATCTTCCAGATCGAAGCGATCGGAAAGCGCTTCGAGATCTTCAAACAGTTTGGCCAGCGAGGAGCGGCTGGCGACCATACCGCTTGATTTCGGCAAAATCACCGCCCCGGATTCAAACTGATGACCGCCCGGAAAAAAGCTCACGGCATTGCTGAAGGAGCGCACAAACCGCATCACCTTGCCCTCCTCCATGGTTGAAAACGAACACAGCATGATAAAAAAGCACAGCAGAATCAGAATAAATCCGGAGTATACAATTTCCCATCCCGGGCCGGATTCTCCGCCACCGTTCTTGGATCCATTTTTTTGATGTCTTTTGCTCATCTTCAGGCTTTCGCCGGTTCGGCGCTAGCAGTTGCGCGCGCATTGGGCGCAATAAAGGCCTTTAATTTCTGTTCAACCACGCGATGATTGTCGCCGGACTGGATCGAAATAACGCCTTCTAAGACCATCTGTTTGATCAAAACCTCCTGTTTGCTGCGTGTTTTCAGTTTGTTGGAAACCGGCAAAAACAGCAG
>Ga0209536_100008878_pt1 | contig 15002 bp, 10 predicted proteins | sample DeeMarSeWOR28_12_FD_187461 | JGI IMG/M metagenome (GOLD analysis project Ga0209536, IMG submission 187461) | Marine sediment microbial communities from White Oak River estuary, North Carolina - WOR-2-8_12 (SPAdes) (version 2) | ecosystem: Environmental > Aquatic > Marine > Intertidal zone >...
ATTTCGATCTGGTCGGCCTGGTATTCTAGCACCTGGCGCATATAGCTCTCCCGATCCAGGTTCTCCCAATGGACTGGCTGCTTGCTCCCATTCATCATCGTTGAGTTTACCTATTATCCGAATAGAACAGATGTTCTATTATAACAGAAGATCGGGATTGGTGTCAAGCTTCTGTTTTTCATTTTTCGTGTCCAAGGAATTCAACTTGACACTAATCAGGCTCAATGATATGCTTTTGCTAGCTGATATTTTTGAAAATTGATTCCACCCAGGGGGTACGATGAGCGATTTTGATGAGACTGTATTTTCCAGTAGGGGGCCAGCGGGGACAGCAGGTGGACCACAGCAGCCTGCCCCTGAACCACAGAAACCGAAAAAAAGAAACCGCTTCTTGATAATAGGCGGCATTGGTTGCGCCCTGTTGTTGTGTGCCGCTCTCTTGATAGGCGGGGGCTCCTATTACCTGATTTCCGGTGCCGACCTGTCTGTCGCCGGTCTTATGGGCGACGAAGAGGCCACCGCCACTGTACCACCTGACACGCCGACACCGGAACCGCCAACGCCTACGATGACGTTTACCCCCACGCTGGAAGCCGAGGACACTGAAACCGCCAGTGAGTCAGCAACCGGCGAGGCAGAATCTACGGCCGGTACCGGCACGCCGACCGTTGGCGGTGAGCCGGAAATCGGTGAGATAACTTTTGCACTGGGCGCTACAGATGAGTATGAGCCGGTCGATCCTGGCGAAACATTTGAGGAAGGTATCATCGAGATACACGCCATTTTTGACTACAGCGGGATGTCGCCAGGGATAACCTGGGAACGGGTGTGGTATCTGGATGGAGAAGAGATTCTGAGAAATTCCGCGGAGTGGACCGATCCCATCGAGGGGCGCTTTGATTATTTCCTCGATGCCGGAGGCGCGCCGTTGCCGGTCGGCGAATGGGCTCTGGAAATATACGTTGAGGATGAATTACTGGCTGAAAGCACTTTTGCCATCGAGGGCGAAGAGCCTGAAATGGTAGCTCAAGTGGAGTCTACTCCCACTACGACACCATCCCCTACGGTGGCGACCACAGCCACGCTCACCCCTACGGCCACCACTTCTTCACCGGCGGCATCCGGGGGGGGAACCTTCCAAATGGTCTATTCCAAGTGGGATGGGGGCCAACATAACATGTATGTGGCCGATACAAATGGCAATAATGAACGTTTTCTGTTAGGCCGGGCGGCCGGTCCATCATGGACCCCTGATAAGCAGCAGATCTTCTTCTATGGACAAGAGGGGGTTGACCGGCAGGAGCTGGCCGACGGTCGAGAATTTGTGTTTGATGGTATCAGCAACGGGATTGTGGCCATGGTCAACGCCTCTGCCATGCCCAGCCCTGAGGCCGCAATCCTCTTTCAGCCAAACGACTGGAAGTTTGGCAGCGCCCGCTGGGCCAGCGTTTCGCCCAACGGGCAGATGGTCGCCTTCGATGCCAGGCCAAGCGGTGATTACCGGATCTACTTCCTGGGCACGTCCGACAACCAACAATTTCGCTTTGAAATACTCGGCGAACAGGCTAGCTGGTCGCCCGACAGTGAGCAGGTCGTCTATCGTTCCGGCCGGGACGGTCGAACCGGTATTTGGATTTCAAATCGGGATGACTCCGGCCATACCCTGATTACCGATAATGGCTCCGATTCTTTCCCGGCCTGGTCACCCAACGGGCGGACCATTGCCTTTGCCCGTGAGGCTGATGGAAATCTTGATATCTATACTATGAATGTCGATGGCTCCAACGTGCAGCGTTTGACCACCGCTTCCGGTCCCGACTCCTTGCCGACCTACACACCCAGCGGGGATATCATCTTCCGCAGCGCTCGCTCCGGCAGTTGGGGCATCTGGAAGATGAGCGGCGCTGGCGCAAATCAACAGGAGATCATCCCCAATGCCGGGGTTGGCCCGGATTGGGCCTACAGCAAAATGGACGTGCGGTAAGCGGCAAAGGGATACTATGCGGATTAGAGTTGACTCTATCGGCTGCCGGCTGAATATCAGTGAAATTGAAGAAATGGCCCGGAATTTTGCTGGGGCCGGCCATCGCCTGGTGGGACCGGGCGAGGTGGCTGATCTATACGTCTTCAACAGTTGCGCTGTCACCCACGTGGCGGCCCGTAAATCGCGCCAGGTTATCCGCCAGATGCGGCGGGCCAATCCTCAGGCGGCCGTGATCGTGACCGGTTGTTACGCCGAACTCTCGCCGGCCGAAATCGAGGCGCTGGGTGTCGATATGGTGGTGGGTAATGAAGGAAAGGACCGCCTGCCCGAGTTGCTGGCCGAGGCCGGGTTGGTGCGTGATGCCGACCTGGTGCCGGCCGTGGATGCCTCACCCCACCACTCATTGTTGACGGAAGATGGCAGCCACACGCGGGCTTTTGTCAAGGTACAGGATGGTTGCGACAACCGCTGCACCTTTTGCATCGTCACGGTGGCGCGGGGGGCGGGCCGTAGCCGGCCTCTGGCGGAGGTCATAGCCGAAGTCAATCGCCTGGTCAGTTTGGGCTACCAGGAGGCCGTGTTGAGCGGAGTCCATCTTGGTTCCTACGGGCACGATTGGGGCGACTCCCGGGGACTGCGTAATCTGGTTCAAAAAGTCCTGGGAGAGACTGATCTGCCCCGTTTGCGGCTCTCCTCCCTGGAACCCTGGGATTTGACGCCCGACTTTTTCGACCTGTGGCAGGACGAACGTTTGTTGCCCCACCTGCACCTACCCCTCCAAAGCGGATCCGAGGCCGTGCTGCGGCGAATGGCCCGCCGGACAACGAAAGGCCAATTTGCCCAATTGATCGGGGCGGCCCGGCAGGCCATCCCAGATGTATCGATCACCACCGATATCATTGCCGGTTTTCCTGGCGAGACCGATCAAGAGTTTGAGGAGTCTCTGGCCTTTGTCGAGGAGATGGCCTTTGCCAAGCTCCACATCTTTCGTTATTCTCTTCGAGAGGGTACGGCTGCGGCAACGATGAAGCGACACGTATCCACCCAGGTCGCCCAGACCCGTAGTCAGCGTATGCACCGCCTGAATGCGGAGCTCGAAGCAGCCTTTCGCCGCAGTTTTGTAGGGCGCACAATGCCTGTACTCTGGGAAAGCGGTGAGCCTTACGGTTTTGGCTTACAATGGAGTGGGTTGACCGGGAACTACCTGCGTGTCATCACGCAGACCGGACCCACCGTTGATTTGCGCAACCAGGTCATAGAGACCGAGCTGATTAAGCTGGCTCCGGCCGGGTTACAAGGGCAGTTACCGTCGATCCTGGCCGTAACGCCTCTGCAAATAGAATTAGTTGAACCCAATTTCGAGCAGTCCCCCACAAGGTAGAGTCCGTCTACTCCACCGGCAACTCCGTCGTCGATTTAACCTCATTGAGCACCAAGCTGGTGTGAATGCGGGCCACGCCCGGCACTGAAGTCAACCGGTCTATCACAAAGCGTTCCAGGTCCTTCCGGTTTTTTATGACCACTTTTAGCAGGTAGTCAAATTCACCGGTCACGTGATAACATTCCAGGACCTCCGGCATTTCCCTAATGGCCGCCCGGATGCCTTCAACCTGTTCAGGCTGGTGAAGTTGCAGACTGATGTGGACGAAACAGAGCATATCGTAGCCAACTTTTTCCTGATCCAGCAGGGCGGTATACTGGCGGATATAACCCCGCTGCTCGAGTCGCTTGATCCGGGCGTGGGTGGCGGGCGGGGAGAGGTTGATCCGCTGGGCTAACTCCACATTGCTCATGCGCCCGTTTGTTTGCAGGGCGTGCAGGATAGCCCTGTCCAGATTGTCGAGTGTGCTATAGCTATTTTCCATATTAAATCCTAGCGATCCTAGCGATTGAACCCTTAGCGATGCAGTTTCCGGGCTGCAACGAAGGAGAGCCCGTTTTCAGTTAACGCCCGGGCAGTCCGGTTGACCGACTCGAATTTGTCCAGGAAATTGGCGGTCAGGTACTCCCAATCGCCGGACTCGATAATCTCTGACTTATCCCGGAAATAATCCAGAATGTCGGATGGATGCTGGCGGGTCTGGTCCAGTTCCGGCTCTCCGCCTTCGTGTTTGGCCGAGATATTGGCCACGTGGCCGGCGATTTCAACCAGCTCATTGCGGCGATTGTAGGGCTGGCGAACGATGCTTTTCCACGTTTCGGTGATGTGATGTTCAAAACGAACCACATCTTCAAAGCCCAACCCGTGGCGGAACTGGGCCGTAATCTCCATCGTTTCATTATTGATCGAGTTGCTCCAGTTGAAGCCGATCAAGGGGGAGGTACCATCGTCGCGAGCAAAGAGCTTGGCCCCAATAAGCGTCCAGAAAGCGGCATAAGGGTTGTCATTGCCCATGAAGACCGATATCTTGAATTCGATGTCTATCCCCAGCCGGTACAGCAGATAGCCGAGTAGGACCGTCCCCGGGTTGATGTTGAGCACCTGGCGGATCCCGTAGTTGGTGTAATAGTAGAGGAACTCGTCGAGCCACTTGAGGGCGTGGTCGTTTGGCTGACCCACGCCGCCAAAATAGCCGGTGATGGTGTCCGGTCCACCCAGGTGAATGTTAGAGCCATCCGTGCCCTTGGTGTCGAGGGTCTCGACATAGCTGGCGCCAATGATTTCCATAGCGGCGGCAAAGGCGGGCAGGTCGCCATCCGCTTCTTGCTCCTTCATTTTGCGCACCTTGATAAAGCGACCAGGCATCAGTTCCCCTTGCTCGATGGCCCGCTTGGCTGCATCGATCAGCCAGGGAAAGTATTGGCAGGCGCTGATCTCCAGGGTTACGGCGAAATCATCCTTGAACGCAGTTTGGTCGGCCTGTCTGCCGAGTACCTTGTGCCGGTAGTCGGCAACAGTGATGAATGCGCCCTGGTCCCGCTGCTCGACCAACCACTCCAGGTCGCCCAGATAGCCCGGTTGGGTCGCTTTTACCCGCTCCAGTAAGGACGGGAGCTGCCGAGCCGCGTCGGCCTGCCGATTGATTGCCGCCGGGCTGCCATACTTGTCCACCACGACCAGCAAATCATTGATAACGCGTGTCTCCGGGTTCAACAGGATGGCGTTGATCTCTGCCAGCCGGGCAGCCGGAATTTTTAATCGTTGCCGGATGTCTTCATCCATCTCTCGTCTCCTATGGGGTGGAGGGTTGATCCAACAATTTGACTAACTCCTCGTACTCTTCATCCTTCATTGTAAAATAGTTTTCGCGCGCCGGGAAGCTCTTGTCGTTGACTTCCTGGACGTACTGTTTCAAACCATCTAGGATGACCTGGCCGGCCTGGCCGAACACTTTGGCCATCCGCGGCTTGAATTTGGGGTACAGGCCAAACATATCGTGGTAGATCAACAGTTGGCCGTGAGCATCCGGCCCGGAGCCCAGGCTAATGATAAAGCAATTCTCAGCCCGTTCCGTGATAATTTTGCAGATCCGGTCCGGCACCATTTCCAGTAAAATGGCAAAGGCCCCGGCCTCCTCGAGCGCCTTGGCGTCGTCGATGATCTTTTTGGCTTGCCAGGCCGATTTACCTTGCACCCGAAAGCCGCCCAGGGCGCTGACGCTTTGGGGCGTTAAGCCCAGATGACCCATCGCCGGAATGCCGGCTGCGGTGATCCCGGCCATCCGGTCGGCCATCTCCGCCCCTCCCTCCAGTTTGATGGCATCACAACCGGCTTCGGCCATAAAGCGGCCGGCGCTGCGGATGGCGCTTTCCACGCTGGGCTGGTAACTCATATAGGGCATATCGCCGATCAGCCAGGCATTGGGCGCGCCCCGGCGGACAGCCTGAGCGTGCCGGATCATATCTTCCATTGTCACCGGTAGGGTACTGTCGTAGCCCAAAATGGTCATCCCCAGGCTGTCGCCGACCAGGATCATCTCCACCCCGGCTTCTTCCTGAAAGCAAGCCGTCGGATAATCATAACAGGTAAGCATTGTGATTGGCTCGTTGTTGGCGACCTTATTGAACAGATAAGTCAACGATACTTTGGTGCGGTCAGACATTGTTACCTCCAATGTAGCTAATAAAGTGAATCCTTTAGGGGTTTACCCAGATCATGTCATCTCGAAGGCGAAGCCTCAGAAATCTCTGAAAACTATGTTTACAAACGACGTAATTGGCGATTTCTCGCTCCCTGTGAAGCGTGTCGCTCGAAATGACATTTAACCGCTCAACTGTATAAGTCCCAACGTTTACGTTTGAAGCCCCGCTAACCCTGCGCCTGCAGCAGCCGGTAAAGGGTCCGTTGGGCCAGAATATCACTGCTAATAACGCCCACCACCCCTTGTTCGGTAACCACCGGCATAGCTGATATCTCGTAATGCTCCAGCTTGCGGACGACATCCAGGATGGAGTCAGCCGGGTCGGCGGTAATGACCTCGCCCGTCATGATGCCGGCTATGGGCAGATCATCGGGACAGGCGGTGGCGGAGGCCCGGGTAATATCCCAATCGGTAACCACGCCCCTTAACTCGCCGGAGGCGGACACCACCGCCAGAATGTCCCCCGTTTCAGATACCAACAGTTGGGCCGCTTCTCGAACGATGCTCTCCTCCAGGATGGTGGGGATTGGGGCCATCACGTCGGCCACGGTTCGGTCACTCTCACTGGAGGCGATCCGGTGGATGCTGATCTTTTCAGCCGCCTCGCAAGGCAACATATCGGGATCGGCGGTGAGGTAGCCGATCAGCTCCTGCATATTACGCCGGATCACTTCGTCCCGCTTGGTCTCGCCGGCCTGGCGACGCTGCTCCGCCAGCGCCGCAAAATCAGCCTGATGTTCTGCCAGCCAGCCATCGACAGCCGCCCGGTCGCCGAGCATCGCGTCAGGAATCCGGAGATGCTGCGGCGTTTTGACCAACTGCTCCTGGGCGGCAAAGATGACCCCGCCCGAGTTGACCAGAAAGTCGGTGGCAATGAGGACCCCTTTTTGCCAGTAGACGGTTCGCTCCATCCGGGCTCGGGCCGCCTTTCGGATCGGGTCGGGGGAGTAGGTGTTAGCCCCCTCCACGATCATCGTCCAATTGCCCATCCGGTCGACGGTCATCGAGGGGTTTGAGCTGGTGTCAACGTCCAGATAATTGGCGACAGGCGCGGCCGGTACCAGGCAGAAGGCCGATTCTCGCAGCAAATCGTTGGGGGAATTCGAAAATTTGGTGGAGGCGAAGCGAATCTTGTCCAGACGTTGCCGGAAATAGGGCAGAGCGGCTGTGCCCTGTTCTTGCTGGATCTTGAGCAACTCGGAGATGGGCAGGCCGGTTTCATCGTACAGATAACCGCTTTCATCGCTAATGCCAATCACGCGGGGGGCATTACCCGCCTCTTCCTCCAAAATTCGGGCTACGTGGGTACCCACCGCGCCAAAGCCCTGGATGAGCACGCTCATCTCGTTCCGGCTCGGGAGGCAGATGTTGGCAAATTGGGGTAAGACCTTCAATCGTTCGATCTCCTCCAGCAGAGTGTCGATGGCCACCACTACCCCACTGGCTGCTGCCCCCAACTGGTCGATCCGGTTGCCCCCCATATCGACCGGTTTGGACAGAGCATTATCCAACCCGTTCTCGACGGCGATGGTTTTCATGTCGGCGTCGTTGGTGCCCACATCGGGACCGGGCAAATAGATGTCCCGGTAGCGGTAGATGAGGTGGGCAAAGCGGCGAACGATCTCAGTGTGTTCTGTCGGCAAGAGATCACGGGAGGCAACGATACCACTCTTACCCCCACCGTAGGGCAGATCAGCCGCCGCGTTCTTGAGGGTCATCCCTCGGGCCAGGTTGTGAATGACGGTTGGGGTCACGTCGGGTAACATTCGGATACCCCCCATCGACAGGCGGCCCATTGCCAGGTTATCCACTACCAGATAACCACCCACCTCCAGAGAGCTGGTTTCATCCCACATACAGACCACCAATCGGGGACCCAGCCGATCCGGTTCGATGCCCAGCCGCTGCAACCGGTCCACATCCAGGGGACCAAACTCCATAAAAGCCAGGGAACCCTCCCGGCGTAAACGGTTATGCCAGGTTCGCTCCGGCAATGCGTCACGCAGAAATTCATTCATGCGTTGGGGGATCATAATCCTTTGTCTCCTCTCCGTTGAGTTGCGCAGGATTTGGCGCCGGCTAAACCGATGCCAGCGCTTGTTTTAGATCCTCGATCAGTTCCGTCACCTTTTCGATGCCAACTGACAGCCGTACCAGGCTCTCGCTGACGCCAGCCTTGGCCCGGTCTGCGGGACTCAGGCCAATGTGGGTATTGGTAATGGGCTGGGTGGCCAGCGTGGTTACCCCGCCCAGACTGGTGGCCAACTTTATCTTTTTTAGACGATCCATAAAGTATTTGGTCCGGTCGAAATCGGCTTTAAGTTCAAAGCTAAGCATCCCTCCGAAACCGCTCATTTGCTGTTTGGCTATGTGGTGATCCGGGTGGGTTGGCAAGCCGGGGTAATGGACCACACTAATCTTGGGATGATCGGCCAGGAACTCGGCAATTTTTAGCCCGTTTTCATTTTGCCGCTGCAGGCGAAGCTCCAAGGTGCGCAAACCTCGCAGGGCCAGAAAGGCCGTCATCGGATCCATCAGACCGCCCAGAATCTTGCGATAGTTCCAGATTTGGCGGTAATGCTCGTTGTGGCAGCAGGCAAATCCGGCGGTAATATCGTGGTGGCCGCCCAGGAATTTGGTGGCGCTGTGAAGCACCACATCTACACCCCACTCGACCGGGCGCTGGTTGACCGGGGAGGCAAAGGTCGAATCGAGCATCACGATGGCTCCTTGCTGATGGGCGGCCTCGGCCAGCGGTTTGACGTCCACCACTCGTACCAGGGGATTGGTGGGTGACTCCAAATAGAGAACCGTCAACCCTTTGTCGATTTCGGCCAGCAATTGCGCCGTATCCCAGCAGTTGACGTAGGTCGTGTCGATATTCAATTTCGACAAAACGTCGTGAAAGAGTTCAAAGGTGCTGCCGTAAGTTTCTCGGATGGTGACGATGCGGCTGCCGGACGTCACAAAGGCCAACACCGCCGTCGAGATGGCCGCCAGGCCCGAGCCAAAACCTACAGCGCGATCATACCTCTCGAGCGCCGCCATAGCCTGTTCCACGGCCACCACCGACGGGTTGTCCCATCTGGAGTAAATGTAGCCCTCGTGAGTTTGGACCACGTCGATCAAATCATCTGACCTATCGAATTCGTAAGTGGCCGTCAAATAGACCGGTGGGATAATGGGTTTGCCTTTCATTGAAACTGTTCCTTATTAGCCTGGATTTCGCCAGACCTCTAACCATCGCCGTAAAGGTCTACCGTGGCCAATTCTCCCCCTCGCCGATTGACGTAATCTTCCAGCGCTTCCTGAATGCTGATATCCAATGGCGGTGGTTGGTACTGTTCCAGCAACTGCTGCCAAAGGGTGTGGGCTCGCTGCACCATATCAAATGAGCCGGCTTCCTGCCAGGCGCCGTAGTTGCGTCGCTCGGCCAGGAAGGGGGTGTAAAAGGCAGTCTCAAAACGGGATTGAGTGTGGAGGGTGCCGAAATGGTGCCCTCCGGGCCCGATCTCGGCGATACTGTCCAGGGCCAACGTGGTTTCACTGACCTCGATTCCCTGCAGAAATTGGTGCATCATCGCTAAATTCTCAACGTCGATGATAAACTTCTCGTAGGATACCGCCAGACCGGACTCAAGCCAGCCGGCGGCGTGAAGGATCAGGTTTGTATGGGCCAGGACCGTCGGCCACAGGGTCCAGGCCGACTCAACCGCAGCCTGAACGTCGGTAATATTGGAGGAGGTCAGCGCGCCGCTGCCGCGATGGGGTAAACTGTAGCGCCGGGCCATTTGGGCCCCAATGCCGATGGCCACCGCCCCTTCCGGTGAGCCGAAGGAAGGTCCGCCGGATTTCATATCCACATTGGTCAGGAATGCGCCGTAAACCACGGGCGCGCCAGGACGCACCAACTGGGTTAGGGCCAGGCCGGCCAGGGCTTCCGCATTTTGTTGGGCCGCCGCGGCGGCCAGCGTGACCGGGCTCATCGCTCCGGCCAGCACAAAGGGGGTGACGATCACAAATTGGCCGGCCCGGGCCATCGTGATTAGTCCGCCCGACATCCGTTTGTCATAAACCAGGGGACTATTGACGTTGACCACCCCGCCGGTGACGGGACCGCCCGTGGTTAGATCATCCCCAAAGACCAGTTTGGCCATGTTGAGGTGGTCTTCACACATCTGGCGGCCGTGCAGGTAAGCCCAGTTCGCTTTATCAGTGAGCGTATAGCCCATCATCTGCCGCCAAAGGTGTCGAACCGAAACCGGAACGTCATGGAGCTCGACCAGCCCCAGCCCGGCTGAATGTAAGCTGTTACACATCTGGGTCAGCTTCTGCAGGTTCGCGTAATCTTCGGCGATACCCGGACGCCGCCCAATGTTCCGGTTGGTAGCGTAGACAGGGCCTGCCGTAGGCATAAAATTAATGGCGTTTTCACCAACCAGGAGATTGCGCTCAGGGTTACGGGCCCGCCAGGTAAAAGTTGGGGGGGCCTGGGCCACCAACTCCAACACTAACGCCCGGTCCAGCCAAACGTGCTGTTGCGACCGGTCCACTTTAGCCCCGGCCTGCTCCCACAAATTCAAGGCCTCCACATCTAGCCAGCGGAGGCCAATATTTTCTAGGATGTGCATCGAGGCTTCGTGGATCTGTTCGACCTGCTCCGCCGACAGAGTCTCCAGCGGAGCCAACGGGTTTTGGAGTTGGCGAAACGGAATTTTCAACAACCCCAGTTGGGTCCGATCCCGGCGCCGTTCAACGCCGCGATTAACACGTCTTCGTGTACTCTTGTTCATCGCTCAAATCCGATTAAATATGAAAGAGTGGTTCAAAGTCAGGGTTGGTGATGGCTGGACGATTGAGCGTAAAGGGGGCAATTGGATATTCAGTTTCTCCGTCGATAGCCATCTGGCTGAGTATCTTGCCCAGCAGACCGGCAAATTTGTAGGCGTGCCCGGCTCCAACACAAACAATGATTTGGGGATACTCCGGCACGGCATCAATCACAAAATCTCGATCTTTGGGCATCGTATAAAGGCAGGTCTTGGTATAGATTTTTGGACCAAGGAAGCCGGGAATGTAGCGCTTGAGCCAGGCTTCGACCCGTCGTTCCCGTTCCTCGTCGGCCTCGTACGTGCGGGTATCGACGGTCACAGCCGGCCCGGAGGCATCGATCGCCGCTTTGGTGCCAACTTCTCCGTAAATGGGGAAACCGTAGAAACAGTCGGCGCCGTGCCAGACAAAGACGGGAAAGCGACCGATGGCAAACTCCCGCAGGTTGGGGGTGGCAAAGTAAGTGACTTGTTCTTGCGTTACCGTCAGGCTCAGTTTCAAGCCTACTGCGGCCAATACTCGGTCGGTCCAGGCCCCGGCAGTGATGATTAGCCGGCGACAGCTAAAGGTTCTCTGGTCAGTTTCCACATCCACCCCGCCTTCAAAGGGATGAATGGCTTTAACCGCACACTGGTCGAGGATCGTGGCCCCGTGATAGCGGGCCATGCCGATATGGGCGGCATTCCCTTTGGCCGCGTCGACAAGCCCGGTCTCTGCCTGACATAAGGCGTCAACCTCTGTCTCTATTGTGAACTGGGGATACCGTCGCATCACTTCATCGCCGCCAAAACGCTCATAGGCGATACCGGCGGCATCCATAGCGGCCGCGTAATTCTCAACATCTTGGTGATGCGGGTCGTCCACCAGGGCCAGCTCGATACCGCCGGTTTTGGTCACTACCTGTACGGCTGATTCTGCCTCGAGGGTAGCCCAGGCAGGGTAGGTATGGGGCGTGAGGCGGGTATAATTTTCGTGGTGATAGGTCAGCCGGATAATGCGGGAGTGATCTTGGGAGCCGCCGTGGACGTGTCCCAGCTCAAACTGTTCCAGCCCCAACACGTCGGCTCCGGCCCGCCGGCTCAACCAGTAGGCGGCCCCACTTCCGATCCCGCCGCAGCCCAGAACAATATATTCATATTCTGTTTTCATTGTAATCCGCCCATTTTTCAGATCTAGGCATCTGTTTCAGTCATTTCCACCCTAACGCTAATCGCGGGGTGTGTTCGACATTTTAGGAGTACACGGGGATGTGGGGGGCGCCCCCCCAATTCCTCCCTGCCGAAGGTGTCCAAAAATTTTGGACGCACCCCTCATTGCGCGGCGATTATACTGTCCAGAGGTTTGGTTGTCAAGATATTTTGCCGGTTTACACGATTGGTTCGAAGCGAGCCTGGAAGAATCGTAGATATTTTGGCTCATAGACCATCCGCAGGCCTTTGGTCTGCTCCCGGGCGTCGTACACCGCCTTGACCGCTTCAGCCGTAACGTCCATGTGGGCTTGCGTATAGACCCGGCGCGGGATGGTCAGACGGACCAGTTCCAGGGCAGGATAGCGGTGATCGCCGCTTTTCGGGTCCCGGCCGGCGCTGACGATACCCCGCTCCATCGCCCGTACGCCGGAGTCGAGATAAAGTGCCGCGGCCAGGGTTTGGGCTGGAAATTGATCCTGGGGAATATGGGGATAGATCCGGCTGGCATCCAGGAAGATGGCGTGTCCGCCCACCGGCTGGACGATGGGAATGCCCCAATCGGTCAGTAGTTCACCCAGATAACGGACCTGGCCTACCCTGGCGTTGATGTGGTCATCTTCCACAGCCTCGGAGATACCGATGGCCAGGGCTTCCATATCCCGGCCGGACATCCCGCCATAGGTATGTAGCCCTTCGTAAACCACCACCATATTACGGACAAGTTCGAACACCGCTTCATCATTGACCGCTAGCCAGCCGCCGATGTTGACCAAATGATCCTTTTTGGCGCTCATCCAGGCCCCATCGGTGTAAGCGCAAAACTCCTTGAGTATCTCGGCAATCGACTTGTCGGCATACCCTTCTTCCCGCTCCTGAATGAAGAAAGCATTTTCAGCCATCCGGGTGGCATCCAGATAAACTCGGATACCGTACCCGTCACACAGGGACCGCACGGCCCGCACATTGGCCATACTGACCGGCTGGCCGCCCGCCATATTGACCGTACCGGCCAGACTGACGTAGGGGATATTTTCTGCCCCAACCCGGTTGATGAGCGCGTCCAGTTTATCCAGATCGACGTTTCCTTTGAAGGGATGCAAACTGGTGGGGTCGTGGGCTTCATCGATGATGACGTCGACGAAGATGCCACCGGCCAGCTCCTGGTGGAGCCGGGTGGTGGTGAAATACATGTTGCCGGGGATGTAGTGGCCCGGTTTGATCAGGGCCTGGCTGATGAGATGTTCGGCGCCCCGGCCCTGATGGGTGGGCACCAGATATTTATAGCCGTAATAGGTTTGGACCGCTTCTTCCAGGTGGTAAAAATTGCGACTGCCGGCATAGGCTTCATCACCCAGCATAATACCGGCCCATTGGCGATCGCTCATAGCGCTGGTACCGCTGTCGGTTAGCAGATCTATGTAAACATCTTCCGAGCGGAGTAAAAAGGTGTTGTAACCGGCCTCTACCGCCGCCTTCTCTCGCTCGGCCCGACTGATAAGGTGGATCGGCTCCACCATTTTGATCTTCCAGGGCTCGGCCCATGACCGGCGTCCAAACTGTTGGCCCATTGTTTGGGGAATTGATGGGTGGGACATTGTCTCCTCCTTGAGTTAATATTTTTGGGTTCAGCAATAGTTGGGGAGTGGTTGGTCTTGCTCTCAAAAATGAGATAGCGCGGATCTTTGTTTAGAATATAGTATCATTTCACAATTGTTTTGTCAATTAAAATTTTGAATAATTTATAATATGACGAAATTTATTATATAAATAGCATAAATTATCTAATATTATTCTGAACAATACTTGATTTGTTTTGTCAGAGTCCAGAGGAATTAGATTCTGCCTGTTCAGATGTTCACTGCTGAACATTTGACACGTAATTGGAATCATGATACGATACGGCTGTGCATATGAACGAAGATGTTCATGTGTACAGGAGGCATTATGGCATCCATCGCGGACAAAAAGAAACTGTTGTATAAGCTGGCCAAAGCGTACTATGAGGATAACCTCACTCAAGGGGAAATCGGCAAGCGTTTTGGTCTGTCCCGGATTAAAGTCTCCCGTCTCTTACAGCAAGCCCGAGACGAAAGAATTGTCCAGATCACCATCATCCCCCCTCAAGAACCCAACGCCGAACTGGAACGGAAACTGGAAACCCGATACGGTTTGGATGAAGCGGTTATTGTTTTCCCCTCTAGTTACGATAAAGAGACAATTGTCCAAGAGTTGGGACCGCCATCAGCCGAATGTCTATTGCGCTCGCTGCAAGGTAACGAGGTCATCAGCATCAGTTGGGGCACTACCTTGCTATCGGTGGTGGAGGCCCTGTCGCTCCAGGTCTGGCCTGAAATGAAGGTGATCCAGATGCTAGGTGGCCTCGGCCGGCCGGAGTCTGAAACGTATGGGGCCGACCTGGTCCACCGGATGGCCCAGATTTTTGGAGCGAGACCGCGTATGATACCGGCCCCCGGCATTGTTACCAACAAGTTGGTCCGGGATGCTCTCCTGACCGATCCCCAGATTTCCGATACGCTGGCCCTGGCCGCAGAGGCAGATGTGGCGATGGTGGGCATTGGCCGGCCAACACCCGGCTCGGTGGTGATGGAGTCGGGTATCCTGAGCGAGGAGGAATTGGGGCAATTGGAGACTTTGGGGGCAGTGGGGGATATTGCCCTCCGTTTTTTTGACGCGCACGGCTGCGCCGTTCAGCACGAAATCTGCGATCGAATGATCGGTCTCGACTTAAATCAAATCAAGAAAATTCCCCGGGTGATGGGCGTGGCCGGCAGTGACGAGAAATTTGAAGTCATCCGGGCCGCCTTGCGGGGCAAGTTGATTAGCGTCCTGGTGACTGATGACCGCACGGCGGCTCGCTTGCTGGCAGAACCGGAAAAACCGGCAAAACCGGCAAAT
>Ga0209536_100008879_pt1 | contig 15001 bp, 19 predicted proteins | sample DeeMarSeWOR28_12_FD_187461 | JGI IMG/M metagenome (GOLD analysis project Ga0209536, IMG submission 187461) | Marine sediment microbial communities from White Oak River estuary, North Carolina - WOR-2-8_12 (SPAdes) (version 2) | ecosystem: Environmental > Aquatic > Marine > Intertidal zone >...
GGTGGTCGTGTTCGGTTCTCTCTCGCTTCTCGTCATCTCTGTGTTGTACTTCAGAACTAGGACTAAGAGATAATGGGTCTACAACATCCCAATCACTTGTTGAGGAACCTGATCTCGATTCATAACAGTGAGTTCGATAAGTTCGACATCATCCCGTGATCGTATCCTATCCAAAACTGGGTGTCTTTGCTCCTGAATTGTTCCAATCACCCTGCTTGTGTCAAGGCATCTTAGTACTTCGTTAACAAACCTCTGAGAGAAAAGCTCCATCTTTGCAATCTCATCGATGATGATTATACGGTCTGACTGACGAGCCGAAACCATCTCGGGGACCATTAAGGAGTCTATGTCATCTATGTTAACGTGATATTTACTCACTCTTGGACCAGTATTGTGATTCACGTGAGCTAAAATGCCTGTTTTACCAGATAATGTTTCAATAGAGAAACCAACTCGTTTCCCTTTCTCTCGAATCTCTTGAGACCAGAAGCCAGCTACCTCTTTTGTTTCAAGTTGTCCTACGATTAGTTTGATCGTAGTAGTCTTACCGATTCCTGGCTTTCCAGTAAGTAGGATATTGTTAATCATCAAACTATGGGTGAAGATTTGCCTTATCAATACCTGTCTTCGAATGTAGATCTCAATGTGGATATCTTCTGTTGAAGAAATCTGGATCCTGGATTCTCTGAAAGATTCAGGACTTGTTCAAGAATGGATTGAGCAGTTCTGTTTTCATTATGAAGAAACTGAACCTTAGCTTTCAATAATAGAACTTGTCCAAGAACTCCTGGTAGATTCTTCCTTCGAGCCATCTCTTCTGCAAGACTGAGCCAGTGGGACTTAGATTGGTCTTGTCTACCAGTCACCATTTCGTAATTCAACTGAATTTCAGTTTCAGCAAGCATTAGTAGACACTCGTTGATCCGCCCTTGTCGTTCCAATCTCTCAACTATCTCAAATGCTCTCTCAAAGCTTGCCATTGCATCAATAAGATTCCCCTCAGTCCTTTCTATTAGACCTGTACAGAAATACACATCCGACAGCCATAGTTCAGACCCGGATTTCAGTGTTATTTGGTTTGCAATTTCACAATGTTCTTTTGCTTCTTTCAACCTACCGAGATGAGCAAGAGCAGCTGACATGTTAACATGAGCTGTTACATCAAGTCCTTGCGATGGTATTCGAGAAAGTATGGGTTGTTGTGTGAGAGCCATTCTTGCCCATTCAAGGGCTTCTTCGTATAGCCCCATTCTTCTAAACGCACGAGAAAGGCAAGTAGGTATGAATCTCTGTGATAGACCTGGATGTGACATTTCTCTTAGGTGCAAAGACTCCTCATAAGATCTTACTGCAGCGTCATATTCGCCTCTCGCATCAAGGACCACACCCATGACAGTAAACAACCCTGTGGACCGATCGAAAAATCCCAAATGATTGTCAATGTCAGCCACGGATTGGAGCAAATCGAGTCCCTTTGTTGGATTGGTGAGTGAGATGATCTCAGCAATTCCTACCAATGCAGTAGTACCAAAAACATCTTCCCTGAACTTCTGAGTATGAGCATAGGTGGATTTCCATATCTCCAATGATTTTGCATTGTCCTGGTTTCTGTATCTTTCTGCTAGGTGTGCAGAGATTCGGGATTTAGCGAATTCAAGAGATTTGTTGTCCTCAATCAACTGCTCCATCCTTTTGATGACTTCATCCTCTGCTACAATACCTGCTCCCTTACCGTGTGTACACATTAGTTCTAGAGTGTGAAGGTCAAAGCGTATCCACGGATTTGATGCCTTTGATATTGCCTTATCAACCGCATTTTGGAGAATACTCCATTCCCATGATTCTTGTATTGTCATCTCCCACCAGATAAACCAAGGAAGTATCAAAGACTGTCCAGAAAACTTCTCTAACAAGAATCCGAATTGTCTAGCATTGAACGAACAGTATGTGTGGTACCATGCAAGGTAAACCAATTCTTCCGATGTTTCAGTTGATATCACATGACTGGTTAGTCTGTCTGCGAAATCTGCGTAGTTCTTGGCATCTTCCATCAGTGTTTGAATTTGTGATTTCTCTTCTGAACTGAAGAATGGGAGGATGTTGGTGATTGAACCAATACGCTTCATTGATTTCTCTTCCATCAATGATAGTAGTACTATTCACGGAGTGCTTTCAAAGCAAGGGTTTCTACTGTACTTTGAAGGGCATCAAGTTTCTCAGCTTGCTCTTTCAACTCCTCAAATAGTTCAAGCTCTGAAAGTATAGTCTTCATCATCAAAGCTGACACAGCCTCTGATCTACTTTTGAAGATCTTGAGTTTTACCAAGGCATCAATGATTTCAATAAATTGCCTATTGAGCCGTGTCATTACAGAAAACTCGCGCTTCCCAGCCATTTCATCAGTAAGAATTTTGTCGAGAATCATCTCTCTAAGATTTGGGGCTTTATCAGAACTCTCCCTTTCTTTCTTCCGTGGACTCATACTAGCGACTCTCAATTCATCTAATATGCTCCGAACTTATAGAATTTGCTAATTGTGGATGATGGTTACAATGTAACCATATTTCCAATATGCACATAAATTGATAATGTAATTAAATTATAAAAGGTAATATTTATATCTATTGTGAGATTATGTCAATAATATCAAGTCTTCAGGGAGGCGAGAAGGTGAAGCATCGCGTTTTGAAAGTAATGAGTTATATCATCGGACTGATTTTTCTTCTAACACTAATCTCATCATCAACTGCAGCTGTTGTTTGGAGTGACAATTTCGATGATGGGAATTATAACGGTTGGACAGTTGCAACTGGTGATTGGAGAGTCACTGATGGATATCTAGAATCGTACTACGTAGACACCGCGTTAGCGAGAATGTGGCATCCCAGTACGGTGGTTGAAGGGACATGGAGTTTCGATGTCCATTTTGAAACTACAAGTGAAACACTGGAAGCTGATTACATGTTCATGGTGAATGGATCTGAAGGTCCTGATGATTACTACGGATATGGTCTTCGTCTGTCTGGTAGTAGTTTTTACTTCGTTAGACAATCCGGTGGATTCAACACCTTGGTTTCGTTAGCATTTACGATTGTCGAAGACATTGTTGATACATGGACTCACGTGGACATAACTCGTAATTCTGCAAGCGAGTTCAATGTATTCTTCAATGAAACTTCGAGTGAAGCAGAGCCTGTCCTTTCAGTGACAGATACAACATATGATTACTCAGAGAGATTTGTAGTTAATGCGATCGGGATTGGAATCTGCATGGTTGACAACATCACAGTCAATGACCAGATTCTGATCACACCACCTGAACCAACACCGACCACTACAACTCCCACTGAAACACCAAGCGAAACGCCAACAACTGGGGATGGAACACCTCCACCAATTGACTCAACACTTCTGATTGTCGGTGGAGGAGTAGCTGCGGTCGTCATCATTGGGGCGGTTGTCTGTCTGAAACGACGTTAGAAACCTAATCGTGGTGAGAGGTTGTCCCTCTCACTTCCTTTTTTTTCGACGAGTATCATCGTTTGTATTCTGAACGTATGCACATTTGAATTGTGTTTAAATGAAACATGAATAATTCTAGTTGAATCCTTAAAGGATTAGAAAATGTGGAGGAGAAATGATGAAGAATTATGATATACGAATCACTAGTTTTCTGATTGGTTTGATCTTAATCTTAACACTACTTCCACAGTCAGCTGCTGCTGTGGTTTGGAGTGATGATTTCAATGATGGGAATCTAGATGGATGGACAATTGCTGATGGCAACTTCATAGCCTACGAACACAGTTCTGGTGATTACGCACTATGTGTTGACCCATCTTCTGCATCGTATGGTTATGCTTGGTGCTCCAGTAACGATACTGTGGGACAGTGGAGCTTTGATTATTACGCTCCATCTGGTGACATAAACAGCTTTGTAGACTTCTGGTTCATCTATAATGGAACCGGTCTTCTTGACCCGAAAGGATACTGTGTTTCAGTTGATAGGGATGCTGATGTCCCTAGTCTGCGTCTAATTAGGTTTGATGGTAGTTTTGTAGGGGGAGCTTTGATTGGTCTCTGGGTCTTTCCTGAAATCATTAGCGCCACATGGACTCACTTTGACATAACCCGTGATGGTGCAACTGGAGAGATGAATGTCTGGATGAATGGGACCTGGATAATGGACGCAACTGATACAGAGTTCAATCACTCTGAGAAGTTTGTATGGATGAATTTCAAGGGTGGTGTTATAGGAGACCGCATCTTCCAAGATATAATGTTGGACAACGTGGTTGCAGACGACGAGATACTCTTGTATCATGATGATGGAACGACAACTACTACTGAACCAACAACACCAACAGAACCTACTACGACAGACCCTGGTGATGGTGAACCATTCGTTCTGGATCCAATGTTACTAGCAATTGGCGGAGGCGCAGTTGCTCTGATTATAATCATAGTTATCGTATTGAAACGAAAGTAAATCCTTCATTGTGAGGGGGTTCACCCCTCACTAACTTGTTTTCACAGAGTCTTGTTGTAGAGCTAGAATGAAGTTGGTGGCCAGTGCCGACTAGGCAAATGGTAGGAGGGGGGGGAGTTATGAGGGCATGTTACAGAAAATGTTGCCCAATCAGCCGCCTGTCCACCAAATTTGCATAGGACGAGGTTCCTAATAAGCGTCACCATCCTAGGCGCTGAAGAGAAAAAAGTCCTTTTCCGGTAACAAAACCCTATTCAATAGACAGAAACGAGTGAAGAGTCATGTCTGACAATCACGAAGAGCATAGATATGATATGTCCAGCAACTGGGTGCGGGATAAAATCGTCACCATTGAGATTGACGGCAAAGAGCCGTTTGATGTATCGACACCTTATGACTTCTGGCCCGAAGCTCCTAGAGCTGTCATCTCTCCTGAGGATCTCTTTGTAGCCTCTGCTCTCTCATGTTATGGTGTATCCCTTGCAGGAGTCGCCAAACGATTCCATGGTGAGTTCAAAGACTTTCATCTGTCAGCAACAGGAACTCTGCATAAGGGAGAGTTAGGATGGGAGTTCGAACAGATTACTATCAATGCAAAGATTTTCGTTGAAACCGAGAAAGACAAGAAACGAATGATAAAGGCTGCAGAACGGGCTCACAAATACTGTCTAGTGGCCAACTCAATGAAATGCCCAATACATCTCAACTATGAAGTTGTCATCGAGTAAGATGAAGTAACTACTTCTCAGGCAAATCGGGTAACGGAATCTCTGCAGAGTACTCCTTGCCACACTCACAGTTAAGCTTCACAGACCATCGTTTTGGCACAGGAACTCGGAATTCAGTGATGTGTTCAGAGAGACTATCTCGAACTCCACTAAGAAGTTTGACGTAAGTACTAGCGAGTCCTGTGATTTCTTCGGGAAAATCAAGATCCGAGAGGAAATATCTGAACGCCTTTTCACATGCTGGACAAGCAGTATGCATCAGGTGTGTGACATCCCCACAGTTTGAGCACTTTATCTCATCACGTTTGAGTATTGGTGCAGGTGGGACATTCAAATTCAAGTCGTTCTGATGGCCACAGACATAGCAGTAATAGCGTAATGGAAGTTCTGGCATGATGCGTCCTCATCTCTTCTGTAAAGAGATGATATAGCAACTCTCGCTAAAAGTATAGTGTGTATCTTGGTCACAATCTCAATCTGCGCATGAGATTGACTTTGCAGTCATCACATTCATGTTTCCGATGTTCTCTGCAACAACGTGAACCCGTCGACCAACATCCAATGTGTCGTACTTTGTGAAGGCAGCGACTTTTACATTGAGATGTTCGTTTTCCTCAGTTTCTACAGCAATGAATCCGTAGTGTTTTGATCCAATGCTTCCCAACTGAGTGGCCTTGATTGACCCAGTGAATATTCTTTCCATTGTAGTCCCCGTCTGGGGGCCACTATGTTTCACGTATAACCTCATCTATGTGTGCAAACTACTCCGCAATTGATATTGTTTTAGCAGTCATGATTGCACCAACAGTCTCAGTTACAATATGGACTCTCTTTCCTATGTCAAGAGTGTCATACTTTGTGAATGCGGCTACCTTTATTTTGAATTCCTCTTTTTCTTCAGTCTTGACATCGATGAAACCATACTGTCTTTTTCCAAGATTGCCTAATTGTGCTGATGTGATCGAACCGGTTATTGCTCGTTCCATTTCAAATCTCCGTAGACTAATCTAGAAATTCGAGTATAATGTGATATTTCCGAGCAACCGATGCACCTACATTGCCACACCATTGCGGTGTTTTCAATCACTCATCCACTTCTTGTAGATCATCCTTGTATGTTGATGCATGTTCAACATAGGAATCAAGGTATACTTCTATGGCATGTCTAGTTTCACCATTAGGGTCAAGGTCTCGCATGTATTTGGCAGGAACTCCCGCATAGATCTTGTAGGGTTCAGTTACCGTCTTTGGATGGAGTAGAGCTGAGTTCGCAATCATCGCTCCTTCCGCCACTGTACTTCCCAACATTAGGACCGCACCCATACCAATAGCTGCATTGTCCTCCACAAGCTTTGCATGGATCGTCGCATTATGACCAATGTTCACCCTCTTTCCAATTCTTGTTACGAACGTAGGTTCTGAGTGGATGACCGCACCATCTTGCACATTGGTTTCATCACCAATCTCTATCGGTCCACGGTCACCGCGAATCGAAACCATCGGGGCAACAAAGACTCTCTCACCTATCTTCACATCTCCGATGACTGATGCTTGAGGGTGAATATAGGCTGATTCTGCAATCTCTGGTTTCTTGTTTCCGAGCTTGTAGATCGTCATGGTGTTCAACTCTTCTTGAGAATTCCAACGTACTGAGAGTGACCCTCTATTTGTAGTATTTCATCTAGCTGCCAACCTCCTTTCTCCGCAAGCATCTTCATCTCATCAGGAGTTGTATGCCATAGGTCTCCCCACTCACCCACCATGTCCTTGTATTTGACTCTAAGTCGGATGAGGCCCGGAGGTCTTCCTCTCTCTCTATTCATCTGATGATACTTCAGGTGTTCTGGGTCCTGAGTGCGAAGAACATCGACTGTACTGGCAACAATCTTAGCATCAGGTGCAGTGAACCTTTGCAGTTGTTCAAGCATCCTGACAATTTTTCCCTCATCTCCAGCAACCCCGAAATTATTGCCAAAAAGGATAGCAGTGTCGAAAATGTCTTCCTCGAACTTCAGTTCACTCGCGGACATCACATAGGCCCTACTCAATCCCATCCTTTTACTAGCTTTAATTGCACCATCCGCTAGGTCAATCCCAACAACATCATGTCCAAGAATCTGTAGGTATAGTCCAACTCTCCCTGCACCACAACCAATGTCTAATACTTTGCCACTGACATGTTTAATCGCTAGTTGTTCAAGCTCTGACCATTCGTCAAAAGGGCTGATATAGTCACTCACCTGGAGTGTTTCAAGTCTACCATCTTCTCTCTCAATGTAATACTCTCCAATGACACCATCTGCGGCATCCTTCATTATCTCGCTCCACGGGTCGACCATTATATTCCCCGCGTCTTACTTTCGGAAAAGGGAATCGGTCTCATGAGCCTGTGTGAGGAACTATTATATCAACTCAAAATCAATGAATGTCATTCGGCTTTGGGAGATTGTAGTACATGAGTGAAACAGAACCTACCATGGAAATATCAGTATATGGTGGAAAACGCGACGATGTAAAGGAGTCTATCGAGAGGAACCTTGAGCTAACAGACGAGAGTTACTATCAGACCTGGCTCAGCATCAACGTGATGAAACAACTTACCTTTCTCTTTGAGGGAGGAGTTGAGAGCTCCGGTGGAATTGTCGAAATGATTGTCATGTTTGTTTTCGTTGCTCTCATACTTGCAGCATTTGCATTCTGGCAAGTTGTTGTGTTCATGATAGTAATACTTGTTCTTGCATTATTCAGTGGTGGAGCTTCTTTCAAGTTCATTCGCGGGACGTTCATCGAGGCTGATCATACCAAGATTGACCTGGCAAAATTAGATTCCTTTGTCAGAGAAGAGGTTCAGAAGGGACGCTTTGTGAAAGTAAAATCCCCTGCAGCCGAAGAAGGATTCAGCGACTTCATCAAGAAATCAACCAGAGCTACCAAGATGTTCCGCAATGGAATCAAACTCTCACTTGCGATATCGACTATCTTCCTGATTGTTGAGGTGGTGTACCGCTTCTGGCAAGGTCATTGGTTATCAGGTCTTGATCCAGTCACCGGAACTATGGAGCTCTATGTTCTAATTGGATTTGGTCTGATTTTCCTCATTGGAATAATTGCCATGGACATCGGGGTAGTGATGAGGCGACGATTGGTTAAACAAGCAAGTTCGACCTAGACGACGTCGAATACAATCTCCCAGAACTCGCGTTCAGAGACCCCGGTCCTTAGGTCCTTGAGGTCTCCTTTCATCTTCTCAAAGGCTGCTTTAGATTGAGTCTTCTTCTGCTCTTCGTGAGTACGCTTGACTCTATCAGTTATCTCTCGGGCTTGTTTAGGGGTTGCCTTCACACCACCCATCTTCAAGAGATACTCAACAAAGTGCCTTCCAACGAATTTGCCAAGGTGAAACTCTCGTCTTCTTCCAACGAGAATTGGACTGATTGGTTCATATGTCATTGAGTGGGTCAACTGACCATGTGAATGGATTCCACTAGAGTGAGTGAATGCATTGTCACCACTGATTGCCTTGTGAAGTGGTAACGGTACCACAAAATGACGCTCGACAAGTTTTGAGAGTCCATAGAGTTTTTCGGTTTCAACGCCGGTGTCAACCCCATAGAGTTCTTCCAATGACATGACAATCTCTTCAAAGGCGGCGTTTCCAGCTCTCTCTCCATAAGCATTCACACATACCTGAGGATAAGTGACACCCTCCTCGATAGCTGCTAGTGTGTTTGCAGTGGCTAGGCCAAAGTCATCGTGACAATGTACAGCCATGGGTACTTTGTATTTCGACTTCTTCCAGAGACGCTCCTTAACTTCTCTCACTATATGTTTCATGACCTCAGGACGTACGAATCCAACAGTATCGGCTATGCAGATCTTATCGGCACCCGCGTCTATCGCGGTTCTGTATGCCTTACAGAGAAACTCCATATCACTTCGAGTTGCATCCTCTGCTATGTAGTCTATAATGAGTCCATGTTCTTTCCCGAACTCAATACAATCTGTCAACCGCTGGAGCATCTCTTCACGAGTCATTCTGAGCTGATATTTCAATCTAAAGTCCGAGGTGGCAATGAAGACGGGTACTTCTTGCACTCCCGCTTCAATACACGCTTCAATATCAGATTTCACAGCTCTCGCTGGAGCAGCAACTGAAGCCTTGCTAAGACCTTCCTTAGCAACTGCTGCCACAGCTTTCTTCTCTTCATCACTGACTGCAGGAAAACCCACTGCTACTATCGCAGTCCCAACCTCGTCAAGTTTCTTCGCAATCTCAATCTTCTCATCGATTGTGAGTGCTACTCCTGGTGTTTGTTCTCCATCGCGAAGAGTTTCATCCCAGATGAACACCTTTTTCGGAAGTGCCTTCGACTTTGTCCCTGGAACTTTGTTGTAGTTAACGGCAAGGCCTGCTTTCTCGAGGTTTTCCATTATTGATGCCAACCTTTTCTGATCCGTTTACTTGAATCTGTAAAGACCAAGCGTTGGTGCATTCTCTATGCTCTTATCCAGAATAACTATTTCCTTATCGTACTCTTCCTTGGTTATCTGACCTTTGTCAAAGGCTGCCTTTGCCTTCCCCTTCTTGTAGAGCAATTTCGATTTTGCAATGTGTGCGAGTCTAAGTGATAATTCCATCTCTGGTTTTGAACCAGTTATTTCGCCAATCCCCTCAAGCATTGGTATCCAGCATATTTCCTCAACATGGAATGCAAATTCGAGTCCGCGTTCTAGGATTCGGTCCCAGACAGGACATTTCTTGACTATGATTGACTTTTCATCCACAGCAACATCAAGTCCGATTGCAGTGAATATCTTAGCTGCAATCTCTGCAGCAGCTGTCGCTCCTTTACCGCCTTCCTTCTCTGCAATCTCGATGCCCATCTGTTTGAAACCTCGAGCATATCCCTCATACATTGAAAGCGGTCCAGTGCTGTCCCGGAGACCCCACCAGAGACCGTCAATAAAAGCCACGAAACTAGTTCGAAGTGTTTCTAACTCGCTCATTTCTTACCCCCCTTGAATGGCTTTCCCCATTTATTCAGAAACGCTATCTCCTCTGGTGCCTGTCTTGGTGGGCCAAGAGTCCTCTCATTCAAGGCATATCCAAGTGTCAAGCAAAGTATTGGGACCCAGTGTGGATATGGAATTCCAAGTTTCTCGGAGATTGCACCTACATCATCAAAGTGGTCCAGCTGGACTGATGAGATACAACTTCCCAACCCTAGAGCTGAGGCTGCCAGTGTCATATTCTGCATCATCATGGAACCTGCAATGACTGCGTGTCTTGGTGAAGACCATCCATAGACTCCACCAGTACCTCGTAATGTCGCCTGTGAGTTTCCCACATGAGTCTGATCAATGGCAAGAACAAGTAGAACGGGTGCACCATTTGTTTGCGGCTGTCCCTTGATGTACTCAAAACGAGCTCCTGAGATAAGGATGTCAATCGTTCTTTCTCGGCTTGACTTCGATTCTATGTAACTAAGTCTGCGTTCCAACTCCTCTCTCGGTGTTGCACGACCAAAGAGTTCGATTGTCCTATCAACCGCTCTCTGCCCAATGAATTCCTGTAGTTTCTTGTCTCGGACAACAATAATCCGCCAAGGTTGCTGGTTCTCTGCACTAGGTGCATAACCCCCGGCCTCAATCACCTGATACACAAGTTCGTCTGGCACATCCTTCGATGTGTCATAGTCTCGTATAGCACGACGATTCTTGATTGCCCGAATTGTTTCATTTTCACCCAAGGTAATGATACTCCAGTCAGTGATTGTTTGACCGGAGAAAATTCTCTCTTAAGTAGGTAACTCATTGGATGGTCAAAATCAATAAGAGAAAAGAAGACCGTGTTGTGAAAACACGGTCAAACTCACATCACATTATGGGGGCGTCTTTTCCATCATACTTGAACCGGAAACCAGTGTCAAGATTGACACTTTCCTTGAGGACAGTGTTTCCAGCAACAAGGCGTTGAACCTGATTTGTACCCTCATAGATCTGGAGAAGCTTAGCATCTCTCATCAGCTTCTCGGCTGGGTACTCCTGAATATACCCATAGCCTCCCATGATTTGGATACAATCAATTGCGTTCTGCATAGCAGTGTCAGAGGCAAAGAACTTGGCGTATGCTGAATCCTTAGAGACTGGCAAGTCTTGATCTGCAAGCCAAGCTGCATAACGAGTCATCCATCTTGCAGCAGTTGTCTTTGCACCCATATCAGCCAATGTGAAGCTGATGCCTTGGAACCGACCAATTGCCTGTCCGAACTGCTGGCGGATATTGGCAAATTTCGCTGCTTCGTCCACAGCCCTCTGCGCAACACCAGTAGCAATAGCTGCAATTCCAGCTCGTGTCTTATCAAGAGTCTTCATAGCAATCTTGAAACCATCGCCTTCTTTTCCTACAAGACAGTCAGCGGGTACGCGCACATCCTCAAAGATGACCTCACTCTGAATTGAGTTGTTTTGGCCAACCTTGTTCTCAATGTGTCCAATCTTCACACCTTTGCCCTTAGGAACCATGAAGACTGATAGACCCTTGTGCTTGAGGTCTGGTTGAGTGGATGCGAATACCGTAAATAGTGATGCAACTGGAGCATTTGTAATCCAACATTTCATTCCGTTGATTACATACTCATCTCCATCTCTCACAGCTCTTGTGGCAACAGCAGCTGCGTCTGATCCTGCCTTTCTCTCTGTCAAAGAGAACGCACCAAACTTCGCATCTTTACCAGTGATTAAAGGCTCGACATATTTTTTCAATTGTTCAGTTGTAGCACCGATAACCAATGGTGCGAATGCGAGATTGTTACACATGATTGATGTTGCAAGACCTGCACATCCATAACCAGTCGCTTCTGAAACAAGTGTTTCAGCAAGCAGTGAAAGTCCTGGTCCTCCAGCCTCGGTTGGGATGTGAAGGTTCATCAGTCCGGCTTCGTATGCCTTCTGAACAACATCCTTCGGGAACTCATTCTTCTTTTCAAGCTCATGTGCTTTTGGAGTGATATGTTCAGCAGTAAATGCTTTAGATCTCTCCCAAAGCTTCTGTTCTTTTTCAGATAGTGCGAAGTCCATTGTCAATCGTCATTTAGAGGTCTGTATCTGCTTTTTATGTCTTGGGACCAGTCATTCGTCCTCTTCATTTGTTTCCCAAGGTGTGTCAATAACAGGACCTCGAAGTCTTATTCCAAGATAGACACCTATTGCAGCTCCAATTATGCTTACAGCAAGAAGAGCAGACAGCATGATTAAAGAAAATCCTTGGAAGTGAATCGATTCTGCAAATAGTACAATATCTGGATGACCTAATGCAAACCCAACCCTCCTAATTTCTGGCACGCCAACCCAAGGGATTCTAACAATCATAAATGGATAGAGCAGCGGCGCAAACTCAAGACCTGAGAGTACTCCTAAAACAACACCAATTACCAAACCCAGGATATAGGAATAGGTCCTCTTTCTAACTAACCTTCCAATAACAATTCCAACAACAACTGGCATAATCATCCACTACGCCTCGAATATGTTACAAATCTTTCAGAAAAAAGGCTAGCTAACTAAGTAAAACTTGGAAAAGCTCTCGGGCCCTTACATTTTTGTACTTGTTTTTTTCGTGGCCCTGTGTAATTTACAGAGGTGGAATCACTAGTTGCCACTAAAGAAAACGAACATTGTGAGTGCAGCTCAGACGAAATTCGGAGCTCTTGAGGGTGTAACCCTCAGAGAAATGTTCTCTGAGGCGGTGGATAAAGCAACAATACATGCTGGAATTCCAAAGAAGGACATTCAAGCGGCATTCATTGGAAGCTTCATCCCCGAGATGTTGGTTCATCAGGGTCATACTGCTCCCCTGCTGCTTGACTTTGCAGGCTTGAAGGGTCTACCCGCAACACGTCATGAAGCAGCATGTGCATCAGGTGCAACAGCACTGCGTGCAGCAGTTATGGCTATTGAATCCGGAATATATGACACTGTTCTAGTAGCAGGTGTCGAGAAGATGACCTCTGTGTCAACGAGTGGTGCGACAGAGGCTCTAGCAGCCGCAGCAGATGATCAGTTTGAGTCCAGTATAGGACTGACTTTCCCAGGTGTGTTTGGAATTGCTGCAGTTGCTCATATGCAGAAGTACGGTACTACTGAAGAGGACATGGCAAGAGTTGCTGTTAAGGCTCATAAGAACGCCTCAACAAATCCTCTGGCCCAATTCCAGAAGGAGATTACACTTGAGAAAGCAATGACACCAAGGTACATTGCATGGCCTCTGAAACTCTTTGACTGTTCACCTATCTCAGACGGTGCTGCGGCTCTTGTGCTGACATCAAATGAGAAAGCCAAGCAGTACACAGACCTCCCAGTGAAGATTACTGGAACTGGTCAAGCTTCAGCTTCAATGAACCTTTGCGATCGTACTGACCTGACATCATTCAGCGCTTCTGTGGAGGCTAGTAAGTCTGCGTATAGCATGGCTGGTCTTGAGGCTAAGGACATGGACTTTGCTGTTGTTCACGATTGTTTCACCATAGCTGAAATCATTGCCAGCGAGGACATTGGTTTCTTCGAGCCCGGGGAAGGAGCTAAGGCTGTCAGAGATGGAGTCACTGCAATTGATGGTGACAAGCCAATCAATCCAATGGGCGGATTGAAGGCTGTAGGACATCCAGTTGGTGCTACGGGAGTCAAACAGGCTGTTGTTGCTTACCGAGAGCTCATCGGTGATGCAGGACCTAATCAAGTACCCAAGCATGATACTGGAGTTGTCCATAACTTCGGAGGAACTGGTGCAACTTGTGTAGTTACTGTTATGAGGAGGGGTGACGCATGAGCGAGAAACCGACAGTAGAGAAATATCTCATGAACATACAGGAAGGCATGTTCAAGGCTTACAAGTGCGTGGACTGTGGAATGGTAATAGCACCTCCTTCAGGTACCTGCTATGGATGCGGAAGTAGCAACATGGAATGGACCAAGGTAAGTGGCAACGGCAAACTAGTCTCATTCACAGTCATCCATATTGCACCTGACGAGTTCGCTGAAGAGGCTCCATACTATGTAGCCATTGTTGAGCTTGAAGAGGGAACTCGCGTCAGTTCCAGGCTTTTGGGATTCGATCCACTCAAACCCGAGGAAGTTAACCTTGGTATTTCTGTTAGGTTAGACTACGAGGATGGCAAGTCTGGTAAGAAGTACCTCGCGTTCAAACCCGCATAATTCTAACTAGGGTCTCTTTGGAGACCCTTCTTCTCTCTTTTTGCAGAAGCTCTATAATGCTTGAAGTGTTTCTCAGGAACGAGGTAATAATACATTGGTCGTGAAGAGGTTCACTGACAGACTTCGAGTTAAAGTACCCCTGCATGAGATGAGATTCAATGAACATGAGTTTGGCATCTCTGCTGAGTTTGACAAACAGCTTCTTCAGAAACACCTCCCTAGAACTCAGGGGATTGTGACGGGTGATAGAATCCTTGCTGGCACATTGAGTGCAGTAATGCCTGAAACAGCACGCCAAGCTCTTCGAGAAACAGAGTTCGTAGGCGTCTTCGGTCGAGTTGTTAGACAGAATAGTGGTGGTGGTGTTTGTCTTCAATACTTCTATGTGTGGGACTATCAAGCTGTACCTGCACATGAGGCTGATTACGAACCAATCTTCATCTATCTCGATGGTTCCCGAAAGTATGCTATCTATGATCTAGTACACTATTGTTCTCGGCGCGTGGACATAGATTCTAAAATGTCCTTTCGGATGATTCCAGGGTGGCACTCGTTCCTTCCTGCAAAGCTC
>Ga0209536_100008880_pt1 | contig 15001 bp, 12 predicted proteins | sample DeeMarSeWOR28_12_FD_187461 | JGI IMG/M metagenome (GOLD analysis project Ga0209536, IMG submission 187461) | Marine sediment microbial communities from White Oak River estuary, North Carolina - WOR-2-8_12 (SPAdes) (version 2) | ecosystem: Environmental > Aquatic > Marine > Intertidal zone >...
GCCGAGGAGATCGTGCGACGGTCGACCTGCTCCGTGCTCACAGTGCGGGAACAGGAAGAGCCAAAATCCATTGCAGACGTTGCACGCATTCTCGTACCGGTGGATTTTTCCGATCATTCGAAGTTGGCGCTGGCCTATGCCAAAGAGATCGCGGCGTCTTACGAAGCGAGTCTCCAGCTACTTCACATTATCGAACAGATGATCCATCCTGCTTTCTATGCCATCGGAAAGACCTCCATTTTGGATCTCGATCCCGAAATCGAAGGTCGATCACGAAGAGAAATGGAGCGATGGCTCGAAGAGACCGGGGGCCCGGAGGTCCCAGCTGAATCTTATGTCGTGGATGGTCGCGCCAATCGTGACATCGTCAAGTTCGCCGAAGACAATGAGAGTGACTTGATTGTCATCGCGACCCATGGGTTGACTGGCCTGGACCGGTTTTTATTGGGCAGTGTCACTCAAAAAGTCGTCAGGCGAGCCCCCTGTCCGGTGTTTACGGTGAAGGTATTTGGAAAGCCGCTCGTGGAGTGAAAGCGTTATGAAGAATATTCATCTCGATCGCCCCCTGGTTTTTTTCGATCTCGAGACCACGGGTACCGACATCTCTTCGGACCGCATTGTTCAGATCGGGATGATCAGAGTAGAATCCGATGGCAGTCGCCTTACGTTCGAATCATTGGTACAGCCGGAACGACCAATCCCGCCTCAGGCCACGGCAATTCACGGCATCACCGACCAGGACGTCAAAGACGCACCAACTTTCCGTGAGCTCGCCCCGGAGGTTGTCACCTTCTTGGGTGAAGCCGATCTCGCGGGCTTCAACTCCATCCACTTCGATTTGCCCATTTTGATCGAGGAGATTCGGAGAGCTGGTTTTGACTTGGAAATGGACGGCCGCCGGCACCTCGATGCCATGACTATTTTCCACAAAAAAGAACCGCGCCATCTGGCTGCAGCGCTCAAGTTTTATTGCGACAAAGACCTACTCGAGGCTCATTCAGCCCTCGCAGATGCTGGTGCAACACTGGAAGTTCTCGACGCCCAGCTAGCACGATATGAGGACCTCCCGCGTGACCTCGTCGGGCTGCACAGTTTTTGCAATGCAGGCGAAGGCTGCTGGGTTGACAACAGTCGCAAATTCGCTTGGGCAGAAGGCGGCGAAGCGGTCTTCACCTTCGGAAAGCACAAGGGCAAAACCTTGCGGGAAGTCGCTCAAACAGCTCCTGCTTACTTGGATTGGATCACTGGTAGTGACTTCAGTAGTGAGGTCAAATCCATCGTTCGAGATGCGTTGTTGGGCAAATATCCCCAGAAATCATAAGACCGGGATGGCTGGAGGCAAGATGCCTGGAAGGCCGGGTGCCTGGACGATCTGGGTATTGATAGGGCCGTTGGCGCGCCTCTGAAATATAAGCTTATAAACTTATATTGTGGATAATAATTTTTTAAATTAATAATTCAGAGAAGCTTTCGGAGATGCATCGCAATCATGGCGAGGAGAAAATAATATGCCGACCGAAGGGATGAAGGCCGTTCTCACAGGGGAGATTCTGAAGACCTCGAAAATGCCGATTCAGGTGAGGAAATCGTTCCCCGAGATCCTTTCCAAAGCCATGGAAACTTGCGAGCTACCTTCGGTCCATCTTTCCACCGAGTTGCTGGGCATGCAGTTTTACCATGAGGGACGATTTCAGACAGTTCTGGATGATCCGGCTGCCGGACTGCCCGCAGCCTTGCATCTGATAGCCTGGCTCGGACGGCAGGAACCAAGACTCTCTGCGCGTGTTGCAGTCGGCCTGGGGCCCGTGGCCTTTTTGGAAGGGAAGGTGCGGTTGTTCGACAACGTCTCGAGACGATCCTTCCGGGGCGGAGGCAAGGCGTTTTTGATTTCTCAGCGGTTGTTGAGTGTCATGCGTACAGGTGACCGCCGCATCGGAGCGCGAACGCCCTGGGTGCAGGTGAACGACGAACTGGAGGTGGCCTGTCTTTTTTTAGATTACCACATCAAGCGCTGGTCTGATGACCAGGCAGACTCCATTCTTGCCCTGCTGCGTGGCGAGACCCAAGCTGAAACGGCTCAGGCTCAAGGTGTGTCTCAGTCTGCGGTGGCTCAGCGATTTCGGCGGGCGAGCGGGAGGGCTGTCAGGGCTTTGGTGCGGAGGTATGAGGCTCTTCTGAAATATTAATTATTAAGCTAATATCCATAATTATAATCCTATATAATTATAATTTAGAGGAGTTTCGCCACTCCTCACCCAATCTACCGTCACCACAACCTCACAGTCATTCAGGCCAGGCGGCCAACAAATGGAAAATTTCTGTCTGAACTTGTTCAACTCGGGCATCACGCCTAAGATGTCGAGCATGGCTGGCAACCGAGACAACCAAGACGATAAAAACAAGAGTTACGAGTCCAAGGCCCTCACCCGTTCCGAGTACATCTCGGCCCTTTCCCACCTGTATCGCGGCGAGATGTACCGCGCCCAGGTTTGGCGCATGCGCCTGGATACCACCACCAACTGGGCTCTCGTGGCCATGGCATCTATCATCACCTTTGCGCTGAATAAGCCGCAATATTCCCAGGAAACCCTCATTATCGGCATGTACGTCGCATTGATGTTCCTGTTGTTGGAGGCAAGGCGGTTCCGATTCTTCGACGTGTGGCGGGCAAGGGTGCGGATGATCGAGGAAAATTTCTACGGTCCGATCCTCAGGCGGGACCCGGATAGCTCTACGGAGCAGTGGGGTGAGCATGTGGCCGACGACCTGCTGCATCCCAAGTTCAAGATCACTCTACTGCAAGCGGTCAAGGCACGCCTGGTGCGTAACTACCTCTATATCTTCGGCTTTTTGCTCATCGCCTGGATTGGGCGGCTTCTGGTGCTCATCGACCCAAATGAGGGCTGGGAGGTATTGTTCGTTATCGGCGCCATTCCCGCTTGGCTTCCCATTGGCCTCGTGGTGATTCTTTACGCGGGTCTGATCGCTGTGGTGCTGTTCACCCCCAGGGTACTGCCGCCGGAAGAGTGTTACTGGCCTGATCCGAGACACCGCGGTGAGGATGTACCGAGCCTCGACGTTTGACCCTCCCATCATACCACCACCTGATTTTCGAGCTCCCGCCGGGAGCGATCTGCGCTGTGTATTGTCAGCCATGATTTCTAATAATCCTAAGGGACGCCCCATAGCGACCGATAATCCCAATTGTGGAACACCCTTGGCTAACTCCGCCAGGAAGTCGGTGCGTACACGCACGCGACGAGCGGAGTTTGGTGTGTCGCGGAAGTCGAGATTCGCGGTGACAGGAATCGCCGCGTGATCTCATGAGTCAGAGCCAGGTCTGCCTGGGCCAACAATTCAACGCTGGAGGGTACAGCGTCATGTTTTCCACTTCACGGAATGATGGTTTTACACTCTTTGAAGTGATCATTGCCGTCGCGCTCGTAGCCATCATGGCCGTCGCCATTGCTCCACCCCTGATCAAAAATCTGAACGAGGGAAAGGTTGCCCGGGCTCAAAGCGATGCCCAGGTCATCGGCAACGCCATTCTTTCCTTCTACAAGGATGTGGGGGATTGGCCGCTACAGGATGACGCCGACAGCGCGCCCGAGATCGTGCGGCTGGTGGGGAATGCGAGTTTGGGTGGCGGCAACACGGGACTGCCCGATGGTAACAACAATCAAACCGATAACTGGCAGGACCGTGGCCGCGTGGGCACCATCACAAAACAGCTCATCATGAACGAGAGCGAAAACGGCAATGTCAACCCCCTCTACCGCGAGAGTAGCAACCCACACCGGGAACTGGGCTGGAACGGTCCCTACTTGGACGATGTGCCGTTGGATCCCTGGGGTAATGCGTACGTCGCGAACATTTATTACTCGCGGACAGACAACGTCAACTTTGCCCGTCATAACGTGATGGTTTTGTCGGCAGGTCCAAATCAAATTTTCGAGACGACCTTCGCGGACAATCAGTACAACGAGGAATTCGGGGGCGATGATATCGGTTACGTCATTCGGGGGTCGAACCAGCAGTAGCCCCGACGGTTCTTCGCAGGCCCAGGCTCAAAGCCGCTGACGTACGGGATCGGCCAGGACGGCTTCCGGCCGACTGTCGTCAGCGGCGTCTTGCCTCGAACGAGCGGACAAGGGAAGGTCATGGTCGCTACCAAGACCAAGAAGCTCGGCCAAATTTTGATCGACTCGGGTAAGATCTCTCCCGATCAGCTTGAGCTCGCCCTCAAGGAGCAGAAACAGACCGGGGAGAAGCTCGGGCAAATTCTTCAGCGCCTTGGTATCAGCTCGGAAAAGGAAATCGCCCGGGTGCTGGCCAGCCAAGCCGGTGTCGGGTATGTCTCTCTGAGCGAAGAGTGGATTGCCCGGGAAGCCCTCGACCTCATTCCATCCGAACAGGCCGAGAAATACAGAGTCCTGCCGATTGCCCTGCGCGGCAACACCCTCACGATGGCCATGGCCAACCCGCTCGACCTGGACGCCATCGACCAAATTGGCCGCCTGACAGGGCATTATGTCGAGGTCGTTCATGCCACAGAGTCTGACATTCAGGACGCCCTGGTTCGTTATTACGGCACCAAGACGGACCTGGACGGCCTTTTGCAAGATGCCATCGACCAGGCACGTTCTGCTTACGAGAGCGGCGCCAAACTGGGTGAAGCCGATTCTCCTTACATCCGTCTCGTAGAATTGATCATCCGTAAGGGTATCGATGACGGAGCTACCGACATCCACGTCGAGCCGGAAGAGAAGGTCGTCCGAACTCGCTATCGCCTCGATGGACGGCTCGTGCAGGGTCCCTTTTTACCCGCCGACCTACAAAGTATCGTGACGACGCGGTTGAAAATTTTAGCCGGCATGAACATCTCCGAAGTGCGGATCCCTCAAGACGGGCGCATCATCTTCAAGATCAACAACCGCCAAGTCGATCTGCGTGTGTCGTCTTTCCCTTCGGTCCACGGCGAGACCATCGTTTGCCGGATTCTGGACAAGCAGAACCTCGTGGTCGGCTTGGGCAAGCTCGGCATGAACAAGGTGATGGCCAAATCTTTTCGACAGGACATCTCCAAACCCCATGGGATTTTTCTGGTAACCGGCCCTACGGGCTCCGGCAAAACAACGACCCTGTACTCTGCCCTTTCCTATCTGAATCAACCGGACACCAAAATCATCACCCTGGAGGACCCGGTCGAGTACGAGCTGCCGGTCATCAGCCAGGCTCAGATCAACGTGGCCAAGGGTTTCACATTTGCCAAAGGTCTTCGGGCCATCTTGCGTCAGGATCCGGACATACTCCTGGTGGGAGAGATCCGCGACCACGAAACAGCCCAACTGGCCATCCGCGCGGCCCTGACGGGTCACTTGGTCTTCAGCACCCTGCACACGAACACGGCCGTGGGCGCCATCCCGCGCTTGATCGATATGGGCATTGAACCGTTCTTGCTCTCCGCCACCCTCGTTTCGGTGCTGGCCCAAAGACTCGTGCGGAAGGTCTGCCCAGTTTGCCGCGTGAAAGAGGAACCAACCGAGGAACAACGCGAACTCCTACGACTGGACGAGCTGGAAGACTCCAATCCGACGTTCACGGTCGGTAAGGGTTGTCCCTCATGTCGGGACGTAGGTTACAGCGGTAGGTGTGCGGTCTTCGAATACCTGCGGGTCGACGAGCGCATCCGACACATGATCAACGACGGGTCCTCCGCAGACGCCATTCAAGCGGCGGCCGTGGAGGATGGCATGCGGACGCTGCGGCAAGACACCCTTGACAAACTCTTAGCAGGGAAGACTTCTCTGACCGAATTGATGCGGGTCGTGTCATGAGAGAGTTTCGCTACAAGGCCTTGACTTCCACCGGCGAAACCATTTCGGGGATCCGCCGCTCGGAGGACTCCACCTCCCTCACCAAAGAGCTGTTTGCACAAAACTTGATTCTGCTCGAGAGCAGGCAAACGCTCGGTTCACTCGGCAATGCGTTCTCTTTCGCAGGCAGGGCTGGACGCCGGGAGCTGCGCGCTTTCACCCTCCATTTAGCCACCAGTTTGTCGGCGGGTATTCCAGTCATACCGGCCCTGCGCGATTTCGAGTCCGAAACCAAGAGTGGAGCATTTCGAGATGTCATCTCGGATTTGCGAGAGGAGATCAGCAGCGGGGCTCAGGTTTCCGAGGCCTTGGTCAAGCACCCTGAAGTCTTTTCAGAAGTTTACATTGCCATGATTTCAGCTGGTCAGGAATCTGGCAACTTGGCTGAGGCGTTCGCGGAACTCGTCGATTACTTGGAATGGTTCGACGATTTACAGGGCAAGACAAAGCAGGCGATGGTCTATCCCGCCATTCTGTTGCTAGGCGTGCTGAGTTTGTTCTTGCTGATGATGCTCTATGTTTTGCCTCGCTTTCTGGGGCTGTTCGAGGGTATGGAGGTGCAGCTCCCCTCCCTCACGCGAAATGTCATGTCTGTGTTCGACAATTTCAGCGTGTGGTGGCCTCTCTATGTGGGGCTTGTGATCTCGTCGGTCATGGGCTGGAACCTGCTCTACCGCACCGAGCGTGGTCGTTTCGCAATCGACACTTTGATGCTGCGCCTGCCGGTTGTGGGTGGTTTCGTGCACAAGTTGGCTTTGTCGCGTTTCTCCCGGCACTTCTCCCTGCTGTTCGCTTCGGGTACTGATTTGCTGCGGTTGCTCTTGTTGCTCCGCAAGGTCGTGGGCAATGCGGTGTTGGCCAAGGAGCTGACCATGATCCACGACCGAGTCACCACCGGGGAAACGCTGGCTTCGAGCTTTGCCTTGAGTCCATGGTTTCCGCCACTGATTCAACGGTTGGTTGCCGTCGGCGAGAAAACGGGCCAACTAGACAAGACCTTACAAAAGGCTGCCGAATATCTCGACAAGGAGATTCCGCGGGCACTCAAGCAAGCCTTTATGATCTTGGAGGCCATCATCATCGCCATTCTGGGCGGACTGATAGCCATTTCGGCTCTGTCTATCTTGCTACCAATTTTCGAGCTGAGGAGCAACTTGATCCATTAGGGGGGGCGATGCGAAGCGGATTCACACTCATGGAGATCATCATAGCCGTCGCTATCGTAGCCGTGATGGCGGGGGCTCTGACGCCTGTGATTCATCACGAAATCAATGTCGCCCGCAGTGAGGCCACGTCGCGGGAGCTGTCGCTGCTGAAAGGCGGCCTGCTCAAATTCTACGAGGACACCGGGCGCTTCCCCACCGAAGCCGAGGGCTTGGCGGCTCTGGTCGCCGATCCGGGTGCGAACAATTGGCAAGGACCTTATGTGTCCGGTGGTCAATCCAACCCGTTGGCCGCCATTGGCTCCGATGCCTTCGGTGAGGCCTACGTGTACGATCTCAATCCCAACGTGAACGCGGGCGGGATCGATTTGCTCGTGGCCAGTCCGGGTCCCGATCACAACCAGGACGCAGGCAGCCTGAACAACGCCTGGGATGTGGTGGCCAACACCGACGACCTGTTCTCTCTGATCTCGGCGGGACCGGTGATCCGGACCAAGGAGTCTGACTCGCTCGTGGAGCTTGAAGCTATCGCCGAAGCCAGCCGCAACTACTTCCAAGATAACGCCGCTTTTCCAGCGTCCCTCGGAGATCTCACGGGAGGCTACATGGACGCCGGATACCAGAACGAGGCCCATATTGACGCCTGGAACACCAATTACCGCCTCGTGGAGTTCGGTGCCGGGCCGGCGACGAATCTCAGGATCTACAGCTTCGGCCCCGACCGCGCGGACGATGGTGGCGGCAACGACGACATCGCAGTGGTTGTCAGCAGTGTTCCACCTGGCCGGAAAACCACGACTTTCGAGCTGGAGATCGCTCAGGCGGCGTTGAATGCCAATCCAACCTTACCACTGGTGGGCCCGTGGGTCGGACCGACCGGAATTCGCGGGCAACTCGGTCTGACCGACATCTTCGACCTCGATGGCTGGGGGACAGCCTACGGTGTCAATGCGGTATCCCGGGTCATCTTTTCCGCCGGTCCCGACGGCAATGGTGCGACCGTGGCTGACAACGTACCGGTGGGGGTGGGGCCGTGAGAAACCGCGACGCATATGGCCTGTACCTTGCGGACGAAAGCTCGATGGCTGTCAAGGTGAGTCTCGGCGAGAACGAATCTTATCGGTTGGAATGGATCGAACCTCTCGGTGCGGACATCGAATCTCCCACTCGGCGGCTGAGAGAGCTCGGCGGTCCCGGTACTTCTGTCTTTCAACTGCTCCCCAACGAAGAGGTGTCGCTGCTGATCACAGCCCTCCCTGCCATGAAGCGCAAACAAATGGTGGCTGCGCTGCAAGGAGTACTGCACCGGGAAAAAGGGGGTCAGCAGGAAGAATGGGTCGTGGATTACCTGCCCTTACCCGAGCGGGTCCAGGCCGGTCCCAGGAAACTCAGGAGCGATTTATCGGCCCTTTTTGTGAGACGGATAGTGCTGGAACACCAGTACGGCCTGGCCAAAGGTCTTGGTATTCGTCCCAAAGGCCTATTGCCCGGCTATTTGGCTTTGGACCAGCTCTACCGCCGACACCATCCCGTCACGAGTGACGACGAAGTGTGGAACCTGGTTTACCTAGGCCAAGATGACAAATTTCTCTGTGTTGCGGACGAGCACTGCTTGCTGTTCACACGGCCGTTGCCGGCAGATCTCTCCGGAGGTGTCGCGCAAGGTGAATATGTGGAGCGGCTGGCCGCCGAGGTCGAACGGTCGAATTTCTTCGCTCAACAGGCCGAGCGGAGCATGCAGGTGCAGCGGATTGTCGTTTGTGGCGATCCGGATCTAGCGCCAGCCTTAGTGGAGAAGCTGGCCGAGATGTCCGACTTCGAAGTTCAGAACTGGCGCGCCGAAGAACTGTTCGCCATTGACGATGACACGGTGGTTTGGGAGCACCTCATTCCCCTGGCCGCGGCGGTGGCAGCATTATTTGCGCCTGTCTATAACCTCCTACCCCAAGAAGTACAGGAAAAGAAACAAAGGGTAGCACGCCGGTACGCGGTGGCGGCCACGGGAGCGTTTGGTGCGGCGGTGGTGCCGATTTTGTTGTTGGGCGGATTGTGGACGACCCATATCCAGTCTCTTTACCTCTCTGAGGCCCGGGAACAGATCGAGGAAGGTGAAAGGCGGGTGGAAGAGGCGGCCACGTCATACCTGCACGACCGAGTGCTGCGGTCGCGGCAGGAGAGCGTGGACAGGTACAGCCGAGAGCTACCGGACTTCGCGGGCTTGTTGCGCGACATCGCCGTGCGGACTCCCGCAACGGTGGTCTATTCGACCTTGGATGTACGGGAAGAAACTGCTGGCGTGTATCGCCTCATTCTCCAAGGCGAGAGCATCGCCAAAGACGGCACCCGGGCTCACGAAACCTTTCTCGAGTTCTTAGTCGCTTTGACGGATTGTCGCAGGATACGCGAGATCAAGGAACCGACTTATCTGGAAATCAGCGGTGCCGGTGAAGACGGCCCGCCTCACTCGCGGGTGCTCTTCACTCTGGAGTACGAAATCCTCAGCGGTGGTGAGACATGATCAAGCAACCGCATTTCCATATCCGATTACCGCGCCACAGCGTGATGGTGGGCACGATCATTCTACTTTGGTTTGCGCTGTTTCTGGGGGGCGCCATGCCGGCCTGGAAGAAAGCGCGGCGGAACGAAGAGAAAATCGCCTCGACCTCGGCCCGTCTCGCCAGCCTGAGCCAATGGTCCGTTGCGGGGATTTGGTTGGCTGAGGAGATCCGGGAGTGGGAACCCGTTCAGAACAAAACGTATGACAGGCTTTTTCCCGAGGCGAAACTGAGAGAAGACCTGTTCTTGGATCTGGTCCGTGTAGCGAACGAGAACGGCATTGACCCTATCAGGATTCTCGAGGCCCCCCACGCCTTCCGTCCAGGGACCGAAATTTGGCACGATGATTATGACCCTGATGAGGAAATGGACGACGAGGCCTTGGAGATCGACGTGCTGGTCAGCGAGTTTGCACCAGATCTTTCCGCCTTACCAGGGGACGAGCTAGTCGCTCATCGGGCTCTGGTGAGTTTTACGGCAGAGTACAGCAAGCTGGCGAGCTTTCTCGACGACCTCCAGACCATCCCGCGTGCGTTGAGCATGCACCGACTCATCGCCACCTCCAGGGACAAGGGGGTCGAGGTAAGAATGGAGCTGGATTTCTATGTCCAGAAGCAGGATTGACCTGAAGGATAAACGAGTCGCAACTGTCGTGATGGCCCTGCTGGTGGCGGTCATCATCGTCAACGTGCGCACCTTCCTGCCGGATTTGAAGAAAGTGGCCAGGCGAGATTTTACAGTGCAAGAAGAACTCCCTCTTCCCAGCGATCTGGATGACGCGACCCGGCTGGCTGCCAGTCGTCTGGCAAGCATGAGAACGTCTGGTGGTACGGATCTACTGGGCTTATTCGCGGATGGTCATTCTCAAGCCGTGGCACGTCCCGTGCGCGATCCATTCCGCCCCGGCTCGGCACCGAGGGCCGAGGTTCCCCAAACCAGCAGAAAGCAGAAAAGCGCCAAACCAGCATCTCGCCAGAAACTGACCTGTGAAGCTGTTCTGATGGGGAGCTCGAGGCCGACGGCATTGATCAACGGCAAGCCATACCACGTGGGAAACCAGGTCGGTGACTACCGCCTCGAACGAATCGACCGCCATGGTGTGATGCTTCGCGGAATCAATAAGGAAGTTTTTTTGCCGGTTTGTTCTCAGGATGACGAAGGAGCCTACTACCCCCTCGTCACCGGGCCCAAATAACCCGGCGCGAGTGGTCAGATACGAATGGAAATGAGGGGAAGGACGGAGCCATGAAACGGCGTATCCTCTGCACACTGATGGTAATGCTCTTGTTGGCCCTGCCGACCTGGGTGGCAGCCCAAAACGAGACGCGCATCACTCTGGTGACCAATGGCTGGATCGATGTGCGTGATATTATGAGCAATGTCGCCCAGAGTGCGAACCTTGGTCTTCAGATGGCTCCCGATGCTGCGGGTCATGTGAACTTGCACCTGGAAAATGTCCCACTCAACGCCGCCCTTGAATCTATTCTGGAGCCCATCAATCTCGGGTACGAGATCGTCGACGATGTTCTCGTCATCTACAAGCAAGGTATGGTGACCCGTTGGCTGACCTTCGATTACCCCGTCACCGTCCGCGAGGGGCGGGGTGAGCTTCTCGTCTCTGCGGGCGCGGGCGCCGGCGGAGAATCCGGTGGCGGCTCCAGCGGCGGTGGTGGTGACGGTGGAGAGAGCCAAGGGAATCAGAGTCATGTGACCAGCTCCGCCAGCATGTCCGTTTGGCCCATGATCGTAAAATCCTTGAAATCAATGATTTTCGAAGGCCAGACTAGTGCCGTTGGCGAGGAGGACGAGGGCGGGATGTCCGTCAGCCTGGCGGACGAGCTGGGCCGGAGTCTCGTGGTGAACAGTATGGCCGGATTGGTCCAGGTCACGGCCGAGTGGGACCGTGTCAACCGCTGTGTGATCCTACTGCAGCGTCTCGAGGAGTCTCTGAAACGTCAGGTCGCTATTGAAGTGCAAATCTTCGAGGTCAATCTCAATGATGGCTATCAGACTGGAATCGACTGGAGCGCGATTGCCGATCCTGATTATGATCTCACTTTCGAGAGTACGCAGGATTTGAATCCGGCGCTTTCATTCATTATGGATACAGACGATATCTCTCTCCTCTTCGAGGTGATCCAGAATCAGGGCACCATCAAGGTGCTCAGCTCTCCGCAGATCACCACCCTGAACAACCAGAAAGCTATTGTCCGCGTCGTTACAGAAGAGGTGTTCTACGCGGCGGAGGTGCAACCGGCCATTGTCACCACCGGCGTGGCAACGGAACCGGTGGTGGAATACACGCCCCTGAGATTTCCCATCGGCGTGGTCCTGGACGTCACCCCTCAGATCGGCAAGGGTAAGGTGGTGACGCTGAATGTCCACCCGACCATCACCCATATTGTCGACGTCGTAGAAAGCCCCAACGAGGATACGCAACCGGTCGTGGCTGTGAGGGAGCTCGACACAGTCGGGACCGTAAAGGTGAACCAGACCTTGGTTATCGCCGGCCTGATGTCCGAGTTCATAGATCATCAGGAATCGGGCGTTCCGCTACTCAAAGACATCCCATTGCTGGGATATCTCTTCAAGCGGACGTCGCATAAGAAGAAAAATATCGAGCTGGTCATGCTGCTGACCCCCACCATCATGGACGATAGCACCATCCAGGATCGGGCTGAGGAGGCCGCGTTGTTGATCAAGGACAACATGTAGGGGGGTCTGTCGTCGCGGGGAAAGGGTCACCAATCCTTATTAAATCAGACGGTGATTTGGTCGAAAAGAAATACGTAAAATACGACATCAGGCACGATGGTAGCAAGAAGAGGAGCACATGAACATGACGGACAACGCCCCGGTTAAGGATGCAAGCTGGAAAACGGTTCAAATGGAGGTATTGGCGCGGGTCGAGAAGCTGCCCAGCCTTTCCACCGTCGTCACCGAGTTCCTCGAGATGGCTCGTCAAGAGTACGTCACCGCCAAGGATTTCGAGAAAGTCCTCAGCAAGGACCAGGCACTGGTAGCCCGACTGTTGAAGATTGCCAACAGCGGCATGTTCAGCGGCAATCGGTCTGTGGATACGATCCCTGAGGCGATCGTGCTCATCGGTATGGACAACATGAAGAAGATGGTCTATGCCGTCAGCACCGAAGGATTGCTGCGCCAGGATCTGAAATGTTATCGCTTCGCGGAGAGGGGATTCTGGTTGCACTCATTAGGTACGGCCACTTTATGTCGTGCTATAGCGGAGGTCGCCAAGAGCAGTGGCCTGAAAGGCGAGGAAGCATTCGTGGCGGGTCTGATCCATGATGTTGGCAAGCTCCTCATCGACGATTTTCTGGATAAGGGTAAAGGAAAACGAAAAGTCGAACGTGAAGAAGAAATCGAAGCCTGTGGCCTGGATCACTCCGAGTTGGCCGGGCACATCATGAAGGTATGGAACATCTCCGACACCATCCAGAAAGCCGTGCGCTACCACCACGAGCCCCTCAATGGCGACACATTGTGCCCAGAGGCGGTAGTCGTGAACATGGCCGATACTATTTGCCACACCTGGAGTATTGGGACCCAAACCCTGATGGACCTGGGTGAGGATATCAACGCCGCGGATTACAGCGAGCAGATGTCGGCCATCGAGTTGTCGGAAAATCAACTACCACAGGTGTTGTTGGATGTGCGTCAAAATCTGGCTAAGCTCCAGAATCTTTACGAGGACGAGGAGGAATAGCTAACGGCCGGTCGAATTGGGGACTGTTGGGATCGGTTTTTATATCATGTCCAAGGCAACCGGGGGGATCCGTGAAGAATCGCCCCGCTATTTTTTGTGAAAATGAGAGGGCAGTTAACTGTTCTGGAGACCGTTGGGCGGGGGACCCCAATCACCGTGGCGCTATAGGCCCCAATAGTGTTAAAGTATAGGCACCTAGTAAGGAATCCAATCCGCGGGTGGCGACCTTTATTGAAGAATCGAGTGGGCATGTATGTATTAACCGGAACCTTCGCTGGCCGTTACCACCGCTTTCCTTTGAAGCCAGGCCGGAATTCCCTGGGCCGAGGCAGCCGCAACGACCTCGACCTCGATCACAACTCCGTTTCCAGAGAGCATGCCGAGATCGAGGTGGATGACGATACGATTGTCTTGCGAGATCTGAACAGCAGCAACGGCACCTTCGTCAATGGTAAGCGTGTAGAAGGCAGCGTGGAAATCCGCCATCGAGATGTCATCAGTTTTGGCGCCCAAGATTTAACTCTTCAGAAGTCCGGAATGACGGATACTGACGAGCCGTCACCTCCGAAGGTCATCCACGACACAGTTCTCGCCTTGTCCGAACCCGACTCTATCAACGAGCAAGAAACCATGAGCTGGGATGAGGCTACTGGTGACGTGGGGCCGAGCAACATGTTGGATCCCACTCTCTACAGAGTATTGACCGAGTTGGGTCACCAAATGATTTTGCCGAGGCCACTGGCCGAGACACTCGATCTGTTGCTGGGAATGGTCGAGAGGGCGATCACAGCACGACGCCTTCTCCTCCTTTTGACCGATACGCCGGACAAGCAACCGGTCGTGCGAGCCGCGCGGCCCTCCATGGCCCACGCTGGCGAGAAAGCGGTGCTCAGTCGCAGTATCATCGGGAAGGTTTTAGAGGAGCGCCGGGCTTTACATTTGAACGATGCCCAAAGCGATCCCAATTTTCGTGCCCAGCAGAGCATCATCATGCAAAACATCCGGTCCGCCATGGTGGCGCCGCTGTTCGACACCAAGGAAGTCATCGGACTGTTGTATGCTGATAGTGACGACCCCAGTATCCGCTACGACCGGAACCAGCTGCGGGCTTTTACGCTCATGGCCAATTTGATCGCCGTGAAGATCACCAATGCGCGCCTGTTGGATGTCCAGCGGGAAAAGGAGCGCCTCGCAGATGAAGCGGAGGCGGCAGCCCGGGTCCAGGTGAAGTTGTTACCCGGAAAATTGCCCGCGCTGGACAACTATGAAGTCGTTGCCCAGTTGAACTCCTGCTACGAGTGCGCCGGCGATCTCTACGACGTCCATCAATTGAATGATGGCCGATTGGCCATTGTCCTGGGGGATGTCACCGGCAAGGGCATGGGAGCGGCCATGCTCATGTCCCTCGTGATGTCCGGATTGCGGATGCAGTACGACAACCTTCCCCCGCTTGATGTGCTGGCCGAACAGCTCCATCGGCAACTTTTGGATCATTCCGATCCCATGCACTTCGTAACCCTTTTCCTCGGCGTGCTCGAGCCGGAGACTGGCCGGATGGAATACATCAACGCCGGCCACAACCCGCCCATGTTGCTGTTACCCGATGAACCGCCCCAAACCCTCGATACCACCGGCATGCCTCTCGGCTTGATGCCGGGAGCCACGTACCATATCGCCTC
>Ga0209536_100008881_pt1 | contig 15000 bp, 15 predicted proteins | sample DeeMarSeWOR28_12_FD_187461 | JGI IMG/M metagenome (GOLD analysis project Ga0209536, IMG submission 187461) | Marine sediment microbial communities from White Oak River estuary, North Carolina - WOR-2-8_12 (SPAdes) (version 2) | ecosystem: Environmental > Aquatic > Marine > Intertidal zone >...
ATGGAGTTGTTGGAGGCGGAACGGGAGGAGGTGGAGCGGAAAGCGGAACGATTGGAAGCAGAGCATGTTGAAGCAGAAGAAAAGGCAAAGCGGTTTGAGGCAGAGCACAAAGCAGAGAGGTTAGAGACAGAAAGTAAAATAGCGCAGTTAAAAGCAGAACGAGAAGCTGAACGCAAGATAGTGGAACAAATGAAGGCTGAGCGGTTAGAGGCAGAAGAGAAAGCAGAACGCCTAGAGGCGGAACGAAAAGAGGCGGAACGGTTGGAAGCTGAGCAGAGGGAAGCACGGCGAATAGAAGTAAAGCGGAAGTTTGAGCGCTTGGCAAAGCGAATGGCGGAGCGAAGGGAGGCAGAGCGGAGAGAGGCGGAGCAGAGGGAGGCAGAGCGAAAAGAGGCGGAGCGGAGAGAGGCGGAACGCGCGGAAAAGGAACAAAAGGAAAAAGAAAAGAGTCAACAGGTTAGATATGAAGCGTCAAAGTATTTAGAGCCATCGCAAACTGAGCAGCCAGCAGCAGATAAAGAAGCTGCGAGTCAATCAACAGATTCTGAATGTAAGTACTATTTTGGTTATCTCGGAGAACGCGACAAAGGGGAAGAAATACCTGCTAGATGTTTAGAATGCCCCAAATCCTTAGATTGTATGCTTCATAACTACAAATCAAAAGGAAGCGTTACCGAAATCAAAAAGTGGTACCCCTTTAGAAAATAACTCCAAAGGAACTGCATAAACCTATCTTGTGTCTGCATTTTTGTTATCATGTTTTCAAACATTGGCCGAAGCGTGAAAAAAGCGGAAGTTGATTTTCACCGTTTTTCTATGGGGACAAATTTGGTTCCGTATGCGCCGAGGTAGCCTGATGTTGGGCGGATAAGTACTGACTCTGAATACTGCTCCAATATGTGGGCGGTCCACCCTGCTATTCTGCTTGAAGCAAAAAACGGAGTGAAGAATTCTCTAGGTACTCCCAGAGCGTTCAAAACTAAGGCGGCGTAGAAATCAACGTTCGGATAAATCTTCCGCTCTTTATGCACAACATCTTGGATTTTACTGCATTTTCTATACAAGTTCATTCGGTTAATGCGTTGGCACAAGGTTTTACCCACCTTCCTGAGATGCCTCGACCGGGGGTCTTCTGCCTGGTAGATTCTGTGACCAAAACCCATTATCTTTTTTCCGTCGAATAGCATTCCTTGTATGTACGCTTCCACTTCTCCGACGTTGTCTACATCTATGAGCATACCCATTACCCTTTCGCTGGCTCCGCCGTGCAATTTCCCTCTGAGGGTTCCAACAGCAGAAGTTACGGCAGAGTACATATCTGAAAAAGTACTGGCTGTCACGCGTGCAGCAAAAGTCGAAGCGTTAAGCCCATGGTCGGCGTGCAGAATCATGAATCTATCAATAGCTGCATTTTCTTTCACGTCAGCAGGTTTTCCTCGGAACATGTACAGAAAGTTTTCAGCGAACCCATACTCCTCATTAGGAGTGACCGGATCTTGTTTATTCTTCACTCTGTAAAGCGTAGCCACGATTGTTGGAAGCTGCGCAATTATTTTCAGCGCTCTTCGCTTGTTTGCTGCATCAGAACGGTCATCCCGATTAGAATCATATTCTCCAAGCTGCGAGATGGCAGTTCGCAAGTTCTCCATCGGATGACTGTTCTTAGGTACATGTCTCAAACGTGTGACTATTTGTCTGGGTATTTTCATCTCGGAAAATAATGTTGACTTGATCTCGCCTAACTCTTTCTTGTTAGGGAGCCTGTTATACAATAAAAGGTGAACAACTTCCTCAAAAGACACACGCCCTATGAGCCGATCAATATCATATCCACTGTAATACAGCGCGCCAAGAGGGTCTACAAAGCTAATTCGAGTTCGGCACGCGGCGACATTTCTCAAACCACGAGCATAAACTGCATCATCCGACATTCTTTCTAAACAACTCAGGTATCCAGTTCTTGTAGATTAATATATCTTAAGACGGTGATATATTACTGTTTTAGTGAACTTAACAAACCAGAAAAACAAGTTATCGTGATTCCACCACGTGTCGTGACCACAAATAAGATTTAAACCATCAATCGGGTATGACGTGAATCGCGCCGCCCGTTATAAACTCAAATTTTGCGGGTATGGTAACTCTTCTTATGTTTTCGCGGCGGTTTCTGCTTCTTCCGCGTAAATCTCAATACTATCCTCTGAGGATCACTGCCCATTTCCTTGCCCATTAAAATAGCCTTGTAGCCCATGAGCGTGCCAACCTCTAAAACGCGCTTTGACTTAACTTTTCTGATTATTTCAGCTATAAACAGTCCTTTTTCTGGACCTACAATAGGCAAGAACTCAAGCTTGTCCTTTTTTCGATCTTGCGCAGGATAAATTCAGCCTCATTCCAAGTTTTTCACCAAATTGCGAGTTACCTTCTCAACTTCTCATCTAATTGGTGCACTTTTCAAATCGTCTTCAGTTTCCTTAGAAACCGCTGCTGTAACTTGACAAGCTTCGGTGTGATAACCTGCTGGCAGTAAGGCTGATTTGAATTTCGCTTATAGTAGTTTTTATGATACTTTTCAGCCGCGTAAAACGCTTCGAACGGTTCTACCCTAGTTACAATCACCGCGTCCCAAATTCCTTCTTTATCCAGCTCTGCAATAACTTTCTCTGACGTGACTTTTTGCTCTTCGTTATGGTAAAAAATCACTGAACGGTATTGAGTGCCAACGTCAGGACCCTGACGGTTCATCGTGGTAGGGTTATGTGTTGCAAAGAATATTTCAAGAAGTTCTCTGAACGAGATTACACTGGGGTCAAAAACTATCTGCACAGCTTCTGCGTGCCCAGTAATCCCTGTGGAAACCTGCTCATACATGGGGTTCCGCACTGCGCCGCCAGAATATCCAGGTTCAACCTTTTCCACCCCTTCCACTATGCTGAAAACTGCCTCGGTACACCAAAAGCAGCCTCCAGCAAGCGTTGCAACTTCCCTCTTTCCTTTTTTCACGTTTTTCTCACTCAAAATTTCATTCATCCTTAATTTTAAATGATATGAATTCTTGGCCAAACCTTACGAGGTTGTTTCTTTATAGTCGATGTGCCAAGAGTTGGTATGTCATAATTCTGAGGTGCAGCTCACTCATAACACTTTGTGCCTGTAATGGTGCAGCAACAATATACAAAAGCCAGCGAAACGTTTTTACTTTCCATGGTTATTTTAGCCGTTTTGACTAAACCCGTTTGCGCTGGCATAAGGAATTCCAGAAACGTGAAGGAAAACTGAATTTAATGCTGAACAAGATTAGGGTGACGCCTTTAGCGGCGGAAAGTTTTGGCGTCAGGTCCATGTGCACGTTGGTTGAAACGCCTGACGTTACAGTGCTTTTGGATGCTGGCGTATCGCTTTGTCCGTATCGTTTCCGTTTGCCCCCGCACCCCGTTGAATTTAAAACTATCAGGCGGCTTAGAAAAAGCATTGCAGAGTCTGCTGACAAAGCTGAGATTGTTACGATCAGTCATTACCATTTTGACCATCACACACCTTCATACGAGGATTGGGTGGTTAACTGGACCGAAGCGAACGAAACCGCAAGGCAAATTTACCAAGACAAAACAGTGTTGATTAAGAACCCACGGGATAAAATCAACGCTAGCCAGCGGCAGCGAGCGTGGCTTTTCCAGAAGACCAGCGGCAAATACGCTGAAGCACTGGAGAAAGCAGACGGAAAAACTTTTGCTTTCGGAAAAGAAACGCTTTTGCGTTTTTCAGAGGCTGTTTCTCATGGCTCTGAAGGTTCCATGATGGGCTGGGTGGTGATGACGGTGGTCGAATACGCGGATGAGCGATTCATGTTTGCACCAGACATTCAAGGTCCCATGTCCACGCTTACACTTGAACTGATTAAAGCAGCAAAGCCACAGGTGATTATGTTGGGTGGACCACCCTTCTATCTTAGCGGTTTCAAAGTTAGCGAGAGTCAATTGCAGTTTGGACTGAAAAACCTTAAGGCGGTGGTTGAGAATGTGCCGCTAACAATTTTGGACCATCACGCCCTAAGAGACGAGTCGTGGCGGCAGAGAACAAAACAAGTTTACGCCAAAGCTGCTGAAGTTGGACATAAGGTTATGACGGCAGCCGAGTTCGTGGGTTACGAAAACAGATTTTTAGAGTCAAAACGTAAAATTCTTTATGTTGAAAATCCGCCGCCGAAAGAGTTCGAGAAGTGGATGCGGCAAAGCTTGACTAAGAAAAGCAGCACAAAACCACCAATCTGACTTAGCGTTCCTAAAATGGAAAAGGCTATAATTGAGTCTTTCAATCAGATATTGTCAAACTTGAAAGGATAATGTTGGAATGCCAGAAGAACCGCAAAAGTGGAATCAAGAAAACTTCAATCAACTAATGAAAGAAAGTCACGCTGAGTTATTGAATTTGAGAATAGACCTGCAAAACTTGCTGGTTAAGTTCGGTTTGCGTGCATTGAAAACATATCAGGCAGCTAGAACTTACCCGTTAAGAGCTAACGAAATTACTGCCTTAGTGAAATATGAAATCGAAAACGCAATCCACGACGTTTCCGAACAGGATAGCAAAGACGCCATAATTAAACAAGCCAAACTAGAATGGGAAAAGACGCACAGCACACAACAACAGTAGCACGGAGCTCAGTAAATTTCACTAGCAACATTTGACACATAAAGAGGGAGGGTGTAGTCTACAGAGCAGACTGTTTCCAAGAATCAGGAAGAGCTGTGCTCACCCAAAATGCTTTTGGAAGACTCCACGGATTTTCTGTGGTCCTTCCAGCACAAACACGTCCTCCATAAGTTCTAGTTTCTTGACTTGCTCAACTTCTTCCATTCTAACTCGCAGTTTCATTTCCTTGCCATTTGGAAGCTTCGTGTAAACTGTGCCTTCTTTATAATCCGTGGGCGCAATGTAGACTGGAACGAACGCCTTTAAGCTCATTATTGTAGCGTTTGTGAGCAGGGTGTCTCCTATACCGTTTGCGATTTTCGCAACCGTGTTTGATGTGGAAGGAGCAATAATTAGGAACTCGTACTTCCGCATCTGCATCCACGCCGCAAGGAAGGGAGCATTGGAGTTAATCTCAAGTCTGACTTTACTAAAGTTCTGTTTCAGGTAGTCTTCAAGCCTATAGTATTTCAAGACGAGATCTGCAGCTTTGGAAAGAAAAACCTGTATTTCCACTGTTTCCTCGTATTCTTTTTGGATTTCCTTCATCACTTCTATGAACTCGGCAATTTTATCGCCAGCACCCGTGATTCCCCAAGCTACCTTCCGCTTCTTAGCTTTCTTCACAGTCATTTCTTATCCCCCTGCTCATACCGCTTCAATGAAATACCAAACTTCTTCACCGTTTTCCTCAAACTCCTGAACCCCTCCTCATCCAGCTTCACTTTCTCTAATTTATCTCTCGACCAAAAAGTCGCACCCAAATTTGCGCCAAAAAACCCGCCGCCCACAGGAATCATGCCATGTATGATGTAGAATGTGTGAATCTGCATAAGAGCAAACTCTTGACCTCCAACCCTGTCTCCACCAACAACTATACCCATGCCAACTTTACCCCTAAAGAAATGCTTATCCGCAGCAACTGCCGCTCGCATCCTATCCATAACCGCTTTTGTTTGAGAACTCACACCACCATTGTATACTGGTGAAGAAAAGATAATTCCCTGTGCCTCAGCAAGTAACGCGTAAAGCTCTTGCACACCATCCTGAACAATGCACCCCTTTTTCTTGAGGCAATGATCGCAATGTGCACAGTGATCCACCCTTTTACCGTGAGCTGTCCAAAAACGCGTCTCAAAACCCTGCTCCTCCAGCATCTGCAGGGCCTCCTTTAAGACGTATTCAGTAGCTTGCTGCCGTGGGCTACCGCATATGCCAACAACTATCATAACCTATCACAACCAAATACTCACTTTCAGGGATTAAACTTTCCCAAATAAAAGCGTACTGTAAATCTAACGCCTACACCAGAGCAAGCAGTCAACAACTCCACCTTGCGACCAAAGCGGTCATGTCGACGTAACTATTCAGGAATAGTTTGATATGGCTTACTGGAATGTTGACGTTATCCTTAAAAGAATGCAATAGTTTAAGTAGCCACTCACATTGTTCTCCGATAATTCTCCAGACTTCCTCAATGCTTTCATCCCTAAGCAAAGACACGTCAAAAGCTGCACCTCTACTATTAATAGAAATTGCGTTAACACGTTCAGGATCTATTTTTCTGGTTAAGACGCAATAGATGGGCAGAAAATCTAATGGGTTGATGTGTTTTGTAAGTGAAAACATTATGTGGAAATATAAGTATTCGTCGTCAGTAGACGTTGGAACGCCACTGTTTTTGTCATGAATAGTAAAGCAGTACCAACTGACTTTTCCTTTAGCTTTCAATATAGCGATTGCATCAGCCACTTTCTCCCTCATTAAACCAATATGCGCTCCCGAGGACAAATCATCCCAGGAAAACCTTATGAAAGTCTCCCACATCTTCTCCAGATCAGGCTTCTCCACTTTTAACACCCCATATAGCTATACCATCGTTTCATTAAATAGTTCTCCACTTCCACTACTTCAATTTTCCCCTGACAGACAGAAAGAATAACACGCAAAGACCCTTCACATAAAATAGTCTGCCTCGATTTTAACCTATATAAAAGGAATATAGACAAAAAATCGCAAACCAGTCACTGTGGGATCAGCTTCCAAGCTCGAAACCAGTTTTTTCCAGTGCACGCAATTTCTGAAATAATTGCCATAAAGTTAATACGCCACAGTTTTCATTTCCATGTAGCTTACCTATTCAGAGAGAACCTGAAAATGCTTAGATTGGCACAGTATTTCAAATTAAAAGAAGACTTCAATGTGTTGTATAGATTGGAGAATGTTTAGTTATGGCACGGTATAAGCAAGTTGAAGAAATAATTAAGCTTATGAACAATCCAGAGATCATCAGGAACACCAGCATAATCGCACACGTAGACCACGGAAAAACCACCCTTTCAGACAGCCTTCTAGCTGCCGCTGGCATAATTAGCACACAAACAGCAGGGCAAAAACTTTTTCTTGACTCGTGGGAGCTTGAACAGAAAAGACAAATGACCGTTTTTGCGTCAAACATTAGCTTAACCCACACATTTCATGACCAAGATTTCCTGATTAACCTCATAGACACTCCAGGTCACATAGACTTCAGCGGAGCAGTAACCAGAAGCCTCAGAGCCGTTGACGGCGCGCTTGTGGTTGTAGATGCGGTTGAAGGACCAATGACCCAGACAGAAACCGTTTTGATGCAAGCCCTTCGCGAACGCGTAAAACCCATCCTATTCATCAACAAGGTTGACAGGCTCATTAAAGAAATAAAGTTGACTCCCGAAGAGGTACAACGCAAATTCGCGAAAATCATCATAAGAATCAATACGCTAATAGAAAAATACGCGCCAGAAGAACATAAGAAAGACTGGCAAGTCAAAGTTGAAGATGGACGAGTAGCTTTTGGCTCTGCCCTTCATAAGTGGGGACTAAACTTGCCGCACATGAAGACAAAAGGCCTGTCTTTTGCTGACATTATTGATGCTTACACTGGTGCTCCAGAAGACGTGGCTGAAAAGGTTGACGCATTAAGTAAGAAGGCCCCTTTGCCTGAGCCAATCTTGGACATGTTTTGTGAACATCTTTCTAGTCCTTTGCAAGCCCAGCCTTACAGGCAAAGCCAAATCTGGCCAGGTGACGCGGAAAGCGCAACTGGAAAGGGTATGGCTAAAGTAGATCCTGATGCGCCTCTTTTGATGTGTATTTCAACAATTGAAGTTGATCCTCACACAGGTACTGTAGCTATTGGTCGTGTCTTCAGCGGTTCAGTTGAAAAAGGCAAAACTGTGCAGCTTGTCAACAGCCATCAGAAAGGCACTATTCAGCAGGTATACATGAGTATGGCAACTGACAGAGTTATAGTGGATCAGGTTCCCGCGGGAAACATTGCTGCGATTTCAGGATTACCGTCACTTCATGTGGGTGAAACCGTTGCTGAAGACGAGGTGGAAACGCATCCGTTTGAAGGTTTGAAGTACGTGTCAGATCCAGTGGTTACAGTGGCAGTGGAACCCGAAGACGTCAAGGATCTTCCGCTTTTCGACAAAGTTATGCACAAGTTGACTACTGAAGACCCGAACTTGCATTTTACTATGAATAAGGAAAGCGGTGAATTCCTGCTAAGCGGTATGGGTGAACTTCACCTTGAGATTACGGCGTACCGAATGCAAGAGGCAGGTTTGAAAGCTAGGCTTAGCAAACCAATTGTGATTTATCGGGAAACCATTAGCCACGACTACAATGGTCGTCCAGTAATGGGCAAAAGCCCTAACAAGCACAGCAAGCTGTGGATAACCATGGAAAAATTGCCTAGTGAAGTCGTTGAGGCAATTAAAGAGGAGAAGATTACTGAGATGCAAACTAGGGCTGAACGACAGAAGGCTCTCAAAGAGTTGGGGTGGTTGACGAGTGACGCGCGAAACGTTATTGCCCTCGAAGAAAACAACATACTTGTCAACAGGATAAAAGGAAGACAATACGTAGATGAAGTTTTAGACCACATTAAATCTGGTTTCCGCGAAGCTGTGCACACTTCGGTTTTGGCGAAAGAACCTGCCTACGGTTTGAAAGTTAACTTGGAAGACATCACGGTTCACGAAGACCCGGTTCACAGGGGTCCAGCGCAGATTTTGCCTATGACTTGGCGTCCAATATGGTGTGCTTTCCTGCTCAGCGATCCGAAACTCTTAGAGCCTTTGATAAGCTTTGAATGTAAGGTTCCGAATAACTTTGTTAGCCCCGTTCTAGCTTTGGTGCAGAAGCGACGTGGCAAAATTTTGGATATGACAAACGAAGATGAAATGGTGATTGTCAAGGCTGAGATGCCAGTGGCAGAGTCTTTCGGAATTGCAGATGAGCTGCGTTCATCAACTCAAGGTAGAGCTTTCTGGGCGACCCAGTTCAGTCGTTGGGCACCTGTTCCAGAGCAAATGCAAGCGGAAATCGTGAAGCAGATACGTGAGCGTAGAGGTTTAGGACCGACACCGCCGAAACCGCAAGAATTCTACGAAGCGGAATAACCCGCATTCTTTTTTACTTTGTTTTTCAACTTCACACATTTTTATCAGTATATTCAGTTGAAGCTCGTAAACACTCTTTAGCCCCATCTATATGAAGCTGTTATTTATCCATTCAGAGGGCAATAGTAATGTATTTGGTGGATTTCAGCACTTTCTTAAGCGCGTCAGAATCAGTTATTTCTCGGTCTTTCCGTCGAACATCAAACGACATGAAACATTCATAGCGAAGCAGTCAATATTAATTTTTAGAATATCGACTCGACAGCTTCCGGTAAGCTTTTGATAGATTAGATTTAACAGAATTCACAATGTCTGGAGTAAATATAGAAAAAGCAGCCAAAGTGAAATTGAATGGAAAGACTGACCAGTATTCAAAAATATTACCTGAATTGCTTCCAGTGCTCCAAGGACCCAAAATCATCAACGAATAACCCCAGTACTGAAACACTGACCAAGCCGCTGTCTGCAACAATGCCCCACCAAGCCTCGACAAATACTTAGTCTTTCCCTCGACAGCCGCCTCTTTATAATTGTTGATAAACACTTCTGCAGCAACGCCGCCAGCACCCCCAGGAAAAAAAGCATTAACAAGAATCTTCTCTAGCATGTTGCCTGGAATGAAGTGTCCAATCCAAAATCCTGGAAAATTCAAAATCGGTATCTCGACGCTTCCGGTGGCGAAACGAATCGCAACAGGTATGCCGTAAAACATAACTCCGGCTAGTTGCCACATCCAGACCCTTCTATTCCTGAGCGTGTCAGTAACTGCCCTGCGCAATTCCATGACTCCTCAAGAAACCTTAACGCTTAAAAGTCTTACTTACAGGCAACAATAAGGCAACTGCAACCCAACGCCCAGCATCAGAAATCAGACTAATCCAGCTGACTATTCGTCATGGATAACACTAACATTGCGATTTACCGCGCGCATTCAACATTGATAACTAAGTCACTGCTCAATTCTTTCTCCATTGTTATTGGCTGTCTTAATTAGCATATAAGAAACTGATAACACTATTATCATTAGAAACCGTAGTCAAATTATGTGTAATTTTTTCAACAATAGTTGCGAAAAAACATATATGAGCCAAGGGGGCACTCTCTTCAAAAAGATACAGGTGATTTAGACGGTTTCGTCCAACAATGGAGAAAACGAGATGCTCGTCACACCTTGGGAAGTGAAGGGCAAAGTAGATTACGAGCGACTTATCCGGGAGTTTGGCACTCAACCGCTGACAGACGAGTTGCTCAAAAAGATAGCTGGCTACACAGGCAAATTGCATCTTCAGCTCCAAAGGCGCCTTTTCTTTTCGCACCGTGACTTAGACAGGGTACTGGAGCTTTACGAGGAAGGAATAAAATTCGTTTTGTACACGGGCAGGGGACCCTCAGGACCCGTGCACATAGGTCATCTTGTGCCGTGGATTTTCACGCGGCACTTGCAGGAGAAATTTGGCGTCCAACTATATTTCCAGATGACCGATGATGAGAAATTCCTGATAGACAATGAAGCTACGCTCCCAGAAACACGGAAGTACGCTTATGAAAACGCCCTTGATCTAATTGCCTTGGGTTTCAAGCCTCAAGATACGTTCATAATTTACGATGTTGAAGACATAGACTTGTTGTATGACATTACCTTGGAAGTTGCAAAACGCATCACTTACTCTACTGCGAAAGCAAGCTTCGGGTTCCAAGACAGCACCAACATAGGTTGGATATTCTGGCCTGCCATACAAGCCGTGCCATGCTTCATCCATAAAAAGTTGACAGGTGAAAATGTACCCGCATTGATTCCAGCAGCCATAGACCAAGACCCGTACTGGCGAGTTACCCGAGACATAGCCCAAAAACTCGGCTATTACAAACCAGCCCAAATCCACTGCCGCTTCCTACCAGGCTTAGGACCAGGCGGAAAAATGAGTGCATCTGAACCAGAAACATCCATTTTCACCATGGACCCTCCAGAACTTGTTAAACGCAAAATCTGGGCTGCTTTCACAGGAGGCAAAGCAACCGCCGTGGAACAACGAAAAACAGGTGCTGATCCAACAGTATGCTCGGTTTTCCAGTATTACGTTTACCTGTTCGAGGAAAACGACAAAAAGCTCATGGAAAGAGAACATAAATGCAAGACAGGCGAAATGCTTTGTGGCGAATGCAAAAAAGATTTGGTGGAAAAACTCAACAAGTTCCTTGAAGAACACCGGAGAAAACGAGAAAAAGCAAAAAGCGTAATAGAAAAGTACCACATAAAGCGTTAACGATTTAGTGCTAGACTTTTCCATACCTTAGTGCCTAATTATGTGTGATTTTCCACACTTGTTTGTGTGAAAAAAGATATTAGACCAATAACTTTGGGCGTGCACTATCGTCCTTTTTCCCAAAGGAACCAGTGGATTTTGGAAAATTCTTTTTTCTTCAGTTTTTTTCCTTTTTTCATTTTTTCGACAATTTTTGAAAAATCTTTGTCATATTGCCAATCTTTTCGGTTTTTTATTACAGCTTTAAGGACCAGCGCGTTCTGTTCTGCGATGAGCATAGAGGTCACCTATATGTAATATTGCGAAACACTATACCAAATTGGTAACCGATATAAAAGTTTTCCTTAGATAGAATACACATAATTCACCACACCTAATCCTATAATGAAGAAAAACAAGCTGTTCTTGGGTCACCAGAGTATTTGATTTCTTGTCTTGACGGAGAAGAGTTAGAGAAAAAGTGATTATCATTTTTTGCTATTACCATATCATGGAAAAACCACTTTGGTTAGTTACATATATTTGACTAACTTGTATTAGCTAAACTATCCAATTTTAGAAAAAAAGGGGTATTGACACGGGTGACGTCGTCACTCGTTGGCAATTAAATTTAAGTGTAACTATGCGGCATATCATGCACTAACTTTGGTGATCGCTAAAAAGTGAAATTACAAGTAGAAGCGGGGCATTATTATAAAGACTACGATAGCAAAGAACGATTTAACAGTTATTGGCATCAAATAAACGAGATCCTCTCACATAAACCAAGAAAAATATTAGAAATTGGAATCGGTAACAATTTTGTATCCAATTATCTTATAAAGAGAGGATTTAACGTCATAACATTGGATATAGACAAGAAATTGAACCCTGTTGCAGTATCTTCTGTTTTGAACATCCCTTTTTCCTATGAAACTTTCGATGTAGTGGCTTGCTATGAAGTTTTGGAACATTTACCCTATACATATTTCAAGAAAGCATTGAATGAAATCTTTTACGTTTCTAATTCATATGCGATCCTGTCTCTTCCTGACGCAAATAGAGCTTGTAGGCTATTTTTTCAAATCCCCAAAATCGGAACGTTCAAGAAGATTATTCAGTTTCCAAGGCTTGAAAAAACCGTGAATCATTTTGATGGTCAACATTATTGGGAAATAGGAAAAGCAGATTACTCACTAAAGACTATTATTGACGCCATTCGCAAAGCGGGCTTTAAAATTGAAAAAACCTATAGAGTCTTTGAGACGCCTTACCATAGATTTTTTGTTTTAAAAAAATAGGTCCATATAGTTTTATTATAAAATGGGATTAAAATAAAGGCGACAGATAGTTTCTAAATTCAGCAAAACTTGAAGATACCCTTCAGACACAGGCGTGGTTTATGCCTTCTTAATATCTGTAACTTGCCTTTTTTCTTCTGAACTTACCCAGCGTTCAGGTTTATCAATCCTCGTTCTTCCGTATTCCCAAACCTCATCAGGAATATCTACTTTTGAATTGAGTTCCCACTTCTCTATCACATGAAGTTTGTAATCCTTGTCTAATTTGTGGCGTTCCATAAACTTTGCAGCTTTGTTCATCGCGTTAGCCAGTGAGCTACTAACAGCAATAATTCTAACGTCATCCTCCATACTACTTACATAAATATACACAAATTTCTTTGCCATTCGCTAATCACTCAGAAATATAATATCAGGTCGAATTATTTTTAACAACTTCTCTCATTTTAGAATGCTTTGCTCTGAAAAAGGGTAAAAAAGTTGCGGGTGACATAGGTGAGCTCTATGCGGCCAATTTTGCTTTTAACAGCTTTCGTCAATCTCAAAACTTGTTTCAAAAACAAAGAAGAAAGGGAGTGGGTTGTAGGAGCCTTCTTCACTAATAGGTGTGTGTACCTCACCTTAGCCACTTTTCCATGAAAAGGCATGACGTCGTAGGCATTTTGTGTGCCGTTGGAGTTTAATAGTAAAACAACAGTAGATATTTTGGTTGGAATTAAATAAATGTCGCATAAGAAGGATAAGGAGTCTTCGTTGGCATTTGGTGGGCAAGCTCTCATAGAAGGTGTGATGATGCGCTCCAAAAGGCATATGGTGCTTTGCGTAAGAAAACCAAACAGCAACGAGATTATAACTAATATCGAGTATCTAAATCCCATAGCAGACAAGCACAAGCTCTTAGGTTTGCCATTTCTACGAGGAATAGTTACGTTGTTTGAAACTTTCTATCTGGGCATGAAAGGGCTTCTTTTTTCTGCAAACACGGCTCTCGAAGAAGAGGGGGAAAACAGCGTCGGGTTTGGCTACAAAGAACTTGCGGTTGTAGGCGCTGGAGCTTTGGGAATTATTGCTATCTTTCTTGTTGTACCTTTCTTTTTAGCTGGACTGTTGGGTCTAACAGGCTTTCTCTTCAATGTTCTAGAAGCGCTGATTCGACTTGCTATGTTTGTTCTGTACTTGGCGTTGATAGCGTCGTGGGGTGAATTTCGAAGGGTGCTGCAGTATCACGGTGCAGAGCACAAGGCTATTAACGCCCATGAGGCGGGTGTCCCATTGGAAATAGCAAACGTGAAAACGTTTTCTCGATTGCATCCACGCTGTGGGACGAGTTTCCTTTTTATAGTGGTTATCATAAGTATTGTTCTTTTCTCGATTATGCCTAGCGCTGATTACGTTGTAAGACTTGCCTACAGAATACTACTCATTCCAGTTATAGCCGGCGTGTCATATGAACTCTTAAGGCTCAGCGGTAGATATCGAAACTCTATAGTCATTAAGGTCTTAACGGCTCCAGGATTGGCGTTTCAGCTATTAACAACTAAGGAACCCAGCGACGACATGCTCGAAGTCTCAGTGAAAGCGGTTCGAGAAGTGACCAAACTAAGTAAATAATAATGAAAAGCAAGAGGCGTATTTTTATCCATTTTTTAGGTCATTCAACCTTTTCAGAGAAGTTAATCTATCTCAAGTCATTTTTTGATTGAAATCTTGCTCTATAAAAAAGCGAAGAGACATTAGGGTATGAAGTACCTTTTTCATGTGGTTCTTTCCCAAAAAAGAAAAAAATGCGAGATACATGAGTAAAAACTACTAAAAACGAACGAGGCTACCTCACCTCGGCTACTTTGAGGAAAAAGGGAAAGGAGTCGCGAGAGAAATGGAAGAGTGCAAACTTCATTATTACTATTATAGAAAGGTAAATCATATAAACCTCTTTCTGCAATAGAAATATCATGCGAACTTATATCTTCACTAGGCATGAAAGGCAAGCAATCATTAACTTCTTTCTTGGAAGTATCCCCAGAAGCGACCCTAACCTCATGGTCATTCTCTCCAGAATCAAGACCTTCAATGACCTTTCCAGCGATATTGACCTTTACAACAGATTGAGAGAAGCAGTAACCACAAATACGACATAAGTATCTCTGAATTTGCCCTTCAATTATGTACCGCAAAGCATCTAAAAAAAGGTATGTTGGCGCGGGTGATAGAGAACCTTTTTACGTCGCCACTAAAGGTTATACCACATAAAACGTCAAGATGAAGTTTATGTCAGAAAAAATTAATGTTGAATTTTCCTCGGCTTATAGACTTCTA
>Ga0209536_100008882_pt1 | contig 14996 bp, 21 predicted proteins | sample DeeMarSeWOR28_12_FD_187461 | JGI IMG/M metagenome (GOLD analysis project Ga0209536, IMG submission 187461) | Marine sediment microbial communities from White Oak River estuary, North Carolina - WOR-2-8_12 (SPAdes) (version 2) | ecosystem: Environmental > Aquatic > Marine > Intertidal zone >...
CAAGATATCATATATCCCCCAAAACTCATAATTTTTCTTTATATACAATTCAGAATGATTTTAGACCATAGTTTTTTACGTTTGTTTACCTATTAAACATTAGAGATTTTGTTTGTCTTGACAAAATCCCCAATAATATTAGTTTTCATGTCGATTATAGCACTAATGTTCTATTGTATAATATCTTGTAAATTTTTGGAGATATACAAAATGCAATGCACATTGCACTTGGTCGGGTATCTTATGCAATATATCATGCATAATAGGACAATTTGGACAAAATAGGGAACAATTGGCGCAAAGCCAACATACGCACCAGTATGTCTGGAAATATTTTTTAATTTTTTATGGAAACTAGGACTAGAACATTTTTTCTAGAAAAGTGGATTGCACTCTTAACGTATATATAGGGGGGATTATTATATACAGGAAAATTAGATTAAAGGAAAATAAGTACCCGATTAAGGTAAATTAATACCCCGATTCTTTTAGATAGAAAGTAGAATCGGGGTATTTCCCCATAGCTCAAATGGACAATAGAATTATACCTCTCTTTCTCTCTTTACTACTATCTTTCCGCAGTATAAACAGGTCTTGGTAATAATTACTTCTCTGGAAGTGTATTTCCAGATAGGTAATCTCCACTTGTGTCCGAATAATAAGCAGCGAAGCTTTGTACGTATTAACACTCCCCCAACTCCTTTATTACTGCTTCACAGAAACTCTTTCCATGCTCCCCCATTCTTTCTAAATCACCGCCTATGTCCTGCACAGACTCAGCCAGCTCCTCTAAGTAGTTTAGAAGCGTATGTACTTCTTCAAGGTATTCTGATCTTTTCTCTGGTGGCATATGTAGACCAAATTCGGGCATATTGCAGACCGCTTTAGAGTGCCTGTCTACTAAAATAAAGAAGCGAGTTACATGGGTCTTAGCAGCATCCATTATGCTTTCCAGTTCTTCTGTATATTCGCTTAGTTCCTTCACTTTCCTTTATTCGCCTCCGAGTAAATTATGTACCAAATTACGAATACCAGTACCATTAGAAATATTGCTATTCCCACTTGTAACCAGGGGTCTACCGACATTCTTCACACTCCCGAAATCTTTTATCTTCCAGTTTTCCACCACAACTTTCACAAATTCCATAGTGGCGCAGAGGCTTTTCTAGAATTATTGCACCGTGTAAAAGGTCTGCGCCATTATAGATATTTCCGAACCAGTGGCTTATATTATTTTCGTTTAGAAGCTTAGAGACAGTATGCAGAGTGGACATTACCGCCTTACTTCCTTGCAGTTTAGCGTAAATGGTACACCACATTCTTCGCAGTAACCACAAACTATTGCAGCACTTCTCTCTAAGGTTAGAGTCTCTATATCTCCCCAGGGGTCTTCTGAAAATGGATCAGGTGGTATCTCTGGTGGTGGGCATACCCCATCTATGGGTGGCCATTTTACCAGAGGCCCAAAATCGTCTTCCTCACACCCGTAAGTATCTGTTTTTATTCTTTCAGCTTTTACAATTAACAGATTTCCTAGTGGATGGTCTTGCCAGGAATGTATGGTCAGGTAGGAACATACAGAAGGGGCTTGGGAAATTACTCTTGTACCACCATCTACTGTCCTTACAGCGTCCCAAATGTAAACACAACTGTTACCGCCCTCTGCAACAATATAAGTTGGGGTTGCAGTAGGCGTTGGGGTAGGTGGTTTTGGTGTTTTAGTTGCTGTAGGGGTTAAAGTAGCTGTTGGGGTAGGTGTATCGTAATAATATCCATCTTTAAACACTAATGGCATGTAAACCATATTCTCATAGACTACTTCTACCATTGCAGCAGATAAAAATAGAAAAATTACCATTAAAGGCACGAAAATCTTATATTTTTTCACTTTAGTCTCCTATTCGCACTAAATTAAGTTATTTTTACAAAAAACGCTCTATTCTGGATATTTTTACAGTTATTTTCTGAAATACCGCCAAAATACGGAAATTTTTAACTTATTGTTAGAGTTTAGGGTACTTGCGGATCGCTAGAAGGTTAGTACCCTGTATTTAGTTTTTAAGGTTGTATCCAGAATAGAGCTAGTAGGCATAACAGGACTCGAACCTGTATCTAAAGCTTAGAAGGCTTTTGTTCTGTCCATTGAACTATATGCCTTTAAATTCTTTAACAAACCAATAAGTATTAACAGGTAAACAGTTATAAGTCTTAATTTTAACTCCATTTACCATTCTACCTCTAAATCTTTCTACTTCAGAGGTATTAATATTAATATAGCAAGTATTATAGTTAAAAGAACCATTATTAATTAATATATTATTAATTAAGCTTTTAATTATATATGGGAAGGGTTTTTCTCTTAATTCATCTCCCTCTGGTATTAAATACATGTGTCCTTCTCTTACCATGTTACCTCCTGTTATTAGAAATAACTTGACAATATATTATCATAATAATATAATGGTTACAATAGTAAAAATATAGTTTTAATGGAATGCTAATTTTGGAGATGAAAATGTCGATTATAAACAAGATGAAATCAAATTTAAATCCTGAAGAATGCTTTAAAGCTTGGGTGGAAACTGATACTGTTCACAAAGCTTGTGAGTTTATGGCAAATAGAGGAATTGTTAATCCCAGGACTGGTAAGCCATATACAAGTTACTCTATCTGGAGGTCTGCTATGATTTGGGTAATTGAGAACCCTGAAAAAGCTAAACCTTATTACATAGATGCAGGGGCAAACTTTACAGATCACGAATGGAATGAGTTTCTTGTTCAAAAAGCCTGTCATGTTTATGGAGCTACTAAGTCTAGAATTACTAGATGGATTAAGAAAATGGGTCTGGAGGATTATGACTACATATACACCGAAAGAACAGGTGTTAGCAAAATATCGTAATCGCTGTATTCTCTGTGGTAGAAAGACTGAGACTTTACATGAGATAATTCCAAAGTCTCAATTACCTAGAACATGGAAAAGGGAAGGAAATAGAGTTCCGCTCTGTTTTATGTGTCACAATAAGGTTCACAGAGATGGTGCTAGTCTCTGGAGAGATAGACTTGAAAGTAGGAGAGATAAAATTGCCGAAGCTGACTAAATCTTTAAGAACTTCAAAATTTAATGACGATTACAAGGAGGATTTGTTTTATCTTTGGTACAAGAGAGGTAAACCAGCACTAGACAAGTTTTACAACATGATACCTGAAGATAATGAGGGACACAGACCAACTCGTCAAACTATCTCAAAGGCATGGTTTCCGAAATGGAAAGATCGTGCTGCTATTTTGGACGAAGAAGTAAGAATGCAGATGAATGCACAAATGGTAGCAGACAAAGTAGAGATGCTGGACAGACATGCTACTACTGGTGTAGAGATGCAGGAAATGGGTCTAAGATACCTGAAGGAACATGAGGACGAGTTGGGTACAAATGCAGCAGTTAGATTGCTTATTGAAGGTGTAAACATTGAGCAGAATAGTAGGGGTGTCGGTACTGCTTTGAAGAAGATGATGAATATGGATGATGCAGATTTGCTTGAGGAGATTGCTGGTATACTTGAAGCTGGTGATATTATTATTTCCAAGATTGAGGACTAAACACTGTGTCTTTAGAAGTTCTTGATGAAGAAAAGATTAAGAGACTTAAGACTTTACTTGCTGAAGCTGATGCTAGAGGAATCAACGTAAGACATGAAATACGTGAAAAAGTATCCAAAGCTCAGAAGAAGATTGCAAAGTGGCCTTTGGATTCAAATGGGTACTTCAAGAGGGAAGATGGTAGGCAGTATATACCCACAGAACCGCAAGACGGATTTATAAAATCTGCTGCTAGATTCTGTGCTTTCAAAGGTGGTAGAGGTTCTGGTAAGTCTGCTGCTGGAGCACAAAAAGCATTAAGAAAAATAATGCAAGGTCTACCTGGGGCAGTTCTTAACCCTGACTTTGAGAACTTTAAGATTTCTACTTGGCCCGAACTTAGAGAGTGGATACCCTGGGACAAAGTAGTTCCGAAATACCAGTATAGGGCAAATAAAGAGTGGGAACCTCTACAACCGTTCAGGTTAGTCTTTGACAATGGTGCTGATGTAATCTGTAAGGGTGTAAAAGACGAAGACTCCGCTAGAGGGCCAAATATTAACTGGTTGTGGTATGACGAGGGTGGTAGAGACTTGACTGGTGGCCCTTGGCAAGTTGCAAATGCATCTGTACGTGTTGGTCACGAACCTCAGGCGTGGGTAACTACTACACCTAGAGGCGTAGACCACTGGATTTATAGATTATTTATTGACCAAGAAATTCCAGAAGAAGCAATAGAACTCTTTGAGAAAGAGGGTGGTGGTAGACCTCTGGTTGAAATATTCTCTGGTTCTATTGACGACAACAAAGAGAACCTTGATCCAGGGTTTTATGCATCTATTCTTGCTATGTATCCCTCTGGTTGGCTTAGAGAGCAGGAAGTACACGGTAGGTTTGTCTCTGAGGGAGGTATCCTTGGTGATAGGTCTTGGTTTGATGGAAAGGTTCTAAGCACGTTACAGATGCAAGCAAAATTGCATGAAGAAGAACGTGAGATTAAGGCTAGAGTTAGGTATTGGGACTTAGCAGCAAGTGAAAAGAAAATAACTGGAAAGAAGAAAAACGATCCAGATGAAACAGTGGGTACTCTCATGTCCTGGGACGGAGAGAACTTTTACATTGAAGATCAAGTATGCGGTCATTGGTCTTGGAAAGACATCAAAGAGAACATCTTTCAGGTTGCAATGTTTGATGGGTACTATGTTCCAATTTACATTGAGCAAGAACCAGGGTCAGGTGGAATAAACCAAGTTGAGGAGATAAAACTTTACATAACTGGGAAACTTCCAGCTTTCAAAGTTGAAAGACACAATCCAAGAGATGCTGGAGACAAAGTGATGAGGGCAAATGCTTGGTTCTCAGAGGCAGCAGCAGGGAAGTTTTATATGTTGTTTGGTGAGTGGAATGAAGGTTTCTTAAGACAGTTGGGTAGTTTCCCTGAACTGAGACATGATGACAGGGTGGATAGTGTAAGTGGGGCTAGACATACTGTTGCCCCCATAATAACTTGGAGAGATATAGAGTTCAAAGCTGTAAAGTTAGAACGTAAGATAATTCCTAATGTAAATAATATAGCATTCTTGTAGTATAATGTCAAAAAGATTTGAATGGGACTAATGTTATGACAGAACTTGTTGAAGAGGCTAGAGTAAAGAGGACGCCTCCTCCACCTTCTAGGGAGAAGGGGGAACGCAACCTAGATTTACCATCTTGGCTAAATAGGTATTTGCCAGCTTGGAGACAACCAGGGTGGTATAACGCAGAGGCATGGAGATATATAGTTGCTAGACAACCAGTAGCAACTGTTTGCAGAGAAACTATAATCTCCAACTATTTATCTTTGGATTGGAAAGTAGACGCTAAAGATAGTGACAAGCGAGATGAACTTAAAAGCGAAATAGAATATTACACTGACTTCTTTTCTCACACTGGAGAGTACAGTTATAGCGAGGTAGTGGAGTGGATAGGTAGGGATTTATTAGACCTTCCATTTGGTGCTGCTGCCGAGATAGGTAGGCAGGGGGATAAACCAAAAGGTAAAGCAATGTGGATGGAGTTAATAGATGCTGGAACTTTATTTCCAACTTTGAATAAAGACTTTCCAGTTGGTCAGGCTTTAAGAGAACTTGCAGACAAACCAATCTATTTCCCTTGGTATGTAATTGACAGAATTTATATGTCTCCACGAACAGAGATAAACAGGAAGGGTTGGGGTCTTGCTCCTCCTGAGAAAATCTATTTGGCTATTGAACTGATAAATCGTGGTGATGTCTATTATGCCAATCTTCTACTTGATACTCCAGAAGCAGGGATTTTAGATTTGGGTGATATGTCGAAGGTGTCTGCTGAAGCTTGGTTATCTGGTTTCAAAGAGATGCTTACTGGAATTGATGGATTTAAGATACCAGTTTTGTACGAACACCAGAACCCCGTTGAATGGATACCGTTTGGAAGACCTCCAACAGAGATGTTGTTTGACTCTATCACATCAAAGTATGCATCATTTGTTGCATCAGGGTATGGGTTGTCTCTTTCTGATATAGGCATGAGTTCTGTTTCTACTGGTGGAGACACATTAGCTGGTTCAATTCGTGAGGAGAGAAAGTCTCGCAGAACAGGATTTGCTAGGTTCAAGACAAAAATGATGCAATTTTTCAACTTTATTCTTCCAGATGAGTTGGAATACAAAATCATAGATCAGGATGATGAACTTAGTGTCGCTATGGGTAGGTCAAGACTTTCAAACGCTACAGCAATAGGTCAATTGATTGAATTGGGTGTAATTACTCCGAATGAAGGTAGGAGAATGTTGATAGCTGACGGTCTTGTATCTATTTCAATTCCAGAAGATATTCCAGAAGATGAGATTATGCCAAATCAAACTCCAGTCGATGAACGCCCTGGGATGTTGGGAAGACCGATTGCACCCTCTGAAGGAGGGCATGGGGAAGTTCTTCCAAGAGGAGACTATTTTACCAATGAGATTGAACGCATTGTCGGTATAGAAGACTACAGGCTGAGAAGACTAATTCGTGCAGCGATTGATCCAACAATGGTTTTAGCAAAGAGGTCTTTCAACACTGATGTAGACATAAACGATATTGGGGAGCTGAGTGCCTGGAATGATTGGCATGATGAAATAGTTTGGGGAGAAGCATCAGAAGATGAAATATCAGAACTTGCATTAACTTCTCTAGCAAGTGCAAGGTCTAATTTGAACAAAGTTATGAAGACCGATAGATGGTGGGAATCTAAGTGGTCACATGATTCTATCGCTAGGGACTTGATTGATATATTTAGATCAGCAGTAAATCAGAAACTTCTTAAGAAATCTGAGGAGATGTATGAAGCTGGAGAGACTGATTATCTTGAAAGTCATTTTGATATAAATGATGAACTTGAAACCAAATTTGTAGATGATTTGACAAAGGTAATTGACAACTTATTTGAGAATATACCTAATATCATACAAAATTGCGTGATTTCTGGTACAAGAAAATCATTATCTAGTAAAATAAATGCAAATAAAGTTGCATCGGTACTTGACACACAGCAAATAATAAGTGATAATACGACAGTATCAATTGTCAGAAAAGAGATAGAGAATGCAGGAAATAGATTAATTTATGATCTTGCAGAAACTCTATCTGATCTAATACATGAAATATTAGAGGAGATATAGAAATGTCGATTGCAGATAGAACAAAGACAGATGTAGAAGTAGAAGAAGTTGTAGCAGAAGTAGAACCTTTAGAATCTAGGAAAGTCATAAAGCACATTGTTCGTGGTATTTCTCCTACGGGAGCTAGAAACGAAGAGGCAGGAACTTTTCCAGTTGAAGAGGTTGAGGAATATGTTGGAATGTTTCTCAATGCTGGCTTTGAACTTATCAAGGTTGAACACCTTGAAAGAGTAAAAGCACCTGACCAAGCTACGATTATTGGTGAATTAATGCTTTACGTTTTAGTTGGAGAACTTCCTGTTACTCAGTAGCTTTGTAATCTTTCTTGCTGTAGGGAAAGTCTTTATCTACTTATTTCAGAAGTTTATCTTCGACAATTACAACAAAGATAACTTCTTAGGTAGGTTGGTAAAGTGCGATTTGTGCTTTGGATTTTGGATTTACACTGTGTTTTCTTTCATATTTGGAATGACAGTGTTGTCTGAAATTTTTTATGTTCCTGTAGTTTCTGAGTTTATTACTGGAGGAATATCGACTTTCTTAATGCACTTATTATCTCTTGGATGGAGTGATAAGTTTAGAGAAATAGTCATAGAGTGAGGAAATGCCACCTTCAAATCTACCAGAGGGAGCTAAGAAAATCTACGTTGCAGCAGAAAAAGCAGCGAGAACTGGCACTTGTAAAGATGCTGGTGATCGTATGGACGAATGCGTAAATAAAGTTGCTTGGGGTGCTGTAAAGAAGAAATATAAAAAGGTTGAAGATAGCTGGGTTCGTAAAGAGAAGGCAGACTTGAAGGAATTTTCTCTTGCGATAACTAAGGCATCTTATAACAAAGAAACTCAAACTATGCGTTGGAGAGCTGTAGCTTCTGACACGTTTGAGGACTTATACCATGATGAGATGTCTATGGAGTTGTTTTCTGACTTTATTGATAGAATTGGAACTAAGGAAAAGCCTCCAGAGCATCTATGTAGTGAGTTTTGGTGTGGAGGAATACCTTATTTATCCTTATCTCACTATCCAGATGTTAATGGGAGAGCAGTACCAGGGGCAGTTGATAAGGTATTTATTGACGGAAACCGATTAAAATCATTTGGATCATTTGACAATTCTCCGTTGGGGAAGGCTTGTTTTGATGCAATTTGTACTGATTTATATGGAGAAGAAGAAAGATCAGATGCAGATAAAGTTAGAGTTTCCATAGCATTTATTGATTGGAAACATAAACACAAGAGCAATGGTTATATTTTTGATAGAAAATCTCTGAATGACATATGCCCTGAGTGTTTGTTGGAGCTAATTACAGAAGATGAACCAAAAGGAAAAGTATTTCTAGCTGGTCATCTGGTGCATCTTGCATTGACAAGAGTGCCTGTAAATGTCAGAACGGAGATGGAGGTAGAGCGTTCTATGGCTATTACTAGAAAAGAAGATGCTGCTTCTATTGTCGGTGATGAACTCGCTGATGAAATTGAAGAAGCATTGGAAGAAGTTGAATCGGTAGATAAATCCCAAGCAATAGTAGTTAAGTCAGAAGAAGAGGAAGTCCTAGAGGACGATTCTCCTGAAGAAGACGTTACTGTTGATGAGGAAGAAATCTCTGAAGAGGTTGAAGAAGAAACTCCAGAAGTGGAGGATAAATCTGTTGCAGAACCTCATGTGTTGGATGAGATTTTAGAACAATTCAAAGCTTCTTATGATGAGGTTGATAAGACTGATCCACAGGCTGCACTTGAAATGCTCCAAGAACCTTTCAATGTTCTGAGCACTAGCATTGTTGGTATCGTCAAATCAGCACCAAAGGAAGAGGTTTCAGACGGTCAGGAAGACCTGATTGCAATGCTGTCCAAGGTAATTGATGCAAAGCTAGAACCGATTGTTAATCAATTGAGCTTGGTACAGGTTCAGTTATCTGAGTCTGGAAAACCGTCTTTACCTGAAAACTACATTCCTAAACCAAGAAGCTTTCAGCCAACTTTGGAGCAGCAACAGTCATTGACTAAGCAACCTCTGAAGAAATCATCTACACCTAAGCTTCGGATGTTAGCAGAACGATCTGTTGGTTTGAACAGATAAAATCTGGTTAAGCCTCTAAAGGCGACAGAAAAAACGACTATATTTTTTACCTTTGGAGGTAGAGATGGACGACAAAGTTTTGAATTTGGGCAGCGATTCCGCTGCTGAACCCACGTTTGATCTAGAGACTGTGGAACGTGCAACCGATCCTGTGTTGCTCCCTCAGCCCTATGTTCAACCTGGGGATTTTGATGCACAATATCCTCAGCCACTTGACCCAACTGAAATTATTGCAATGTGCGAGGAAGTTACACTCTGGAATCGACTTCCAGAGCATTCGACTTCCCTGAACTCTGAGTATTGGAGGGAGATGACATCTCTTGAATTTACTTCTGGTTCTAGCTATCTTGCATTTGCAGATGGTGAATGCCCTGAGGAATATGAGCATGATGGTGCGAACACAACCGTAGACATCAAGAATATTGGTGCTAAGAAAACTCTGTCCATTAGAGACATTAAGCACTCTATGGCAGTTGCTTCTGCAAACTGGAATGGTATCAATACCTTGGTGGACGGTTTTCCTGCTGGTGAAGGTTTGCCTGGAGCTATGGATGCTGCGACTTTCAGACAGCAAGTGGTTGCTGATGTAAAAGAGAAAGAGATGCGCTTAGGTATGACCTTGGTGCTGAATGGTTGGGATGCTCTGTTAGTAAACGGAGATCACTCTGGTAACTCCCTGGAGTTCACTGGTATTGAGAATTGGGCAACCAATTACTCCTGCACATTCCACACCAATGACAATACTGCATCTGGTACTTTCTCTGGAATCGGATTTGACCGCTTCCTGTCAGAGAGTTGTGCAAAGCCAACCGCAGTTCTTGGACACCCACAAGCTGTTCAGGAAATGATGAGTGCGTACTTCCAGCTAGGTTTCCAGGGTTCACAAGTTGTGAACTTCGCTGATGGAAACCGCATCACTCCTGGCTATAACTTCGCAGGGTTCGTAAATACTGGTGTTGGACGACTTGAAGTAATTGCGGATAACAACTTCCGCAGAAATGCTTCTGGTTCTACAACTTTCCAGGCTGATCTTTGGCCTATGAGACTTACTCACAACGGCGAGGACTTGGTTTATAAGATTACTCAAATTCCGCTAAGTTTGAATGATCTTGTTCCTGGCTGTACGGCGGTAAGCTTCCAGATTTGGGCTGCAACTGCTTTGGTTATCAAGGCTTGTTGCGCTCAGGGTAAATATACCTCTCAGTTTACTGGAAGAATTACTACGACCTGTTCCGTGATTGGGTAGGTTTGTTATACACTCCTTATGCATGTCTTGGGGGTGGAGTCCCTCCCCTCCACCCTCAAGCATCTTTAGATATGGAAAAAATTTATGGAAAAAAGAATTGGAGATATGTATTTAGCAGCAGCACTATTGTCCTATAACGCCTGTTTGGATGAGATAGATAAATCAAATCCAAAGAGGATTAAGTTTTGCTTCTCAGCCCCTCCACCTTATGTATTCAAACTAGACGGAATTGCAGCGATAAAAATAAATGAACCATCCCTGGACGATGTTGAAACCCTGTTTATTTCTAAGAAGCTGATGTTTTTACCGTCTTATCCTTCTTCAATATGGGATATAAAAACTGCGATACATTCAGACTGAGATGGAAGACTTAAGTGTTGTAAATGGTAAGGTTGTAAAGGATGGAATGGTTGCGGTAAAGTATTACCAATCTGTTCCGAAGAAAGTATGGGTAAACAAAGACCTGTACTTGTTCAATGTAAGGGCAAGCATTTCTATGTGTTGGGTTAGGGATGAGCACTTGAATAATGTCCTGAATACAAAGAAGACTTGTTGTGGAGGCAGTAGAAAAAGGGTTTTTAGGCTAGCTAACGAATCTGATGTCCGTAGATGGACAGCAGGAGGAGGAAGATAGTGTCTAGAGAAGCAATAAACGTAAATAGAGAATATTTTTCCGAAAAGAACTTGCAGCGATTGAAGAAAACCGATTTGCTGAAAGTCGCAAAGTATCTTGGAATTGAAGGTTTTAGTCTTAGGGACAGAAATGCAGATATTATTGATGGCATTGTTGAATTCATTGAGAAATACGAGACAGAACAGGAGACTGTTGCTGATACCGTAGGCGAAGCGAAAGGAGTTCCAATGTCTGTTAGAGTTAGAAGAATTAAGGAGAGTAGGAAATGACGACTGAATTGATTGCTGTAATTGCTGGTACTGCGCTTTCTATAGTTTTTGAGGTTTATCCAAAAGCTAAAGAATGGTTTGATACTAAGACTCCAGGGCAGAAGTTCCTGATTATGGCAGGGCTTGGTGCGGTAGGCGTTGCTGGAGCGTTTGGTCTTGGCTGTGCCAACTTATTTAACCTCTCCGCAACATATCCATGTACTCAGGTTGGGGCAGAAAAAGCAGTTTCCGATTGGGTAGCTTTCTTTGCTGCAAACCAGATAACGTATGGTGGTGTCAATACTGTAAGGAAGCAAGCTGGACTCTCATAACATATTAATATTATATATTATTATGTTGTGCTAAAATACACATAGTTTTACCTATGTGTATTTTTATTGTGGAGGTAAATATGAAGATTGCAGTAGCAGGACACAATACCCAAGTCGGAAAGGAACTTATAAAGAGAGGCTGTGTTCCATTTGATTGTAGTGTAGATAGTGGAAGTTCTATTCAATTTGAACTAAGCCAAGTAAAACCAGACATAATTATCTATACATATCCAATTTCAGAGAGTAAAGAATGGCATGATAAAAATAACGCTGAGTCTTATAAAGTAAATGTTAGAGGGCCAGCGAATATCATAGACCACTTTGACGGAATATTCGTTTATCTATCCAGTGTTCACGTATTCTCTGGAAAGAAGTTCTTTGACTATACAGAAGGACACAAGCCTGATCCAGAAAGTTCTCTTGGGTTTATTCAATGGGGAGGGGAGTTAGCAACCGAAGTTTCTTCCTTCCTCTGTAGCAGAACATTTATTATTAGAACCTCTGAGTTATTCAATCGTGAGATTCTTGATAAAGAAATTGAAGATATGATGAACGGGAAAGATAGGGAGAAAAGTGAAAGTGAAAAGCATTCTTTCCTCTATATTCCGCATTTTGTAAATGGACTTCTTTATATACTGGAAGATGTTGAAAGATTTCCAGACCTTATTCACTTAGCTGGTGAATACACAATGAGTAAGTATCTATTTTGGCATTTGTTAGCGCAGGAAATGAAGCTACCGAATGGCACTATAAGCAATAAAAAGACAGGTACATTTAATGGTGGACTATCTGTAAAGCTTGCAAAATCGTTAGGTGTTCCTATTTACAAGGTTGGCGAAGGTATAAAGGAGATGCTGAAGCATGAAAGCTAGTGTTATCCTTCCGTATTATAATCATTGGGACTTGACCCATGCTAGAATGATGGAACTGTATAAGTATGTTCCTAAAGACGTAGAGATTGTTATGGTGAATGATGCATCGACTGACAAGGACTGTCGCAAAGGTGCAGGATGGTGGCAGAAGCGTTCTGGCAGACAGGAGATTAAATATGTCGAGAACAAGCAGAACCTCGGATTTGGGGGAAGTCACAATGTCGGTGCTAAAGTTTCTACTGGAGACATTCTTTGTTTTCTTTCAAATGATGTCATTGTTCGTACTGATTTTGTCAGTATCATTATTGATGACCTTTCCAATCGCCCTGATTCTTTATTGGGTGGCGAAATAATTTATTGGCCTGGGGGTTGGAATGAGTTTGAATTTGATGGAAAAAAGATGGTTGTTCCATATTGCAACGGTTGGTTACTTGCCTGTACGAGAGAGGTATGGGATAATATGGGTGGGTTTGACGTAGAAACCTATGGGAAGTTTGACTTTGAAGATATAGACCTCTCAATGAATGCATTAAGTTTAGGTTATGATCTTCTGTCGTTAAATCTTCCTAAACACAAGTTAAATCATCTCTCAGGTGTTACAATAAGAGGGTTGAATGTAGACAGAATGGAAATTACGAAAGAGAATAGGAAAAAGTTTATAAAGAAATGGCAACCGAAATTTCTTGAAGTCTACGAAACACTGGAGAGAATGAAAGATGACGGAGCAGATAATCCCCGATAAGGACGAATATTGGAAAGGACAGGTGGACTCAAAACTAGATTCTATTTGCAAGAAGGTAGATCGTGTAGAGGTAAAAGTAGAGAAGATAGACACTACCCTTAGAAATGGTGGTAACGATAAACCTGGACTGATTGGGCAAGTTAGAGAGATAAATAAGTGGAAAAATAATATAGAGAAAGTTGGTTATGCAATAGGAATAGCGATTATTTTGGACGTAGTTGTAAGAGTGCTGAATAGTCAAGCGTTTATGGACATATTTCATCACACTCCATAGAGAAGGTAAAGATGAACAAGAAAGAAATATTGGAAAATGTAGAGAAGTATGTAAAAGAAAACTCTCCAAAGAAGAAATTTATCCCAGGTAAGACAGTTATTCCTGCTTCTGGTGCTAACATCACTCCAGAAGACATTTCAGCAATTGTTGAGAGTGCATTGCAAGGGTGGTTTACAGACTTCAAGTTTTGTGAGAAGTTTCGTAGGGAAATCTCCAAAGTTACTGGTAAGAAATATGTAGTTCTAACTAACTCTGGTAGCTCTGCCAGTCTGCTTGCTATGTCTGCATGTATGAACAAGTGGGGATGGGGATATGAGGTAATCACTACTGCTGTTGGATTCCCTACAACAGTTGCTCCAATTATTCAAAACAGTGGAGAACCAAGGTTTATAGATATTAATCCTAAAACTTTATCTCCTAATTGGGATCAATTTTTTGAAGTCTTTAGTGTGACCAATCAAGTTGTTGATGGTTATATTTTTGCTTATACTTTAGGATTCCCTTTTAACAATTTTGCAAGAAAATCACCTGAAAGCGGATTTATGGTACTAGACTGTTGTGACGCTTTGGGGGTAGATTTGACAGATAACTTTTCCGATGTAATTACTTTATCATTCTTTCCTGCTCATCATATTACGACAGGCGAAGGTGGAGCAGTTTGCACAGATGATGAGGAATTGTTTGAACTTATGAGAAGCTATGCAAATTGGGGAAGGGATTGCTATTGTAAACCAGGGCAGAGTAATACTTGTGGAAAGAGATTTCAACATGAATTTGCAAATATGCCGAAAGGCTATGACCACAAATATACTTTCTCACGGTTTGGGTACAATTTAAAAATGACAGAGATGCAAGCAGCATTGGGGTTGTCACAAATAAAACGCCTTCCTGAGATTGTGGAAACAAGACGTTTAAATTATGACAAGTTATATATTGGTATGCCCAAGAAATTTGAAGAATATTTTTACTTTATAGAAGTTCCTGAATTTCTTAAGCCTTCTCCATTTGGATTTCCAATGGTTAGACGGAGTGGAGTACCATTTGAATTAAATGAATTTATCAGACATTTAGAATTTTATAAAATTAGTACCAGAAGATTGTTTGGTGGGAATTTAACTAGGCAACCTATGTTTGACCGTTGGAATAAAGAGAATCTTCCTGATCTTTCTGGAAGTAATAAGTTAATGGATGACCTTGTATGGATTGGTTGTCACCCTGGAATAACAGATGAAATGATAGAGTATATACATTATGTAATAGATGATTTCTTTAAAGAAAGAGGATTATGAAAATAGTATTGTCAGGCG